>OLRO01002046.1_pt1 | contig 10376 bp, 13 predicted proteins | sample 1673131 | NCBI WGS metagenome assembly OLRO01 (sample SAMEA3136757, study PRJEB25190) | human gut metagenome | biome: human gut; feature: human-associated habitat; material: faeces | place: Austria | collected 2013 | reverse complement strand
TCCAAATGGAAGAAAACGAACCTATGATTGTTCAAGCTTATGTTCAAATTGTGCTGGCAAGATGTATAAGAAAAATGGAATTGGTGGAAAAAAGTTGCGTGGGGAGTGATGATTTGATATACAGAACAGTATCTTATGTGTCGGGAAATTTTAGGAAAAAATTTTCTCTAGAGGAGATGGCGCATGATCTTGGAGTAAGTAAGTATGTCTTGTCACGAGTATTTTCTAAAACATTTCATCGTAATTTCAATCAGTATCTTAATGATGCCAGATTGAGCTATGCATGTACAAGGCTAGTGAATTCGGGAGATACAATTCTTGATATTTGTTTGGATAGTGGCTTTGATAGCCAGAGAACATTTAATAGAGCGTTTAAGGAACGTTATAGAATTACTCCGAGCGAATATCGAAAATTAAAACGATAAGCAGGTTAAGGACATCCGTTTGTTTATAGTCCGGAATATCGGAATAAATTGTTCATTTGTATCGGAACAAATACTTTGTTCAGTTAAAAAACTTTTGGATTTTTTTAATGATCCAAAAGAAATAAATGTGATACTAGAGATGCAATATCTTCCGGAAGAATACAGAGCCAGATTGGTAGGATATCTGATATGTTTGCGGGATGATATGAAGAAATAATCAGTCATTTACGGACAGAAGTTAAAAATTGAATTTATTTCTAGGATGTTTTGATAGAACCATGTCCTAGCATTTCTTGGATATATCGAATATCAACATCTGCATCTAATAAGGAACTGGCAAATGTATGACGGAACATATGAGGTGTAATATGCTGTTCGATAGAAGCAAGAGAAGTGTACTTGATAAGTGTTCTCCGTACTGTTTGATCTGATAAAGGAGAGCCAGACGGATACTTAGTAGTAAGACTTTCCATTTTACTACTATTTCTACTACTAACAGGTAGTCACAACGTGCTCAATTATGCTATAATTTGCTTAGTTGACAAGCAAACTAAAGAAGAAACAAGTCGGCAAAATGCCCCAAAACACGGCTTTTCTCGGCTTTTTATGATAGGAGAAATTTACATGATAAAAGTACTCTTCATCTGCCACGGCATTACCTTCCTTGCTTCGCAAAGCCTTATAAATACTGAGTTTTTCACATAGTAAATTTGCGTTACGACAGGTTTACGACACCAATTTCGGATGATTTTTTGAGTGAAAATGGAAGCCGGGCTATGATGAAAAAATCAAATGGCAGATAAACATTTGCCAAGTCAAATTAGGAGTGGTAAAAATGGTGTATAACATATACTTTTACGACAGAGAAAAAGATGCTGTTGTCGTAACGGACATGGATGGAAAGCAGCTGGTGATAGATTGTAAAAAGGCAGAGGCGCAGGTGGTATTTGATGAGCTCGAGGATGCAGGAATCCTTGCCAGATTTGCAAGAGAGGAGCCAGCGGGTTATGTAAGCATGGCGATGCGTCCGGGTGGATTGCAGGACTATGTGGATGTGTGGAATAAGTTGAATAAGAGGTGATGAATTGTGGATGGTAAACGTATAAGAGAATATTGGTCAAATGAAATGCAAGCTTTACTTGATACTTATAAGCAGTTTCAAGTGCTGATTCCAGCAAAAAATAGAAATGGTGCAGATCACAATGGAGAAGATGGAAGATATGTTGAAACTTTAATCAGAGAATATCTAAAAAGATATCTTCCTAAGGATTTGGAAGTTTTGACAGGGTTTATTTTGCGCCCTGCGGTAAAAACTGGGCTTAAAAATAAATGTAGACAAGAACAGCAAGATATGCATTCAACACAGTTGGATATTATAGTGTACGATAGTGCAAAATATCCAATATTTCAGAGATTTGGGGAAAGTGTAATTGTTCCCCCAGAAGGAGTTGTTGGGATTATTTCAGTAAAAAAGCATTTGCATGACACTGATGTGACCCATGAATTATCTGTGTTAAAAAAAGCTGCTACATTATGTAAATGTGAGAACGATAAGAATGTTAATATTAGGGGCCCGTTTTTAGCTTTGGTAGCAATGGATTCTTTTGAGAAAAAAGAGAAGTGCACGGAAGATTGGATTTTTGCCAAGATGCAACAAGAATATAAAAGTGAAGAGGATTATTTCGACGATTTGATAGGATATATTGGGGCTTTGAGTAAATGGAGCATTTTTAAAAAGCGTCCGAAAACAGGCGCAAAGGCTGAATACATATTTTTCGATCATACTGATGAAGAGCAGCATATAGGATTTCAATTCCTTTTAACAGGATTATTGAGTGTGTATTATGATGAGACGAGAAACTTTATTTCTAGACCAGGATTCACAGCTTTTCCCTCATATAGAAACTGTAATAAAAAACTGGGCGTAATAAAAACAAAAGGTATACGTTAAATAATGGAGAGGGATAAGTTTTAAATGGTTTATCCTTTTTTGCAAATATTATGAGAAGTGTTTTTTAATTTGATTTATGAAATTATGGTCACTATATTTTTTGGCGATATTTAGAATATCTGATTTTGAATAATATGATAATGTGTATTTAGTAGTAGTTTCTTTGTGTTTTTCTAGCAAAGTAGCCGATTGTCCGTCAAAACCACCTAATGACCAGATTTGAAACTCATATGTTCTTTGAGGGTAAGTGTTTTGTAGCCATTTTCGAAATGTTGGTACAATTTCAGATAACCATTTCTGAACATAGTTAAATGATAACGGGGATTTTGTTGCTTTACACTCAATAATTATAACTTTATTGTCTTTACATACAAGAACATCAATTTCGTTTTGGGTTCCTCTATCATTGGGAATAAGCTTGTTCATTTCAATATAGGACACACCTAGTTTGTTATAGAAGGAACCAACCATGTATTCAAATAAGTCGCCCATTACATTATTAAATCGCCCTTCGCTTTTGGCAATGTTTTCAAGCAGTAAGTCAATTTTTGAGGCATCTTTTAGTAAGATGGCAGTTGCATTTTGAAAAACATTATATATATCGGAGAGAAGACTAGTATAGTTGTTGTCATATATATTAGAGAGTATTCCGACAAATATTTTTTGTTCCTTTAATAGTTTTAATGCATCGGGTTCAACATTATTAACAAGTAATACAGGAAAGAAGTTTGGAACATTTTTAAAATGTCGTATTATATTTATTTTTTTAATAAAATAAGTAATGTCAGAAACGGAAATCGTATTTTTATAAATGACATCAGCAACTAAAAAGCCGGGTTTCTGTTCCAATTGATTATATATTGGCTGTACATATGAAGGACATGTTGCATTCCATTGAAAATGCGAGAATTCAGCAATATCAGGAAAGATGGTGGCTGAATTATAAGCAATTAAGTTTAATTTTGCAGCCCATGAAATAAAATCGCTCACTATTATTTTACATATTCGGTTATGACTATTATAGTGTGTAAGATCGAACATACTTCCAGAATATGAACCATTTAAGATGTAGTATTCGGTGTCATATTCGTAAATTATTTCAGATGTTAATAAATCAGTTATGTTTCTTGAAAATAGACGATGTCCTTTGGCTTTCTTGATAGGTGAATTGGAGTATATCGCAAATGAGTTTTTGGATATAATTCCATAATTGTTTTCTAAGGCAATTAATAAAGGTGCTATAGTGGAAGAATGTATCTTTAGCGAAGAATATAGAGCTTTTTTGTAACAAGATGTATTATATTGTTCTTCCAAATAGCAAAAGATTTGATTCTTTTCAAACGGAAAATATTTAATTTTTTGAATAGGTGAGCGGGCGCGTGATATTGCTTTCCTTGCGGCCTCATTACTAGCGTTGTATTTTTTTTCATATTTTTTTGCTAAATCCCCAGAAAGCATAGGGCCATATTGTTTTAATAAAATTTCAATACGATTCATTTCTACTTGTCTCCTAATATGTCACACGACACTATTTATAACAAATAATATATATATTACTCATATTAACACAAAAACAATGAAAAATAAAGGTTTTTAGATATATGGTGTCACAGTATATTTGTTTTGGTTGAAGTAATATCTTTTCTTGAAAAGCTTTTGAGATTTGCAAACTTCAATTTCTGATTGAGAAACACGACAAAAAGTGCTACAATATTTTGCAGTATAAATGTCAGATTGTTCATCGGAATTGGAGGATTAATATGGCGGTTAACTATGATAAATTATGGGGCATATTAAATGAGAGTGGAATGATGAAGACGGAGCTGATAAAAGAATCTAAAATCAGTACAAATGCGATGGCGAAACTTGGTAGAAATGAAGATGTCCGTGTAGGGGTATTGGAGAAGATTTGTTTGGCACTGGATTGTAAACTGGATGATATTTTGGATATTGTGCCGTATAAGGAATAGTGTTGGAAGGAAGGTTACATATGACAGGTGAAAAGTTTACATTAATGCAATACTCAGTTAGTGCAGTCCTTGGGTTGATTGATGCAGAGGATTTTGTTATTCCTGAAATTCAGAGACCATTTGTGTGGAAGAGAAGTCAGGTAAGAGATTTAATTGACTCATTGTACAATGGTTATCCAACTGGATATATTATCACTTGGAAAAATCCTGATGTTAAGACAAAGGATGGCGGTAAAGCAAACGGAAAGAAAGTGCTGATTGATGGTCAACAAAGAGTTACTGCATTAATGGCTGCCATTGCCGGAAAAGAAGTTTTAGATGATGATTTTAACAAGGACAGAATAAAGATAGCGTTTAATCCGTTGGCGGATGATGAGACAAAAAAATTTGCTGTGCAGGATGCATCTCATTTAAAGGATAAACGCTGGATACCGGATATTTCGGTTGTGTTTGATACAGAATTTGATTCTTTTGATTTTGCTATGAAATATTGCGAAGTGAATGAAGGTATAAAACCCAATGAAGTGAATAAGGCTGTAACTGCATTGAAGGGAATTGCCAATCGTCAGATAGGTGTTATTGAATTGGATGCGGCTTTGGATATTGACGAAGTTACAGAAATCTTTATCCGTATTAATTCTAAAGGTACAGCTCTTAGCCAGTCGGACTTCGTAATGTCTAAAATGGCAGCAGATACAATTCATTCAGGTAGCCTCATGAGAAAGACTGTGGATTATTTCTGTCATTTGGCGGTAAAACCGGATTTCTATTCACAGCTAACACATGATGCAGAATTCCAGGCTTCTAAATATGCGGATAAAATAAAATGGTTAGCAAAAGATTATGATGATATCTACGATCCGGATTATGGAGATATGCTTAGAGTATCATTTATGCATCAGTTCCGAAGAGGTAAATTGGCAGATTTGGTTAGCTTGCTTTCGGGACGTGATTTTGTTACGAAGGAATTCAGAGAAGATATCGTAGAAGAGTCCTATGGAAAATTGGATGCCGGTATTATGAATTTTATCAATCAGTACAATTTTTCGCAGTTTGTTATGGCGATTAAGGGTGCCGGATATGTATCGAGCAAGCTTCTTAATTCAAGGATGACTTTGGACTTTGCATATACATTGTATTTGATGTTATTGGATGACCCTGTAATTCCGAATGCACAGATAAAGAGATATGTGCAGAAATGGTTTGTTCTTTCAACCTTGACTTCAAGATATATTGGTTCACCGGAAACACAGATGGACCGTGATATGAGAACTATTGGTGAGAAAGGATTTATAACATTTTTAGCAGATGTTGAAGCATCAGCACTTTCAGAAACTTTCTGGACAGTTACATTGCCTCAGAATTTGGAAACATCATCTGTTAATAGTCCGGCGTTTAATACATTTTTAGCAGCACAGATTAATATGAACTGTAATTCTATGTTGATGAACGGTACGAAAGTTGCAGATTTAATTACTATTTCCGGGGATGTGCATCATATATTCCCACGCAGTTATCTGAAAAATAATGGCGTGGATAATAAGACGAAATATAACCAGGTTGCGAATTACATATACCTTGATACACAGGTAAATAAAGCAATTAGTGATGATGCGCCGAATGTATATTTTGGAAAGGTTTTGAATCAGTGTGACGGTGGAAATATTGTACTTGGAAATATTGCAGACAGAGATTTGCTTGCAACAAACCTTGAGGAGAACTGTATTCCACAAAATATTATGAATATGACAGTTGAGAACTATGATGAATTTTTAACTGAAAGACGTAAAATGATGGCAGCGTTGATACAGAAGTATTATGAGAGGCTGTAAATTTTTTGTATACCAACTTCCGATAATAAGAATTATCAAGAAGTTTAACGAAGGATCAGGAAAATGAGGACAAAAGATTTATTGCATTGACTATAACTAAGGATTTTTATACAAAACTTTATCAAATAACAATTAAGTTTAATTATCCGGCAACATTAGTCTTAGATGGATTTGAGAAACTTGCAGTTGTCGAATTGGCGTACTTGTTGTATGAAGGGGATTATCGTAGAGTGATAATTGAGGCACAAAATATCTTACTTGAGTATAAAGAAGCATATACATTTTCGCCAGAAAAATTACGAGCTATTGATTATCATATAGAAGGTTGCATAGGAAAAGTTTTGCCACCGGAAGTTCATGAAGAGTATTTGAGTGGTAGACATGGACATGGTGTTTGTATTATGCACAGAATTGCACCATTAAAAAATTGGACGAAGGATGTTGGAGAAAAATATTTTATTATAACAGACATTGCTGGTGGTGCAAGGTATCAGATAGAGTTATAGAAAGAACTATATAGCATCTGGATGGATTGAAAAAAGAGGTTTACATCGGTTTATAAGATGCAAGCCTCTTTTAGGGATTATAAGTTTTCAATTTCAAGCAAATCCACTTTCTGCCCATCCATCCCTATCACATTCTCGCGTTGATTCTTGCATATGAGCAAATCGGGATGTTCTTTATCCAGAAATTTATGGAATATGTTTTCAGCCTGTGCGTAGTACATAAGGGCTACTTTGGCATTGCGCATTGAGGCATGGACGGCGGCAAGGTTTTGAAGCAGATATCCTTTGGTAAGGGCGTCGGATTCATATACTTTATCCGTGATGCCAATACAGTTTGTGAAGATTCTTGCAGCTTCCGGAAACTTGCCTTGCTGATATAAAAGCTTGGCATACGTGGTCATGGTATAGAGGCCGTTTGGAGAAAACTGCATTTGCGTCTGTATAAGTACATTAGCAGATTTTTGGATGTAATTCAAAGCCTGCTCTGACTTGTGCAGTTTCATACAATAACTTCCGGCATCCAGATATATGGATGATAAATTAAAGATGGCTTGGGTGTCTTTTTTGCTGGTGAAAATTTGATGCGTGTGTTAAAATAAATTGAGTTTAGCAAATTAAGAATTTTTAAGATTGCATTAATCGTAGGAGGAGATTATATGACGAAACGTGAATTCGCTACAATGTTATTTGATGAATTAGAAGAAAAACATGATATACAAAAGGTTGTAGATTCTATAAAAGCTGTAAAATGTAATGGCAAAAATCTTAATGTAAATGAACAGTTGCAGATTGTTAATTTTATTAGAGAGATTTATGCCGAAAAAAACAGGGGATTATTTGAAGATGTGAATGCTTTTTTAGCACTTGTTAATCAGGTGGAGGCACAGATAAAATCACAGAACAATTCTCAGTCAGGGGGAAGTAAGTAATGGAAACGAGTGACATAATAACGCTTATTTTAGGGATTGCATCGACAATAACAGCCTGTGGTACAATATTATTGTCATTTAGGTATAATAAATTAGTACAGGGTCAAGTTGAAATGCAAATAAGGGAACGCATTACAAATGCAAGAATACGATATGAAGATTTGATTATTAATCATAAGGATGAACTTAATGATGAATTGATAAAAAATGTGTATGAATCTACGAAAGAAGAATTCCTCAATGCTTATGATGAGGCATGTCAAAAATATCTTGATAAGAAGGTGGATAAAGAACGATTTAAAAAATCTTATTTCACTGAGATACAAAGTATTGTAAAAAACGAGAGCTTTAAGCAGAAGTATGATACTCAATCTACACCATATAAAGCGACAGTTAAAGTTTATAATGAATGGTTTGATTTAGAAAAGTAAAATTTTAAATGAAGCGTAATTATAGGTTTTATGAATCGAAGGATAAGGTTTGTATCCTCATCGAAGATAACAAAAGGGTATGTAGATGATTTCTGCACACCCTTTTGTTAAATAATGCACACCCCCATCAGTAGTCTGAACCCCCTTAACTGACTACGATTTGACTACTACACACTGCCTTGAATTGCACCATTTTGAAGTATTTTGCAAAAAGTGTAGTCATTAACAGGAAAAATACGATGCCCAGAAAAGCTGATAAAACAACGCAAAATTCGGCATTTCTCGGCTTTTTATGATAGGAGAAATTTATGATTAGAGTTTTATTCATCTGCCACGGCAACATCTGCCGTTCCCCCATGGCAGAATATATATTAAAAGACATGGCTGAGAAGCGGGGCTTGAAAGACCTTCTTGAGATAGCGTCAGCAGCCACCAGCACGGAAGAGATATGGAACGGCAAAGGAAATCCGGTTTACCCACCGGCACAGAAGGAACTTTTGAAGCACGGGATAGGAAAGACGGACTATACCGATTTTACCGGGAAAAGGGCAAGGCAGGTAACAAAAGAAGATTACGGATATTATGATTATTTATTGTGCGCCGATGGTAATAATATAAGAAATACAATAATGATAACGGGACCCGACAAAAATAATAAAATCAGGCTCCTGATGGATTTTGCAGGGAAACCGGGCAGGTCCATTGCAGACCCATGGTATACGGGTAGATTTGACGAGACCTATAAAGATGTGGTAGAAGGATGTGAGGGACTGTTAAACTTTTTAGGACTAAAATAAATTGGATGGTGAGAATCAATGAAGACAGGATTGATAATGGAAGGCGGAGCAATGAGAGGAATGTTTACCTGCGGAGTTATAGATGTGATGCAGGAGGCTGGGATAACCTTTGATGGGGCAATCGGCGTATCGGCGGGAGCTGTGCTTGGATGTAATTATAAGTCGGAACAGATTGGGAGAGCCTATAGATATACGAGGCAGTATTGCAAAGATTACAGATACGGAAGCATGAAATCATTCAGAAAAACGGGAAATGCCTATGATGTGGATTTCTGTTACCATGAAATACCGGAAAAACTGGACATTTTTGATAAGGAAGCCTTTAAGGCTAATCCAATGATATTTTATGCGGTGGCAACGGATGTTGTTACGGGAAAAGCTGTATATCATAAATGCATTGACGGAGAGCGGGAAGATATTGAATGGCTCAGAGCATCTGCATCCATGCCACTTGTGTCCAGAGTGGTGAATATTAATGGGCATAATCTGTTAGATGGGGGAATAGGAGATTCAATACCACTTAAATTTATGGAAGAGCAGGGATTTGACCGGAATGTTGTAATACTGACCCAGCCCCTGCATTATGTAAAACAAAAAAATAAATTTATGCCGATAGCAAAAATCTTTTTACACAAGTATCCTAATATGGTAAAATCGATGGGAGACAGACATTTCAGATATAATGACACAATCAGCTACATTGAGAGCAGGGAAAAAGAAGGAAAAGTGCTGGTAATCAGACCGCCGGAAGCTCTTAATATAGGAAGTATGGAGACCAGAACCGAAGAGATAGACAGGGTATATATGATAGGTAGAGAAACGGGCCTTGGATATGTGGAGTTAATCAAAGATTTTTTGAAAAAAGATATCTTTGCGGGAAATAAGCTGTCCTAAAGAATGGTTTTTAAGGAGAAATATCACAAATTACAAGCCAAAAGATTTTGCCGAACTGTTAGGTGTATCCGTTAAAACATTGCAACGCTGGGATAGGGAAGGAACTCTAAAGGCAAACCGAACTCCAACTGATAGACGTTATTACACTTATGACCAATATCTACAATTCAAAGGAATAAATACTAAAGATGACCAACGTCAGGTAGTTATTTATGCCAGAGTATCTACGAGAAATCAAAAAGATGATTTACAAAATCAAGTTGCTTTTTTACGACAGTTTTGTAATGCTAAAGGCATTATTGTAGACCAGTGTATTGAAGATTATGGAAGTGGTCTTAATTACAATCGTAAAAAGTGGAATGAATTGTTAGATGAAGTGATGGAACAAAAAATCAAAACCATAGTCATAACACATAAAGATAGATTCATTCGGTTTGGGTATGAATGGTTTGAAAAATTCTGTATGAAGTTTAATACGACTATTGTGGTTGTGAACAATGAATAATTATCGCCACAAGAAGAACTGGTGCAGGACATTGTTTCAATACTCCATGTGTTCTCCTGCAGGTTGTATTGACTCCGTAAGATAGAAAGAGATGAGGAAATTGCTAAAGAGCTTCAAGACAGAAATAAATCCGTCA
>OLRO01002042.1_pt1 | contig 10393 bp, 12 predicted proteins | sample 1673131 | NCBI WGS metagenome assembly OLRO01 (sample SAMEA3136757, study PRJEB25190) | human gut metagenome | biome: human gut; feature: human-associated habitat; material: faeces | place: Austria | collected 2013 | reverse complement strand
TTCAGTAAGCATGTGAAAATCACAGGATACTTTTGTGGTCCTGCCGTTTTATTTTAAGGTGAGGAGTAATTGTATGAAAATTCAAAATTTTATCCAGGAGCAAATACATATGGAACATGTACCAATGAGACAAAGCAATATTGCTTTGTCTGATAATATTTCTGCAAAACCGGCTGATCTTGACCGAGCCAGTTTTGAATACACCGAAGGTATTTCAGCTGATGAAACACTTTTCGCACGCTCTCTGGCCCACAGCATTACAGAAGATGTCTGCCGCGAGAAAGGCGTTTCCGTTGAAAAGACTGCCCAACTGAAAAAACAGGTTGAGGAAGGAACCTACGAACCGGATCCCATGGCCATTGCAAGGGCCATGTATGATCTATGAGGGCGCCTGAAAGCCTGATCCCGGTATTAGAACAGCTGTGTACTGTATTAGAACAGCTATGCCAGGTTGAGGCTGATAAACTAACTGTTATTTCAGCTGATCATCCCGATCAGCTGGAATCTCTTTTAAATGATGAAAACATGCTTTTACTGCAGCTGCGCGGACTAGATAAAAAACGAAGTGATCTTCTTCGCAAGTCGGGTCTTGAGGGCCTTACTTTCCGCCAGATTTTGATGCAGGAGGACAGCGAGGAGGCTGTGGCACTTCTCTCTCCGATCCTGGAACGGTTATCCATCCAGGCTGAAAAGCTGAAAAAGATAAAAGGTGGCACAGACCGTCTGATCCGGATCCGCATGAAGCAGTTAGAACAGCGCCTTGCCGGTGCGAAGCAGAGCGATCCTCATGTTTATGACAAATATGTCTGATAAAACTGTGGGGACTGCAGGATACTTATATTTTGGAGGTAATAATATTTTATGGTAAGAGCAACTTTTTCCGGTTTTAATACCGCTCTGTCCGCTCTCCAGGCCAACCAGAAACGTCTGGATATTACAGGACAGAATTTGTCAAATATGAATACTGCCGGATATACCAGGCAGCAGTTAGAGGCATCCAGCCTTAATTATACGAATCCTGTTTCCCATTATTCTAATGGGAATGAAACTGCAGTAGGCTTTGGGGTAAGCATGAACCGGGTCTCACAGATCAGAGATCCTTATCTGGATATCCAGTACCGCAGCCAGACTGCAGCTATACCAATCGTTTACAGACTGCCCTTAATTCCCTGTCAAAGGTACTGGACGAAACAACCATTTCCGGCATCCGTCAGGCATTTGATGATATCCAGTCTACCCTTACAAGCATGCAGGATCCTGCAAAGGTATCCGATCCCATCTATGAAAGTGAGCTGCGAACTAAAATGCAGTCTGTATGTAATCTTTTTAACCAGGCATCCAGACAGATCACACAGGCTGAACAGAATGAATTTCAAAGGCTCACAGGGGAAGGCAGCAGTGAACAGGGCGATGTGCAGAAGATCAATGACATCCTCCGCCAGATCGGCGACCTGAACGTGCAGATCAAACGTAACCAGGTTGCCGGTCATCCTTCTCTGGAACTGCAGGATGAACGAAATCTTCTTCTGGATGAGCTTTCCGGTTATATTCCTATTGAAACCAGATATTACAAGGATGATGCCCATTCCGGGAATAACGCCTATGACTATGATGCAAATGGTGCTGTGATCGGCAAGAAGGATTGGCCTGATGACCTGGAAGTGAGCATGAATTATATTGATGCCCAGGGAAAGAGCCAGAAGCTGATCCTGGTAAATGGATCTGACCTTGGTGCTGACGGTCTCACAAAAAACTACGGTCAGTTAAGTGTGTTAAACCGCGATCACCAGCCAGCTGCTTCTGTTTCTGATCCTGCAAACATTTCCATCAAGTTTGAAAAAGCCCCCAGCTATCAAGGGAATGGACAGGCAGCTACAGATGTATACGCAGAGTTAAAAGGGATCCATTTTGAAGGCGGCTCTCTTCAGGCAAGCCTGGATATGCTCCAGAAAAAAGGTACCGGCAACGTGATAAATGGATCTGTGGATGATGTCCGTGGATACCAGTATTACTCAGAAAAACTGGATCAGTTAGCTGACACTTTCGCAAAATCCATGAATGCCAGCAACAATGGCAACAACCACAAGGATCAGAATCTTTTATCTAATTCCACCGATGACTCAACAAATGGTATAACAGCCGGAAATATCGGTATCAGCAAAGGCTGGACCAGTGGAACGATCCATATTTCTACAGACGGCACCAACCGCACAGATACAATCCTTGATATGATCGCAGCTATGAAGGATACCAAGAAATTGAACGGGAAAACATTTGCTGATTATATGAATAACCTTTCCACCCAGCTGGCATCTGATTCCAGCTCCAACCAGACTGCATTAAAGACGGGCACAACTGTTTTAAACAGTATCCAGGACTCCAGAGACTCTCTTTCCGGTGTCAGCCTGGATGAAGAAGCAACCAATATGATGGCCTACGTTTCAGCCTATAATGCTGCTTCCCGTCTGATGACTGCCCTTGATGAAGTGTTGAATACCCTGATCAGTAATACTGGTGCATAAATATAAGGAGGATTAATAAATTATGAGAGTTGTACGTTCATCTGTTTACCGCAGGTATACTTCTTCTTTAAATGATCTTCAAAGCAATCTGAATAAAAGCATGAACAAGGTTTCTACCGGCGCTGCTTATGAAACAGCTGCTGATAATCCTCTTGCTTATTATCAGGGAAAGAAAATGGATCATTTATATCAGGATGCAAAGAGTAAAAGTTCTATTTTAGGTGATATTAAAAACCGTCTGTACCAGCAGGAGCAGGGCGCAAGGGATATCCAGAAAACTTTAAGCAACAGTAAAACTTCCATGCAGTATGTGCTGGATTCCTCCCATAACAGCTCAAAAACTTCTGTCCAGACAAAAAGAGATGCTCTTCTTCAGGATGTGCAGAGCATGGTCAGCAATCTGAACACCCAGTATCAGGATTTCTATGTTTACGGCGGAAATGATATTACAACAGCTCCGTTTTCTTTAAGCGGAGATGGAAAAACCCTTACTTATACCCATAAGTATTCAGACGGTACCACAAAGACGGTCAATATGACCATGGCTTATGATCAAAATAACAATACTTACAGTTATCATTTAAGCGATGATGACCTGAACAACCTTGTGACAGCTATGAGAGAACAAGGCCGGGTAGATATCGGTTATGGCGATATTTCCAACCGCCAGTCTCTTTTAGATACCTATACCGGAGGACTGAATATGCTTACGGGGCTTACTTCAGATTCCTTAAATGCCATGTCTGATGCGGATGCAAAGAATGCGGTCAAAGCTGCCCTGGAAACAACTCCTGTGGCACTTCTCAGCCGTTCGGTTATGGCCTGTGATAATTATATCAATGATACTACGACCATTGATCAATTTACAGATACTATGGGCAGTGTACTTAAAGATGCAGCTAATACAGAGCATACTATCAGCACCGTTTACAGCGACCTTGGCAATAAATATTCCCTGGTAGAAACTACAAAAACCCGTCTTGATACTTTAAGCGACAACCTGACAGAGGAATACAAAGACATTCTCGGAGCTGATCCTTATGAAGCCATCACAGAAATGTACTCTTACCAGTACTCCTATTCTGCTGCTTTAAAAATGGGGTCAAACCTGATGCAGTCATCTCTTTTTGATTTTATAAAATGATACCGGTACATTGTTTACAAAAAACAAGCAAAAAATAATTTTCTATTTTCAGGTCTGAAGAAGGTGAAAATGTATGAAACCTGTGATTGAAGCAAATTTTATACCTTTTGAATCTGTCCGTTTCCGTCAAAATGCCAGTCTGGTTTCAAAGGACCAGCTGGCAGCAAGACAGCATCAGGCGATTTCCCAATACCGCCTGAAAGTACGTCAGGCTCAAAATTACGGGATCAGTTCTCCGGAAAGCATGACCTGTATCCAGGATATCAGACAAGCTTTTGATCTCCGGGATACTGTCCAAAGAGTACATGGCACAGCAAACGTCTCTGGATCAGGAAACAGCTTTTGTGATCCATTTTCTGGCAGCCCTGACAATAATGGGCTGTATACCCTTCAGAGAGGTGAATTTGAATTTCGTGTGGCATCTGGCAATCTGGAATACGTACCAGCCCTGGAAATGACCATCATAACCTCTTATCCAAAAGTAGAGTTTGTATATACCGGCACCCCCAATTATGTTCCACCAAAAAAAGAGCCGGATTCCCCTGCTCTTAATGTTACCATATAAAAACTGACCCCCGGAGGCTTATGCAATCATGAAGATTGATACAAAATATTACGGCGAAATTGATTATACAAAAGATGAACTGGTTGTATTTCCAGATGGTTTATTTGGTTTTTCCCAGTACCATGACTATCTTCCCCTCTCTATGGAGGAAGATGACAGTTCCCTGCTGATATTGCAGTCTGTAGACGAACCTTATGTAGCCTTTTTTCTCATCGATGCAGCAGCACTCTTTCCTTCTTATTCACCGGTTCTTCTACCAGAAGAATTATCCTTTCTGGAAGTAAATTCCAGTGATGAATTATCCTATTATGTCATATGTGCTGTAAAGAAGGATTATCTGGATGGAACCGTCAACTTGAAATGTCCTCTTGCCATTAATCCGGATACCCGCAAAGGGATCCAGGTGATCTTATCCAACGCTGACTATGATTACCGCCATACCTTACGTTCTCTTCTTGGTAAAGAGATAAAGGAACAGGACACTAAAAAAGGAGATAAATAGCCATGCTGATACTGAAACGTAAAAAAAATGACAGTATCCTGATCGGGAATGACATACGCATCACTGTACTTGACTGCGACAATGGATCTGTCAGCCTGGCTATAAATGCCCCGAAGCATATTTCTATTTTGCGGGAAGAATTGACAGAAGCAGAACGCAGCAACCTGGATGCCTTATTATCTGATACAGATTCACTGCGCTCTATTGAAAAAGGACTGAATTCTTATATGAAGAAATAGACCATAAGCTTAATGACCCGCAAACGGGTGAATACTGATAAAATGACTCTTATCTGCTACACAAAATATCATATAGCTCTTTCAGCTGCCGGCGTACGAGAGAAAAAAACTCTCTCAGACGCCGGTAAAATAATGCTCTTTTTTCCATGCGGTTTTCCCGCTCTTCTTCTTTTAATATGTCTGATCTAAGATCCAGCGCCTGTTCATCTGTTTCCGGCCCAAATTTCCCTGTCATGCCGTAGAATACATTTTTCTCCAGTATATCAAATACCTGCGGTTCTTCTTCCTCTGTCTCCATGCTGGCACATTCTTCCCGTGTTCCAAACCACATATAGCTTAAATGCAGAAGCTTCTGCGCCAGTATATTTACTTTAAATTCCTTTAGCCGGTTCTCAAGCTCCTGAAACTGGTCTTCTTCTGCTGCTTTTCTGTAAAATACATATAAGTCTGCCAGATGGCGTATCTGCAGATGTCCTGTTACATATAGGTAAGCAGACTGGATCATAAGATAGACTAGCTGGTCTATGGCATTCCATTCATAAATGTAGTCACCATTTTCTTTCAGGAAAGCACGCTGGAGCAGCTTTTCCATCCCCCTCTGGTATACCTGGGTTTTAAAAGGAAAGGTATGATAGATCTCCACAGAAAAACGGCCTGGTATACGCATCTTTTCACCCACTCCCGGATAGAGAGTATCCGTTTCGTAGCCTATATTGACCAGATAGCCTTTTGCAAAAAGATAATCTTCCGGGTCAAGAAAAAAAAGCTTCAAAGAGCTTTCACCTGCCATTTCCTCCCTTGGATACAGCTGTCTGCGGCTGCTGGAGGAAAGGACGAGTACCGGGATTTTTTTTAATTCCAGAAGGACCAGTATCTCCCGTTCTCCTTCTGTGCAGCTTTCGTTGAATTTCAGAATATCGCTGTAGCGCTCATAAAAGCGTGTTTTCCACCGTTCCGGTATTTTTTCATTATTTCCCAGGATTGCAAGATAGATCAGGTTTGAAATTTTGTTATAATCTGCAACCCGGAACAGCCTTTCCCAGTCCAGATTTCCATGAAGCGGCTTTAAATCATCCTGGCGCATAACAGATGCAGCCATATTTACCAGTATGCGACCTTCATAAAAGTTTTGATTTTCCATTTAACTTCACCTGTTTTTTGATATTCTTCTGTTAAGTCCCCCATCGATCCTGCGTATCTTATCTAAAAGCTTTTCTGTGCGGCAACGCAGATCCTCAATACGCTTCTCCAGCATTTTTTCCTGCTCTGTCTTTCCTTTAAAACAGCTTTTTACATTCTTTAATGGACCTTTAGCCAGATCTCGTAGATACCGGGCCTGAAGGCTGTTTCCCACAGTCTGCAGGATGATCTGTTCTTCACAGTCTGCATGGCGCTGCAGCTGTTCTCCCCTCATATCTAAAAGAAGAGAAGCGGAGACTGTGTCGCCGCGCTCCACTGCCTCCGCCAGTTCTTCCGTCAGACTACAAACTTCTCTTAATATATTATATCTCCTTTGAAGATATATCAAAATTGTTTCCAAGTCTGCGCTCATATATTCTCCTTTAACCGAAAACACTTCGTTCTCTCACAATATGCTGATCACCGGAAATCTTTCCTGCCTGGTTAAATGCATCTCTTAATTCAGAAAGTATGTGGCTGATCCTTGGAATCTCTTCTGCCCTGCGTTCCCTTCCTGCTTTAACACGGCTGATATCATAGATCAGGTACTCATAGATACGTTTCAGATCCTTGCTGATGGGATACTGCATATCCAGTATCTGTATTAAATACCGGACGATCCGTCCTGTTCTTTCGAGACATTCTTCAAAAGTCTCATATTTTTTATCCTCAAGTGCGATCTGTGCCATTTTCAGACGCTTCACTGCTTCATCATACAATAAAAGCAACAACTCCAGATTGCTCATAGAATAGATCGTACTTTCCTTGTACTGCTTAAACTTTTCATACATGCTTTCTTACCCCCATCAGCCACCTAACTGTGACAGGTAGCTGGACTGTGAATTCATCTGATTGATCAGCCTTTCCATCTGCGTAAACTGGCTGATATAACGGTCCTGCTCAGTTGACAGCTGGGACTGCAGGTTTGTGATGGTTTCCTGCATATCCTTTAATTCTTTATAAATACTGTTGTTAGTCAGGGTCAGGCTTAGTTTTTCAGATCCTGCCTCTTCAATAAGCACACCATAGGAATTTCCATTCCTGCTTGCATATCTGGTGGCATAAGTAGAAAGAGTACTGTCTATGGTGTTTACAATACCATGCGTGCCTGTGAACAGGTCTGATACCTTTTCCGGATCACTGTCCATGGCAGTTTTAAACTTTTCTTCATCAAATACGATCTTTCCACCTGCTGTGTAATCATCTGAGAAGGAAATTCCGATCTTTTCAAGATCGTCATAAGAAACACCGTTCATCATCATTGAAGAGAAAATGCCCTGAGTAGCATTATCCAGGTCTTTTAAAGCGCTGCTGTTGTACAGAATACCCTCTTTTGCCTTATTCTCCCAGTTTTTAATGGAATTTTCATTCATTTCATTTTTCTGGTCTTCTGTCAGAGGCTTATAATTACTGTCCGGCTTGGTTGTTGCCTGGGTGCGGACCTCATCGATCATGGCATTATAAGCTTCAATGAATTTCTTTACAGTCTCTGTCACCTTTTCTGTATCTGCTGATGCAGTAAATCTGACGCCTCCTTCAGCAGTTGCCGAGCCTGTATTAAATGTATTCGTGGCTCTAATATCCAGACCGTCAATGGAGAAGGTATTGCTGCTGCTGGTAATGGTGGTCTGTACACCATTATAGAGAATACTCATCTCACCATCTGTACCATCATGGCTTTCCTTCTTATCACCGCCGAAAATGAGATTTGCTGCATCATCTTTCTTGTCTGGATCTGCACCAAGGCTGATTTCACGGCCTTTACCTTTTTCATTGGAAGAAAGAACAAATTTGTTTGCACTTCCCAGATAGGTGGCAGTTACTCCCGCATCTTTATTATTATTGATCGCAGTAAGCAGTCCGTCTACTGTGGTATCTGCAGTAATATTATCTATTTTTGCACCATTGACTGTAAAGTTTTTTAATGCGTCGTTTAATTCCTCTTTTGTATTGTATTTTCCCAGTCCCAGCTTGTCCCTGTTCTCCCACAGGCTGCTTCCTGTACTGATCTTGTTTGACTGGGTAGATGTGATACCCAGAGCATTCTGGAGTTCCTTTGAGTCTGCGGATATCTGTAATGTCTGTTTGTTGTCTTTTGCAGTGCTGTCTGTTGCAGTGCTGTCTTTTGCAGTTCTGTCTGTTGCAGTAAACGTCAGGCTGCCCTTTGAATCCTCACCTACAGTAACCTTTCCTGAACCGAAGGCTTTATCCAGCTTATTCTGTAAGCTATCCTTAAAAGCTTTAAAATCTTTTATCTCTTCCTTATCGCCGATCAGTTCAATATTCTTTGTCTGTCCGCCATAAGAAACAGAAATTGATTTTCCCTTAAGATAGTCGGAAAGGGACTGCTCTGTTATAGCTGCAGCCTCGAATGAAGATTTATTTGAAGATGCGTTAAATTCATCAAGTGAAATGCCGTTATCTATATCATCCTGATTCATCTTGCCGGAATTAAAGCCAAGACTCTTTAAAGCAGATGATGTTTCCCTGATCACATAGCTTTTTCCTTTATCGGTAATACTTGGTGTCTGACTGATCTGGATCTGATCACCATTCAGTGTAAATTTAATGCCGCTCTTTCCATCTTTTCCGAGAAATCCCTGGGAATCAAGGGCTTCATTCAGCTGTTCTACTATCTTGTCAGAACTAGCCGTATAATCAATGGTAACTGTCTCTGTTTTTCCACCGTCCAGCTTTTTTTCATAACTGGTGGGGAACGTAAAGGTTGCTTCCGTTGTAAACTGCTTATCTGTAATACTGTAGGTTCCAAATGTCAGCTTCGTTCCGGAAAGATTGGAGGTCTTTATTTCTTTATTGCTAAAATCAGACGCGCTGATGCCGCCTAAGGTAATAGCTGAATCTGTTTTCTTTTCGCCGGAGATCAATGTGGCAGATGTTGCTAGTTTGTTTACTCCCAGAACTGATACTCTGGATGCAGTGTCTGCGTTTCCTGTCGCTGATATATATTTTGTATAGTCAGGATCTCCCTGTACACTGACCTGGTTTTTTGCAAAGAAATCACTGTTTTTTAAGCTCTTTGTTGCTGAATAGCTAAGGTAATTGTCCTGAAGATCTATGATCTTATTGCTAATAGAACGATATGCATCCCGCTTCCATTCCAGTTTGGTCATAGCCTGTTTCTTGGATGTGATCTTGGATGTTGTTCTTGCTGTCATCTTTTCGATCAGTGCATCCCTGTCAATACCGGAAGCTAAACCACCAAATCCTCTTAAAGCTGTATTTCCAAGACTGCTGCTTGTACTTGATACACTTGACATATCTGCTGCTCCTTTCAGTCATGTGATGTTGCGGTGTACATAAAATGCGCCGCTTCTGTATACTTTATCCCTGTGATCCTATAGATTCTATATACATATTTCGGCGCAGCATGAAAATTTATAAGATATGGCGTGGATGTTCTTTTACTTCCATACAGGCTCTCATGGACTGACTTAAAACAGCCACACGGAATTTATTGCGGTAAAAGGTTAACAGCATCGGGACTGTCGTATTATCTGCTACAATATATTTTGGAGGCAGCCTGGTAAGCATCAGCGCTTTTACATCTGCCTGACAGCGGCTGCAGGTACAGGTATCATTGCTTTTCAGTGCGTCAAGGATCAGTTCCGGAGTAAGGATCTCCTCCATGATATTTACGACCCGGTAACTTGGACCATCTTCCTGCTTCTGCTCTTCCTGTTGTTCCGGTTCTTTCTGTACATGTGTCCCTGCGTTTGTTTTGGGCTGCTCTGTCTGTTCTTCTGACTGTTCTTCCGACTGTTCTTCTGACTGCTCTTCCTGCTCCCTGGGCTGTTCTGCCTGCTCTTCTGTCTGTTCTTTTTCCAGCTCCTGGATCAGATTCTTCTGGATCTCTTCTGCCAGCTTTCTTTCTTCTCTTGAATCAACTACAGTTACATTAGCGGAAGGTACTCTTACCGGTTCTTCAGCAGCTGATCCTTTCTGCTGTATTTCACCGGAAGCCTGGGCAGACGGCTGTGTTTCACCAGAAGACGTGACAGGCGGCTGTGAACCTGTGATGTTTTATTTGTTTTTTTTGCCATATTATTTCTCCCTGAAACCTATGATCTTTTCTACCTCATCTAAAAACTTTCCATAGTCCTTTACAGCTGATGAGCTTGGGCTGTACTCAAAAATACTTTCTCCATGGGCCGGTGCTTCTGCAATAGCCACTCCGGACCTTATTTTTGTGTCAAATACCCGGGTTTCCAGCTGCCCGGCCAG
>OLRO01002038.1_pt1 | contig 10401 bp, 19 predicted proteins | sample 1673131 | NCBI WGS metagenome assembly OLRO01 (sample SAMEA3136757, study PRJEB25190) | human gut metagenome | biome: human gut; feature: human-associated habitat; material: faeces | place: Austria | collected 2013 | reverse complement strand
ATTGTTATCCATTTCTAAGCATTTAATATTTGGCTTTTCAAATTCTATCATTTTTTACCTCCTAATAGATAAATAGAAAAACATTTCTATTTTTACAATTAAATTATTATCTAATTATTTAGAGTAAAGCTCTACTATTAAATGTTCTTCAACTGGAAGATCTACATCTTCTCTAGATGGTAATCTTACAACTTTACCACTTAAATTTTTCTCATCTTTTTGTAGCCATTCTGGTACTGGTCTTGCTGCATTTGCTTCTACATTTGCTTTAATAAAACCATTGTCTTTTCTTATTTCTCTTACAGAAATAACATCTCCTGCTTTTACTAAGTAAGATGGAATATCAACTTTATGTCCATTTACTTCAAAAGTTCCGTGTGTTACTAACATTCTAGATTGTGCTCTTGAGCTACCATATCCTAAACGATATACAATATTGTCTAGTCTTGTTTCTAGAATTTGTAGTAATACTTCACCAGTGATTCCTTTTGTAGCTGCTGCCATATCAAAGTATTTTCTGAATTGTTTTTCACTTACACCATAGAATGATTTTGTTTTTTGTTTTTCTCTTAATTGAGTTCCGTATTCAGAAAGTTTTGCTCTTTTTTGTCCATGTTGTCCTGGTGCATAATTTCTTCTTGAAATACTACATTTATCAGAATAACATCTTTCACCTTTTAAGAACAATTTTTGTCCTTCTCTACGGCATCTACGACATTGTTCATCTTTATATCTTGCCATCTTTATACTCCTTTCTACTAATGACAAGGGATATCTTAATTTAGTCTATTTAATCTACTCATTTTCTAATTAATAATTTCCCTTTTAATTTTGCTTTATCATTCATTTCAAATTATACTCTTCTTCTTTTTGGTGGTCTACAACCATTATGTGGTATTGGTGTTACATCTTTGATAGCACTTATTTCTAAACCAGCTGTTTGAAGTGCTCTAATTGCTGCTTCTCTTCCTGAACCTGGTCCTTTAACAAATACTTCAACAGATTTTAATCCATGTTCCATAGCAGCTTTAGCAGCTGTTTCTGCAACTTGACCTGCTGCAAATGGTGTGCTTTTTCTAGAACCTTTATATCCTAATTCTCCAGCACTTCCCCATGATATTGCATTTCCTTGTGTATCTGTAATTGTAACTATTGTATTGTTAAAACTAGAGTGAATATGTGCTGCACCTTTTTCAATGTTTTTTCTATTTCTTCTAGCTACTTTTTTTGTTGTTACATTTTTAGCCATTTTGCTTTTTCCTCCTCTACAAAGATTTTATACTCTTTATTTAAGATTAATCAATTAATATTTATGATTAATTTTTATTATTTTTTGCTTTTACTAACTAATTTTCTAGGACCTTTTCTAGTTCTAGCATTAGTTTTTGTTCTTTGACCTCTTACTGGTAATCCTTTTCTATGTCTTAATCCTCTGTAGCATCCTATTTCTGTAAGTCTCTTTATGTTTAATGCTACTTCTCTTCTTAAGTCTCCTTCAACTGTATAAGATTCATCAATAACTTTTCTAATATCATTTACTTGGTCATCTGTTAAATCTTTAATTCTAGTATCTGGATTTATACCAGCTTTTTCAAGAATTTTTCTAGAACTTGCTACTCCTATTCCATAAATATATGTAAGTCCTATTTCTACTCTTTTTTCTTTAGGTAAATCTACTCCTGCTATACGAGCCATATTTTTTTGCACCTCCAAATTTTTTGTTTTGTTTGTCCTAAAAATACTCAAAGGTGAAATGCACTAGCGTTTACTCTAGCCTCTTTAAGTTCTCTAAGACATATATATAAACACAAATTCGATATGTACCTCCTAAAATAAGGAGTCACAGCCGCTACCTCATTTGTGTTATTAACGAATATAAGGATTAACCTTGTCTTTGTTTGTGTTTAGGGTTTTCACAAATAACTCTAATTACACCTTTTCTTTTTATTACTTTGCATTTGTCGCACATTGGTTTTACTGATGGTCTTACTTTCATTTATTTGCACCTCCTTGGCTTGCTTTTTAATAATATATTTGGGTTAATTTTTTATTAGTTAAATCTTTTTATTTAGCTCTCCATGTAATTCTACCTCTTGTCAAATCATAAGGTGAAAGTTCTACTTTTACTTTATCTCCAGGTAATATTTTTATATAGTTCATTCTTAATTTACCTGATATATGAGCTAATATTTGATGTCCATTTTCAAGTTCTACTTTAAAATTAGTATTTGGTAGTGCTTCCACTACTGTTCCTTCTACCTCTATAACATCTTCTTTTGCCAATTCATTCCCCTCCTATTAAAGAGTTTTCTATATTTTGCCACACAATTTGGCTATTGTGCATAATAACTATTATATTATACATCATCCTTAAAGTATTGTCAATATTTCTGGCTCTTTTTCTGTAATTAATATTGTATTTTCATAATGAGCTGCTAAACTTCCATCTTCTGTTATAATTGTCCATCCATCATCCAATTCTAAAATATTAGGTTTTCCTTGAATTACCATTGGTTCTATTGCTAATGTCATTCCTGGTTCTAATCTAATTCCTTTTCCTGCTTTTCCATAGTTAGGAATACCTGGATCTTCATGCATTTCTCTACCAATTCCATGTCCTTGAAATTCTCTTACAACTGAATATCCTTGTGAATGTACATATTCTCCTATTGCATGGCAAACATCTCCAATTCTATATCCTGGTTTAGCATATTTTATTCCTTCAAAAAATGCCTGCCTTGTTACATCTACCAATCTTTTGGCTTCTTTTGATACATTTCCTATCATAAAAGTTCTTGCTGCATCTCCATTAAATCCTTTTTTTAATGCTACTGTATCAACACTTACAATATCACCATCTTTTATAATTTTATGTTTTGATGGAACACCATGAATAACTTCATCATTTATAGAAATACATATAGAAGCCGGATATGGTGGAATTCCTCTTATTCCAACATCATATCCTTTTTCTGCTGGAATAGCACCTAAACTTCTTATTATTTTTTCAGCAATTTGGTCAACTTCCCATGTTGACATTCCTACTTTTATTTCTTTTTCTAATTTATCATATAATATAGCAACTACTTTGCATGCTTCTTTCATACATTCAACTTCTTTTTTTGATTTGATTGTTACCAATTTTATCGTCTCCCTTTTCTGTTACTTATTTTTAAATGATTCAACAACTTCTTCTGCTACATCTTTTCCCATTCTATTAATTGAAATACTTACAGTTTCTGTCTTTAGTACGCCTTTTTCTTGATAATATTCAACTAATGGAGCTGTTTTTTCTTCATATATTTCTAATCTTCTTTTAATTGCTTCTGGATTAGAATCATCATCTCTTTGTTTTAAAGGTGATCCACATTTATCACATATTCCTTCTACTTTTGGTGGATGTAATTTTGTATTATAAGTAGCTTTACATTCTTGATTTGTACAAACTCTTCTGGTTAACATTCTATCTATTATCTCTTCTTTTGGTGTTACTAAATTGATTACTAAATCAACTTTTTTTCCTAACCCACTTAAAATTTCATCTAATTTTTCTGCTTGTTCTATTGTTCTTGGAAATCCATCTAAAATCGCTCCATCTTTAGCATCTTCTTGTTTTAATCTATTTGCTACCATAGGAACTGTTATTTCATCTGGTACTAAATTTCCCTGTGATATATATTTATCTGCTTCTATCCCTAACTCTGTTTTTTCACTTATATTCTTTCTAAAAATATCTCCTGTTGAAATTTGTGGCCATTTTGTTTTTTCACTTATTAAACCTGCAACAGTTCCTTTTCCTGTCCCTTGTGCACCTAACATTATAATTATCATATAAAACACTTCCTCTTTATTTATTTTAAGATTATTTTTATTATTTTGCAATAATCTTTATCATATTTACTTTTATTTAATAAACATGATAAAAATTACTAAATATATAAAAAGCAATTTGGAAAGGCAAATTTACTTTCTTGCCTTTCCTCTTTTTGTTTTTATATTATTCTAAAAATCCTTTATAATGTCTCATTGCCAATTGTGATTCTAATTGTTGAACAGTTTCTAATGCAACACCTACAACAATTAATATTGATGTACCACCAAATGCTATATTTAGATTTGTAAATCTTAATAACATTGGTAAAATAGCTATTAATGCTAAGAAAAATCCACCAAACCATGTAAGTTTTGATATTATTGATGATAAATATTCTGTTGTTGGTTTTCCTGCTCTTATTCCAGGAATGAATCCACCATTTTTCTTAATATTATTTGATACTTCTGCTGGATTAAATGTAGCATAAGTATAGAAAAATGTAAATCCTATAATTAATAGTAAATAAACTAATGCATTAGCTATTGAATATCCAATTTCCACATTTGATGTTGATGTAGCAATTGAAAATTTATATAGTCCTGCTAAAAATCCTGTTTGATTTGCTATATCTTGTACAAAAATTTGAATTATCATAGCTGGGAATGTCATGAAAGATGAAGCAAAAATTACTGGCATAACACCTGCCATAGCAAGTTTTAGCGGAATATGTGTACTTTGTGCTCCAACCATTTTTCTTCCTACTACTTTTTTAGAATATTGTACTGGAACTCTTCTTTCAGCTTGTTGTACAAACACAACTCCTGCTACTAATAGAATTGCTCCAACAACAATTGCTATTGCTGTTAATAATCCGATTGTACTAAATCCAGAACCAGTCATAATTAAATTCCATAAAGTTGTTATTCCACTTGGTAATCTAGATATAATACCAATAAAAATTAACAATGATATTCCATTTCCAATTCCTTTTGCTGTTATTTGTTCTCCTAACCACATTAACATTGATGTTCCTGCAACTAATCCTGTTACAACTAATAATCCTGTTAAAAAGCTATTGTCTACAAATATTCCAGCTGATTTATATGATAAATAAATACCAATTCCTTCAACTAAAGCTAATACTATTGTTAACATCTTTGTATATCTATTTATTTTCTTTCTACCTTCTTCTCCACCTTCTTTAGTTAATTTTTCTAAAGATGGAATAATCATTCCTAATAATTGAATGACAATAGAAGCTGTTATATATGGACTGATTGACATTGCAAAAAGAGAAAATCTAGAAAACGCTCCTCCTGAAATCATATCAATTAGTCCTGCTATTCCTGTTGTATTTTGCATAGCTTCATTTAGTGCTACACTGTTAACTCCTGGAACAGTGATATAACATCCTAATCTAAATACCACTATTAACAATAATGTATATAATAATCTTTTTCTAACATCAGGTGTTTTTAATGCATTTTTTATTGTTTTAAACAATTAAATCACCTCAGCCTTTCCACCTAAAGCTTCAATTTGTTCTTTTGCTTTTGCTGTGAATCTTTTAGCTTTAATGTTTAATTTTTTCTCTAATTTACCTGTTGCTAATATTACAATTCCATCATTGATTTTTCCAATAATTCCTTCTTCTAATAAGCTTTCAGCTGTAACATCTGTATTTTTTACTTTATTTAACATTTTAAATGTTACTTCTGTATATGTGTTGGCATGAATATTAGTGAATCCTCTTTTTGGTAATCTTCTATATAATGGTGTTTGACCACCTTCGAATCCTCTTCTAACTCCTCCACCACTTCTTGCTTTTTGTCCTTTATGACCTCTTCCTGAAGTTTTTCCGTTTCCAGAAGCCATACCACGACCTACTCTATTTCTTTTTACTTTTTTTGCAGCTGGTTTTAATTCGTCTAGTTTCATTTATGCCTTGCACCTCCTTCAATTAATAACCGGGTTATAAGTCCCCTTTTCAAATTATAAAATTTCTTCTACTTTTTTACCTCTTTTTTTAGCTACTGATTCAATTGTTTGCATTGATTTTAATCCTTCAATTGTAGCATAAACAACGTTTCTTGGATTGTTTGTTCCAATTACCTTTGTTCTGATGTTTTTATATCCTGCTAATTCTAATACTGGTCTAACGCTTCCTCCTGCGATAACTCCAGTACCTATTACTGCTGGTTTTAACATTACTTTTGCACTACCAAAAGTTCCAACATATTCATGTGGTACTGTAGTTTCAACAATTGGAACTTCTACTAAATTCTTTTTAGCTTCTTGTATTGCCTTTTTTATAGCATCTGGAACTTCAGCTGCTTTACCATTTCCAACACCAACATGACCATTTTCGTCACCAACAACTACAACTGCACTAAATCTAAAAGTTCTACCACCTTTAACAACTTTAGCAACTCTATTGATAGCAACAACTTTTTCTTTTAATTCATTTTTTTCTTCCATAGGTTTTAGTTTTTCCTCCTTACTTTTAATTTGTATCTATTTATGTAATCCATATTTCAAGTAATAACTTATGTTGTCATTAGAATTCTAAACCGCCTTCTCTTGCAGCTTCTGCTAATTCTTTTACAACACCATGATAAATGTAACCGCCTCTATCAAAAACAACTTCTTTGATATTTTTCTCTAAAGCTCTTTTTGCAATTAAAGCTCCAACTTCTTTAGCAGCTTCTTTATTTGAATGTTTTACTTTTACTTCTTTATCTAGAGTAGAAGCTTGAACTAAAGTATTTCCTGCAACATCATCAATTACTTGTACAAAAAGATTATTATTGCTTCTAAATACACATAATCTTGGACGATCTGCTGTTCCAGAAATTTTATTACGTACTCTTGCATGTCTTCTTTCTCTTTCAGCTTTTCTATCTATTTTCTTAATCATCTTTTTCTCCTTTCTATTAACGTAACAGCGTTAATAATATTAAGAATATTTAATATTTTTAAAGTTTTAGCACAATTAATTAGGAATTTAAAGCAAGTATAACTAGGCAACCGAGCAAAAATTTCTGAAACTATACATGCTGTATGTTGAAGAAATTTTTTGCGAGGTTAACGACGTTAGACGAAGCTTAAAATTTCTAATTTTATTTCTTGCCGGCTTTACCTTCTTTTCTTCTAATATGCTCTTCAGCATACTTAATACCTTTACCTCTATATACTTCTGGTGGTCTTTTTGTTCTTATAACTGCTGCTGTTTGACCTACTAATTCTTTATCAATTCCTTTTACTATAATTGTATTAGGGTTTGGAACATCAAAAGTGATTCCAGCAGGTGCTTCAAAAATTACTGGATGTGAATATCCTAATGTTAAATTTAAATTATTTCCTTGTTTTGCAACTCTGTATCCAACTCCATTAATTTGTAATTCTTTACTATATTCATGAGTTACACCTGTTATCATGTTATTAATTAAAGTTCTTGTTAAACCATGTAAACTTCTATTTTCTGCCTCATCATTTTTTCTTGTAACTTTAATTATATTTCCATCCATTTCTAAAGAAATATTTCTATGTATTTCTCTTTCTAATGTACCTTTTGGTCCTTTTACAGTAATATGTTTTCCATCTATTTTAACTTCAACACCTTCTGGTACTGTAATAGGTTTATTTCCTATTCTTGACATGTTAGTTTTCCCTCCTTCTTTTATGATTGCAACTTTGCTGTTTATTTAGTTGCATAATTTTCCGTAACTTGCTTTTTAACAACTACTTTAATTACCAAACATATGCTAATACTTCTCCGCCAATTCCTAACTCTCTTGCTTCTTTATCTGTTTTTAATCCTTTTGAAGTAGAAATAATAGCAATTCCTAATCCATTTAATACTTTTGGTAATTCTTCTTTAGATGCATATACTCTTAATCCTGGTTTACTAATTCTTTTTAAACCATCAATTACTCTTGTTCCTTTTTCATCATATTTTAAAGTAATTCTTATGATTCCTTGTGCATCATCTTTTATTTCTTCAAAAGATTTTATATATCCTTCTTTAAATAATATTTCAGCAATTCCTAATTTCATATTAGAAGCTGGAATATCAACTGTTTTATGTTTTGAACTATTTGCATTTCTAATTCTTGTTAACATATCTGCTATTGGATCTGTAATGTTCATTAATTACTTACCTCCTTTTCTTTTTTTCTATCTATGTTTTTATCGATTTTATTACCAGCTAGCTTTTTTAACTCCTGGAATTTCTCCCTTATGAGCTAATTCTCTAAAACATACACGGCATATTCCATATTTTCTTATATAAGCATGTGGTCTACCACATAGTTTACATCTGTTGTATTCTCTTGTTTTATATTTTTGTGGTCTAGCTTGTTTTATTTTCATTGACTTTTTAGCCATAGTTTTACTCCTTTCCTTTGACTAATTAATTTTTAAAAGGCATTCCTAAAAGTTTTAATAATTCTCTAGCTTCTTCATCTTTTTCAGCTGTTGTTACAAATATGATGTCCATACCTCTTAATTTATCTACTTTATCATATTCAATTTCAGGGAATATTAATTGTTCTTTTATTCCCATAGAATAATTTCCTCTTCCATCAAAAGAATCTTTTGAAACTCCTCTAAAATCTCTTACTCTTGGTAATGCTACATTGAATAATTTGTAAACAAAATCATACATTTTGTCTGATCTTAATGTTACTTTACATCCAATGTTTGCACCTTCTCTTAATTTAAATGCTGCAATTGATTTTTTAGCTTTTGTTACTACTGGTCTTTGACCTGTAATAATTGTTAAATCATTCATTGCATTTTCTAAAGCTTTAGGATTTTCTTTTAAATCACCTAATCCTATATTAATAACTACTTTGTCAAGTTTTGGAACTTGCATAACTGATTTATATTCAAATTTTTTCATTAATGCTGGGATTACTTCTTTTTCATATTGCTCTCTTAATTTTTCCATTTTTTATTAATCCTCCTTTCTTATTTTAATTTTGCTCCGCATTTTTTACAAATACGAACTTTTTCATCTTTTTCTACACTATATCCAACTTTTGTAGTTTTTCCACATTTAGGACATACTACATTTACTTTTGCAGCTGGTATACTACATTCTACTGATATAATTCCGCTTTCCTCTCCTTGTTTTCTAGCTTTAACATGTTTTTTTCTAATGTTTATGCCTTTAACAACGACTTTGTCAAGCTTTGGTATAACTTCTAGAACTTCTCCTGTTTTACCTTTATCGTTTCCTGATAAAACTTGTACATTGTCTCCTTTTTTTATTCTCATTGAGAGTTTACCTCCTTTTTTCATTTTCTATTTACCAAAACAAAATAGAAATAATATATTGCTAAGAAAATTTCATCATAGACATCAGATATATGCTTTGTGTATCTCAAAGGTTTAATGATAAAATTTAGCAATGCAAGATATTTATTATATTTTGTCTTAAAGAACTTCTGGTGCTAATGACAATATTTTCATATAGTCCTTTTCTCTTAGTTCTCTTGCAACTGGTCCAAAGATACGTGTTCCTTTTGGTGTACCATCATCTTTAATTATTACAGCTGCATTTTCATCAAATTTTATATATGAACCATCTGGTCTTCTTAATCCTTTTTTAGATCTTACAATAACAGCTTTTACTACATCACCTTTTTTTACAACTCCACCTGGTGTTGCTGATTTAACTGAAGCAACTATTACATCTCCTATATTAGATGTTTTTCTATATGAACCACCTAAACATCTAATACACATAAGTTCTCTTGCTCCTGTATTGTCTGCTACTTTTAATCTTGTTTGTTGTTGGATCATTTATGGTTCCTCCTTTCCTATTTAACGATTGCTTTTTCTACAACTTCAACTACTCTCCATCTTTTATCTTTAGAAAGTGGTCTTGTTTCCATTACTTTTACTTTATCACCTATTTGGCAAACATTTTCTTCATCATGAGCTTTTAATTTATATGTTCTTTTTACTGTTTTTCCATATACTTTATGGCTTACGCTTGTTTCAACAGCTACTACAACTGTCTTATCCATCTTATTTGATAGAACTGTTCCAACCATAACTTTACGAAGATTTCTTTCCTCCATTTAGATTTCTCCTTTCAATTGTTTTCTTATATTATGCATTTTTAGATTCAGCTATTTTTCTTTCTGTTAATACTGTATTTATTTTAGCAATGTCTTTTTTTACTTCTTTTATTTTCATTGGATTATCTAATCCGTTGGTAGCTAAACTAAATTTTAATTTAAATAATTCTGTTTTTAGTTCACCTAATTCTTTTTCTAATTCTGGTGAAGACATTTCTCTTATTTTACTTATCTTCATCACTATCACCCACCTTGCTTACAGTTTCTTTTGCTACGAATTTACATTTGATTGGTAGTTTATTCATAGCTAATCTCAAGGCTTCTTTAGCTGTCTCTTCAGGAATTCCTGCAATTTCGAACATAACTCTACCTGGTTTTACAGCTGCTACCCAATATTCAACATTACCTTTACCTTTACCACCACGAGTTCCAGCTGGTTTTTGTGTTATTGGTTTGTCTGGAAATATTTTAATCCAAACTTTTCCACCTCTTTTTGTA
>OLRO01002032.1_pt1 | contig 10413 bp, 9 predicted proteins | sample 1673131 | NCBI WGS metagenome assembly OLRO01 (sample SAMEA3136757, study PRJEB25190) | human gut metagenome | biome: human gut; feature: human-associated habitat; material: faeces | place: Austria | collected 2013 | reverse complement strand
GGTCGGCGGCGTGTTCTCGCTTTCTGCAGGAGCTTCCTCCCTGGGCTGGTCGAAAACGGCGATCTGCGTTTCCTTTGCAAAATATGCGTATTTTATCTCCGGCTCCAGAAGTCTTGCCTGGGCAGGCTCCGGGATATCGGACTTGCCGACCTCTTCATATTCCTGTCCGTTTCCTGCCGGTGTTTTGGTGGACTCAACCCATTCCACAGTATCCTGCAGAACCGATTCCACTGCCGGTGCAATCGCGGTATCCTCTTTCGCCACGTTGATCTCCGACTCCTTTTTGATCTCGTCCGTCACGTCGACCTTTTTATACTCAATCTTGTCCTTTACCGTCACTCGCCCGGAAATTCCGGCTGCTTTTCTGCCGCTGATTTCATCCGGTCCGGTCACGGTAACGACGTAATCGCCTGCTTTTAAGTCTTTTAAATAAATTATGCCGTCCTTGTCGTCATCCTTTGCGTTCTGGCTCGACGCGCCCTCCAGCTTTACGGTAAAGGGTTGATTTCCTATCAGCTTACCGGAGTTTTTGTCCGCGAATTTAATTTTCATATCCTTCTGCATCGAACATCTGTCTGAATGCAAGACGACCAATACGTCCAAAACCGTTAATTGCTACTTTTACTGCCATTTTTTATTCCTCCTAGGTTTTTGAAATATAATAAAAGTATTTATCAATCTGCTACGCGGGAACGTAGCAAATAAATCGTGTTAAATACACAAGCTAATCATACATTCTTTAGGTATAAATTTCAAGCCTTAATCTCATTTTTTTAGTTATCATCTATCCAAAATAGACAAACTTGTTTTAACAAATTATACTAATGGGCTGAGACTATAGAAAAAAAGTTACTACTACAATTTGATAATAATAAGATTACTCAACAGCTTTACTTTATATATTTTTTTCAGTGTTTTATGTTATAATATGAAACGCAATGATTATAAACGGAGGTATACAGAAAATGATCATCTGTGATTCGCATATACATTCGGAGTTCTCAAGCGACTCTTCCGCTCCACTGGACAGTATAATCCAGAAGGCAATACAACTTGGAATTCCAAAGATCTGTCTGACAGACCACCACGATATAGACTTTCCTATCAATCCGGAGGACGGTTTTGACTTCCAACTTGATTTCGATTCGTACTTTGCTGCGATAGACGAAATACGACACAGATACGGAGATCGGATTGACGTGAGAAGCGGCGTGGAACTCGGTCTCATGAATACGGTTGCCGGCAAGGCAAGGGACATTGCTGATAAATACAAAAATGAACTGGACTTTATCATAGGATCATCACACCTTGTCAGGGGCCTCGACCCATACTATCCAGCTTACTATGAGGGACGTACAGAGATAGAAGGTATACGTGATTACTTTGAGTCCATTCTTGAGAATGTGACTCTGATAGATGACTTTGACGTATATGGTCATCTTGACTACGTAGTAAGATACTGCCCATCAGGCGAGAAGATCTTTAGGATGGCAGATTATAATGATGTGCTTGAACAGATTTTCAAAATAATCATCCCAAAGGGAAAAGGTATAGAGATCAATACCGGAAGCCTGTACAAGAATATGAGTTACGCACATCCTCACATGGATATCCTGAAACTCTACAAGGATATGGGTGGCGAGATCATCACAGTGGGATCTGATGCACACAAGCCCGAATATCTGTGCTATGATTTTGAGACATATGCAAGGGATGCCCTCACATCACTCGGCTACAGATACTACTGTACATTCAAGAACAGAAAGCCAGAATTCAATCCGCTGTAAAAAAAAATTGCAAAATATCAATTTATATACTTATAAATATAAAAAGATGGAACACATACGCCAGTTCAATGGCTTATATGTTCCATCTTTTTTATACCGTAAATTCAATTCCGGCAGTCACCTGACTGCTCTATTTGTTTCATATCTCATTATGTATTGTTTCCTGTATAGTACGGACTATGTGGTATATCATGAATGTCTGTTTTTCTCATTTTTTCAAGATAATCGCCTCCGGCGCCATCCAGAACACCATATATCGCATTTGGGCAATAACTGAGGAGCATGTCAAGGACTTTCTTTTTTCTCTTTCCGGTCACAAGTCCTCTTAAATTAATATATACATTATTTTCATGATTTCCAGTATACATACAGTAATATTCCAATTTGCCTCTTCGCATACTCGTATATACATATGTTATAAGATACACATCCCATCTGTACGCAAGGTTGTATCTCATTGTCTTTGATGCGATAACCTCATGTGAAGCCATAATGTATTTATTCTCATAGATAATATCACCATACAATTTGTCTGCCATTTCAAACACACTGCCACCATGATTTTTATTCTCTCGGTTGAGCAACTTCTCCGGAGTCCGTATAATCCTAATGCCATCCCATATGCATATAACCGAAATTACAGTCAGAAAAATCAATGGCCCTGTGAAACTATTCAATTCAAACTCTCCATTATGTATCATGGAGCATATAGTGATTATCATAAAAACAAAAATCACTGAAAAGATACCAAACAATATCCATCCACGCACTTTGACGTCTTTGCGCAAAACTTCTCTGCCTGTATCACCCATACGAAATCTCCTTATGTCAGACCATCACCCTTTGTAAAACCCTGTCAACAGATGCTTCCTCCGCCAAGCACATGATCATCTTCATAGAACACTACAGCCTGTCCCTTTGTCACAGCTCTTACCGGCTCGTCAAATACTGCTTCTACCAGATCTTCATCTATCTTTCTGATGGTACACATACTTCCCTTATGATTGTATCTGATCTTCGCCTTGACATGCATTGGCTCCGTGAGATCCTCTATGGACATAAAGTTCAGTCTGTTGCATATCAGCCTTTCTGAAAATACATCTCCGTTCTCTCCTATAACAACCTGATTTGTCTCAGGTATGATGTCCACCACAAATACCGGATGCCCCATCGCAAGTCCCAGTCCTTTTCTCTGTCCTATGGTGTAGTGTATGATTCCCTTATGTCTTCCGATCGCATTGCCATGTATGTCTACAAAATCTCCCGGAACCGCCTTAAGTCCTGCTTCATTCTCAAGATAACCGGCGTAATCTCCATCTGGCACAAAGCATATATCCTGGCTATCCGGCTTGTGAGCCACCATAAGTCTGTGGTCCTCTGCAATTTTTCTGATCTCAGGCTTGCTGTACTCTCCAACCGGCATGAGTGTCCTGGCGAGCTGCTCCTGGGTGAGATTGTAGAGAGCATATGTCTGATCCTTCTCTATTCCCCTGGCCTCCTGGAGAGTATATCTGCCATTTGGAAGCTGTATGATCCTTGCATAGTGTCCCGTAGCAATATAATCGCCCCCGATGGCCATGCATCTCGTAAGCAGAGACTCCCATTTTACATATCTGTTGCATGCAATACATGGATTCGGAGTTCTTCCGCATTTGTATTCGTCCACAAAATAGTCTATTACGTACTTCTTGAATTCTTCCTTGAAATTCATAACGTAATACGGAATATCGAGCTGCGATGCCACACGCCTGGCATCATCCACAGCAGAAAGTCCGCAGCATCCGGCATGGGCACTCACCACGTCCCTGTCCTCATCCTGCCATATCTGCATGGTAACTCCTATTACATTGTAGCCCTGCTCCTTGAGCAAAAGTGCGGCAACCGACGAGTCGACTCCGCCTGACATACCAACACACACTGTCTTCTTATCTGTATCGACCAAATTTTTTCCCTCTTTATACATAGTTATATCTTGTGTAATTTACATGTTTCTCCTGGCAAAATCCTGATACGCAGGTGACATTTTTCTGAGATTTTCCACGATTCTCTTGAGATTATCTACCACCGCATCCGCCTCATCCATGGTGTTCTCATATCCCAGAGTCAGTCTGACCGCACCATGGGATATCTCCTTCGGAAGCCCTATAGCTGTCAGCACATGGGAGGGATCAACAGAACCCGATGTACATGCGGAACCGGCAGAAGCACATATGCCCGCCATATCAAGCATGATGAGGATCGTCTCGCCCTCAACGAACTGGAAGCTGACATTTACATTGTTCGGAAGTCTGTCTTTGTCATGTCCGTTCAGTCTGGAATAAGGAATCTCCGATAAAATTCTGTGTATTATATGATCTCTGATATCTGTCTCCTGCTTCATCCGATCTTCCATTGAGAGCATCGCAAGCTCCGCAGCTTTGCCCATTCCTACAATCCCCGGTACATTCTCTGTTCCGGCACGTCTTCCTCTCTCCTGCTGGCCTCCGTGGATAAAGCTTCCAAGCTTTATTCCGCTCCGTATATACAGAAACCCGATTCCCTTCGGGCCATTAAGCTTATGTCCGCTGCTGCTGAGCATATCTATGTTCATGGCATTTACATCCAGTGGTATCTGTCCATACGCCTGAACCGCATCCGTGTGGAATAGAATGCCATGTTCATGCGCAATAGCTCCTATCCTGCTTATCGGCTCTATGGTTCCTATCTCATTGTTTGCAGCCATAACCGAGATGAGGATCGTATCCGGTCTTATCGCCGACTCCAGCCTATCAGGATCAACCATCCCCTTCTCATCCACATCCAGATATGTCACGTCAAAGCCCCTCTTCTCCAGATACTGACATGTGTGAAGAATGGCATGGTGCTCTATCCTGGTCGTAATTATATGTTTTCCCTTATCCTGAAAGGCTTCCGCTACAGCCTTTAAAGCCCAGTTATCCGATTCCGAACCACCGCCCGTGAAATAGATCTCCTCAGGCTTTGCGCCAAGCGAATCAGCAATTATATCCCTCGCCACATTTATCACATCCTTATTTCTCGATGCAAATGTATATACGCCTGAAGGGTTTCCAAACTTTTCTGTAAAATAAGGCAACATGGCGTCGAGCACTTCAGGTCTCACCGCCGTCGTCGCTGCATGATCCATATATATTAACTTTCCCATTTTCGCTCTCTTTCCATTACCTTTTCTGTCACTTGTCAATGACAAATGCAACACTGCATTCATCACACGAAACTATATTACTATATAGTATTCTACCACTATACAAATGCCACGTGCTATGTATATATTATTATGCTCTCATCATATCTCATTATCTTCGTCTCTTAATCTCTTTGGACGCTTTCCATAGGCTTTACTATTTTCTTATAGACCCTGAGAAGAAAGATCGTCGATATGATCACACTGAAAACCTCTGCGATAGGGAACGCTGCCCACACACCATTCACACTGTTCATTGCTTTCGACAGGAAATATGCCACAGGAAGTATGACAAAAAGCTGTCTCGCCATAGACACTATCATACTGTACACGCCCTTTCCTACAGCCTGAAACATTCCCGAACATGTGACAGAAAATCCCGCAAATATAAACGCTGTACTCATGATCCTGACCGCTGGTATACCCATCAACAGCATCTCATCTGTGGCATCAAATATTTTAAGTATCTGTCCCGGAAATACCTGCATGATAGCAAGACAGAATACCATAATGGAACAACCGACCATCACACCAAGCTTCATGGTGCGTTTCATTCTGTCAGGTTTCTGCGCTCCGTAGTTGTATGAAATTATCGGTATCATTCCGTTGTTCAATCCGAATACAGGCATAAATGCCATACTCTGCACCTTGAAATACGCTCCGAACACTGCAACGGCCAATTTCGAGAATGAGTACAGTATCAGATTCAGGAAATAATTCATCACAGAACCTATTGCAACCATGATAACCGACGGCACACCTACGCTGAGAATCTTACCAATTATCTCGCCATGTGGCCTGAATCTTCTGAGTGTTATATGGAGATCCGGATTCTTCTTGATATTAAATATCATAGCAAGAGTTCCGGCTATACACTGTCCACATACAGTTGCAATGGCAGCACCCTTTACTCCCATTTGTGGACATCCGAGAAGACCAAATATCATTATAGGATCAAGTATAAGATTGATGACAGCACCGAGTATCTGGGTTATCATACTGTACATTGTACGTCCCGTGGACTGCAGCAATCTCTCAAATGTCATCTGGAAAGCTATACCGAAAGCACAACAGCAGCACACCTTGAGATACTCTGTTCCATATTGGATTACCCGTGCATCCCCCGTCTGACTTTCCATGAATGTCCTTGCAAAGAATAAACCTATTATCAGGAATATCACATATCCTATCGCCTCAAGGAATATTCCCTGTCTGGCAACTTCATTTGCCCTGTCAAATTTCTTCTCTCCAAGTGCCTTGGATATAAACGCATTAAAGCCAACTCCCAGTCCCGAGAAAACTCCTATCATCAGATTCTGTATCGGAAATGCCGTGGACACAGCCGTAAGTCCGTCCATGCTGAATCTTGACACAAACACACTGTCCACAACATTGTACATAGCCTGGAACAGCATGGAAATTATCATAGGAAGTGACATTGACATCAGAAGCTTTCCCTCAGACATCACACCCATCTTATTTTCTCTGCTCTCACCTGCGAACGCCTTTCCATTAGCAGATATTGTTTTATTATCAGATATTATTTTCTCACCAGATTTTTTTCTGTTATCAGGTGATTTTTCATTATTTTCGACGCTGTCTTTCTCTTTCATATGTACCTCTCCTCTGCATGCTCCTGCTGTGCATAATGTACTATACCTGCCATTTGTGCTTATCCTCACACACACTTATCTTCACTTGCACTTATCCTCACATGCATACTCTCTTTATCTACTATACTCAAACTAATTAATATTACATTATTTTTGTATTATTTACAATACACTTGTATTTTGATTTTCGATCTCTATTTTCTGATTTCTAATTTTCGATTTATCGATTTCTCATCGACTCAATTCACCGACTCGTATATTGGACCCATATATTCACATTTACAATCATCAATTCATTTATAGCTCACTAATAATGCTATTCACTCATCATCGAGCAGAGTATCCCTAGTAATGAAAACGGACACTCAATAAAAAACAGCACATAATTTTTCGCAAGTATATCCTCAACACAACCCTCACGTAGCCGCACACAAATCATTCCGTACCTGAATTCATCCTGCAACAGCCCTATGCAATTCAAACGATTCTACAATTCAGACCACCATACAGCTCAAAAAATCCCCCTCTTGAATATCAAATCCAAGAGGGGAACTTATAATTGATAATCTAAAATTATCTATATGACAAACAAGCTGTTAATTACTTATTAGCAAGCTCTGCCTTGATAGCCTCTGTAAGAGCTGGAACGATCTTGTTGAGATCTCCAACTACACCATAGTCAGCTACATCAAAGATAGGAGCATCCTCATCCTTGTTGATAGCAACGATGATGTCTGACTCTTCCATACCAGCTACGTGCTGGATAGCACCTGAAATACCGATTGCGAAGTATACCTGTGGACGAACTGTCTTACCAGTCTGACCAACCTGAAGCTCCTTTGGCTTCCAGCCTGAATCTACAACTGCACGTGAGCATGATACCTGTCCACCAAGTACCTCTGCAAGATCATCAAGGAGCTTGAAGTTCTCTGCTGAACCAACTCCACGACCACCTGAAACAAGGATTTTAGCATCCATGATATCCTTGATATCTGAGATAGCCTTTGAGATCTCAAGAATCTCAACATACTTGTTGTTAGGTACGAATCCTGGATTGTACTCGATAACCTCTGCCTTCTTACCAGCTACCTTGTCAAGCTTCTGCATAACACCTGGACGAACTGTAGCCATCTGTGGACGGTTGTCAGGACATGCGATTGTAGCGATTGTGTTACCACCGAATGCAGGACGTGTCATAAGAAGCTGATTGTGCTTCTGCTCCTGATTTGGAAGTGCAACAAGAGGGAAATCACCGATCTCAAGTAATGTACAGTCTGCTGTAAGACCTGTAGCAACTCTTGCTGAAACTGTTGGACCAAGATCTCTACCGATTGCTGTAGCACCAACTAAAACGATCTCTGGCTTGTACTCATTGATAACTGATGCAAGTGCGTGTGCATATGGCTCAGTTCTGTACTCCTTGAGCTCTGGATCGTCAACAACGATAACTCTATCTGCGCCGTACTCTGCAAGCTCATCTACAAGACCCTTAACGTCTGAACCGATAAGGACTGCAGTTACCTGCTCATCAAGCTTCTCTGCCAGTCTCTTTCCTTCGCCGATAAGCTCGAAAGAAATACCACTTAACTTATTATCTACCTGCTGTGCAAAGACAAATACGCCTTTGTAGTTCTTCATTTCTTCTGCGTTCATTGCGCCCATTTTATTCACCACTTTTCCTTTACTATATTAGATTACATGCTTATCCTTTAACTTGCCAACAATATAGCTAACTGCCTCATCTGGAGAATCAGGAACAACCTTCTCGCCTGCACCCTTTCTTACCTTATCTGAAGCCTTAGCGATCTTTGTAGGTGAGCCCTTAAGACCGATGTTAGAATCATCAACATCAACGAGGTCTGCTCTGCCAAGTGTTGTGATCTCTGCATTAACTGCATCGAAGATTCCACCTGGAGTCATGTATCTTGGCTCATTTAACTCAGAAAGTGCTGTTACAAGGCAAGGCATCTTAGCCTTTAACATATGATATCCGTCATCATACTGACGCTTAACGATAACTGCGTCTCCGTCAACCTTGATCTCCTGTGCATATGAAATTACAGGAATTCCAAGATGCTCAGCGATCTGTGGTCCAACCTGAGCTGTATCTCCATCGATAGCCTGACGACCTGTTATGATCAGATCATAATCAAGCTTTCTGAGAGCTCCAGCGATTGTTGTTGATGTAGCCCATGTATCAGCTCCACCAAGAACACGGTCTGTTACAAGAACACCCTTGTCAGCTCCCATAGCGATTGCTTCCTGAAGAACGTCAGCAGCCTTTGGAAGACCCATTGTAAGAACTGTTACCTCTGCACCATACTGATCCTTTAATCTAAGTGCAGCCTCAAGTCCTGCCTTATCATCAGGGTTCATGATTGTAAGCATTGCTGCTCTGTTTAATGTACCGTCTGGGTTGAACTGTACTCCACCCTTTGTATCAGGTACCTGCTTTATACAAACTATAACCTTCACGTTAAGTACCTCCTATATTACTTTAATAAGTTTGCAGAAATAACCATACGCTGAACTTCTGAAGTTCCTTCGTAGATTTCTGTAATCTTAGCATCACGCATCATACGTTCTACATCATACTCTTTGATATAACCATAACCACCGTGTAACTGTACACACTTTGTTGTTACTTCCATAGCTACTTCTGCCGCATACAGCTTAGCCATAGCAGCTTCTACAGAGTATGAAGTCTTGTGATCAGCCTGGTACTGTTCTTTCTTCTTAGCTGCCTTGTATACCAGTAACTTAGCTGCTTCAACCTTTGTTGCAAGATCAGCAAGTACAAACTGAGTATTCTGGAACTGAGCGATTGAACGACCAAACTGCTTTCTTTCCTTAACATAGTCGATTGTGATATCAAGAGCACCCTCAGCAATACCAAGAGCCTGAGCTGCGATACCAATACGACCACCATCAAGTGTATGCATTGCAATACCAAATCCCTTGCCCTTCTGTCCGAGAAGTGCATCCTTAGGAATACGACAATCTGTGAAGATAAGTTCATATGTGGATGAACCACAGATACCCATCTTGTTTTCTTTTGTTCCGAATGTAAATCCCGGAGTGCCTTTTTCTACGATAAATGCTGAAATCTCTTTCTGCTTTCTACCACGTTTTTCAATTGTACCTGTAACTGCAATGATAATATATACATCTGCTTCTTTACCATTTGTAATGAAACACTTAGATCCGTTAAGAACCCACTCATCACCATCAAGAACAGCCTTTGTCTGCTGACCCTGTGCATCTGTACCAGCACCCGGCTCTGTAAGACCAAATGCGCCAAGCTTTCTACCGGAAGCAAGATCTGGGAGGTACTTAGCTTTCTGATCTGGTGTACCGTATGTCTGGATTGGATCTACACACAGAGATGTATGTGCGGAAACAATAACACCAGTAGTACCACAAACCTTTGAAAGTTCCTCAACACACATAACATATGTTAAAGGATCACAACCCTGTCCACCATCTTCCTTAGAAACAGGTATTCCTAAGAAACCATACTTTGCCATCTTCTCTACTGTCTCTCTAGGGAATCTGTGATTTTCATCAATTTCCTGAGCAAGAGGCTTTACTTCATTCTGCGCAAATTCTCTGAATAAGTTCTGCGCCATTTCATACTTCTTGTCTAAAGCGAAATCCATTCTATTTCTTCCTCCATAAATATATTTATCAGTCAATTACTGAGCATCAACTGGTGTCTTTGTACGGTCAGCATTGTATACATAGAATCCCTTACCACTCTTAACACCAAGGTTGCCGCCACGTACCATCTTACGAAGTAATGGACATGCAC
>OLRO01002028.1_pt1 | contig 10433 bp, 6 predicted proteins | sample 1673131 | NCBI WGS metagenome assembly OLRO01 (sample SAMEA3136757, study PRJEB25190) | human gut metagenome | biome: human gut; feature: human-associated habitat; material: faeces | place: Austria | collected 2013 | reverse complement strand
ATCGTTACAGAAAAACGCAAAAAATGTCGCGTTGGCGATGTGATTGGTGTAGAAGGCCTCGATGTGGAATTCATCGTTACCAAAGAGGAGGCATAATCGGTGAGAATTAACTCACTGCAATTGTTCCAGTTTCGCAACTATAAGGATTTAACCATAGATTTGCAGCCTGAAATCATCGTCTTGTACGGCACCAATGGAGCTGGTAAAACCAATATTTTAGAGGCCATTTACGTCGGTACCATTGGTAAAAGCCACCGTACAAACGATACGTCGGATATGCTTTTATTTAACGCTGATGAAGCGGGCATTGTGGTGAACTTTGAGAAAAAGGAGACACCGCAAAAGGTTAATATCAAGCTATTTCGACAAGGTCCTAAGGATATCCGCTTAAATGATACTAAGATTTCTCAAAAGGAATTGATTGGTACCTTAAACACGGTCATATTCTGCCCAGAAGATTTACAGCTTATTAAGGGCAGCCCTTCGGGGCGGCGTAGATTTCTAGATATGGAAATATCTCAAACGAGCGCTACTTATTATCATCAATTGTTGCAATATAATCGATTATTGCAGCAACGCAATACATTACTGAAGGAATATCGCGGTAAACAGAATATTCCTCTTGCTGAATGGGATGTACAACTGGCGGATATGGCGGCTTTCATCGTAAAAAAACGGATGGAAAGTTTAAAGAAAATCAATTTGCTCATCGATTTGATGAATCGTAAATTGACGGGTGGTCTCGAGAATTTAACCATCGGTTATGAACAGCCTTATATGGACAATGGTTCATTAGAGTATACAAAGGAAGGCTTTTACGAGCGCATTAAAGTAGCGTTGCCGCAGGATCGTCATCGGATGACCACTAGCGTAGGTCCTCATCGCGATGATTTACGATTCTTTTCCGATGCGATGGATTTAAAGAAATTTGGATCCCAAGGGCAGCAACGAACGGCTGTATTGTCCTTAAAGTTAAGCGAGCTTGAGTTTATCAAGTCCGAGGTTGGGGAATATCCAGTTCTGCTACTAGATGATGTATTGAGCGAACTTGATGAGTCGAGACGAGCGAATTTATTGCAGTTTATTCATAAACGCATTCAAACATTTATTACTACTACAGATATTCACGATTTTAAAGATTTGAAATCGGTTCAATTTATTTCTTGTGAAGGGGGAAAGGTTCAGTATGGACAGCCTTGATCTTTGTTTACCAAAGGCCTTAGCAGAACTGAATTTACTGGAACAATATAAATTAAATACCCTCGTTCACAAGTGGCGTGATGTAGTAGGCGATATTATCGCTGATCATACGAAAATTGTGTCTATCAAGCCTCCAGATATGGTAATTAGTGCAGATAATTCTATGTGGATGCAAGAATTACAGATGCAAAAACGGCGTATCATCGAGGCGATAAACAAGTATTACCATCAAGAGGTCATCACAGATATTCGCTTTATTATGAAACGTCAGAGCTATGTGAAAGTAGAAATTAATACGTCTCTCACGATTCCTGATGAACAGATTATTACAAAACGTATTAATTTTGCAGACATCGTGCTTTCAAAAGAAGACGTAGAAGCCATCGATAAATCGTTAGAGAAGACAGATAACGAAGAATTAAAGGCTGCTTTCAGAAAAGTACAAATTACGGCTCGAAAGCGTGAAATATATTTAGAGCAGCATGGGTATCATCGTTGTAAGCGATGTGGCATGCACATGGAATCTAAAAAAGAAATCTGTCCGACTTGTGAATATGAATTGCATCGAAAACATATTAAGGACATTAAGTCTGTTATTAGAAAGTATCCATACTTTAAATACAGCGATTGTCAGCAATTTATACAATGTACCTTCCCAGACTTTGCAGAAGCCATGCGGGAATCTATATACTTTTACTTAGATAAAATTTATAAAGGGTCCATTAATCGCCGTCATATGTATATGGTGGCTATGCTCATCACTCATAAGAAGCCTGATGAGCTAACGGACCAGCACGTTATTAATTTGTGCAACAAATATCGATCTAAGTTCCTTGCTGAAGAGGAACAGCGGAAAATCGATTCATTAAATGGGACATTAGAAAAGTAGAGGAGGCATTCCTATGTACGTTCATATTGGGGATACCGTTTCCGTGCCTATCGAATCCATCATTACCATGGTGCACGCCAAGGGCGGAAAATCCCATAAAAGTCCTATTCATCACTATGAGAGCTTAGAGTATATCGCCATGGTACCAGAGGAGCAGATCAAGACCTATGTGGTCACTGATGATTGCGTTTATGGATCTGGTGTTAGTATTAAGACTTTAATGAGACGAATTGATGAGTTTTATAGTATAATAAAGAGATAAGATTTATTCTGTACATGTGTTGTACCAAATTTCAATCCAGTACAGTGTGATAGATTGTTAGGAGGAGTTTGTTTCATGCCTGAAGAAAATTATGGCGCTCAGAATATACAGGTTCTCGAGGGTCTTGACGCGGTACGTAAACGCCCTGGTATGTACATTGGTAGTACGTCCATTCGCGGTTTACATCACCTCGTTTATGAAGTAGTAGATAACTCTGTTGACGAAGCGCTCGCAGGTTACGCTACACATATCGAAGTATCCATTAATAAAGATAACAGTATTACTGTTGTCGATGATGGTCGTGGTATCCCTACAGGGATGCATGAATCCGGTATGTCTGCGGTAGAGTTAGTATTAACAAAATTGCATGCTGGCGGTAAATTTGGCGGTGGCGGCTACAAGGTTTCTGGTGGCCTTCACGGCGTAGGTATTTCCGTAGTAAATGCGTTGAGTGAATGGACTAAGGTTCAAGTAGCTCAAAATGGTATCGTTCAAGAGATTTCCTTTTCTCGTGGTCATAAAACTTCTGAATTACATGAAATCGGTAAAGCAGAAGGTACTGGTACTACCGTTATCTTCAAGCCAGATGCTGAAATCTTTGAAACTACTGTATTCAACTTTGATACATTGAAAATTCGTTTACAAGAATTGGCATTCCTTAATAAAGGCCTTCGCATTACATTGAGCGATTTGCGTCAAGAGGAACCTCGTGTTGAAAGCTTCCACTACGAAGGTGGTTTGAGTTCTTTCATTACCTTCTTGAACGAAAATAAAGAAGCAATTAATCCAACTGTTATCAACATTGAAAATACAAAAGATGACGTTGTGGTAGATGTGGCATTGCAATATAACGATAGCTACAGCGAAAACTTGTTGTCCTTCGTAAATAACATCAATACCATTGATGGTGGTACTCACCTTTCTGGTTTCCGTGCTGCCTTGACTCGTACCCTCAATGATTATGGCCGTAAATCTGGATTGATCAAGGAAAATGAGTCTAACCTTTCCGGTGAAGACGTACGTGAAGGTTTGACAGCTGTTGTATCTGTAAAAGTATTGGAACCTCAATTTGAAGGCCAAACAAAAACTAAACTTGGCAATAGCGAAGTTAAAGGTATTACAGATGTTATCGTATCTGAAGGTCTTAAAACATTCTTTGAAGAACATCCTCAAGATGCGAAGAAAATCATCGAAAAAGCAACGATGGCAAGCCGTGCTCGAGAGGCCGCTCGTAAAGCCCGCGACTTAACTCGCCGTAAAAATGCGTTAGAAGTATCTAGCCTTCCTGGTAAATTGGCAGATTGCTCTGAAAAAGATACATCTATGACAGAAATTTATTTAGTCGAAGGTGATTCTGCGGGCGGTTCTGCAAAACAAGGTCGCGATCGTCGTTACCAAGCGATTTTACCATTGCGTGGTAAAATTCTTAATGTAGAAAAAGCACGTCTTGATAAGATTTTAGCGAATAACGAAATTCGTTCCATGATTACCGCTTTCGGTACTGGCATTGGTGAAGAATTCGATATTACAAAATCTCGTTATAACAAGATTATTATCATGACAGATGCGGACGTTGACGGTGCTCATATCCGTACCTTGTTATTAACATTCTTCTACCGCTATATGAAACCATTGGTAGAGGAAGGTCATATTTACATTGCACAACCACCTTTGTACCAAATCAAGAAGGGTAAATCCCACTGGTATGTATACTCTGATGTAGAGCTTACAGCTAAACTTGATGAAGTAGGCCGCGATGGTATTACAATCCAACGTTACAAAGGTTTAGGTGAAATGAACCCTGAACAATTATGGGAAACTACTATGAACCCTGAAAATCGTACGATTTTACAAGTTAGCTTAGAGGATTCCATTGAAGCTGATAAAATCTTTACGGTTCTCATGGGAGATAAGGTAGAACCTCGTCGTAAATTTATTGAAGATAACGCAAAATATGTGCGCAATCTAGATTTGTAAGAGGTGACCCATGGCAGATAATCAGAATACTAACGTAGAGTATACTTCTAATACTCAAAAACATTTAAAACGATCCCTCAAAGCGCGTCATATGAATATGATCGCTTTAGGTGGCGCTATTGGTACCGGCTTATTCGTAGCTGGTGGTGAAGTTGTAAGTACAGCAGGCCCTGGTGGTGCGCTTGTAGCTTACGGTCTCATCGGTATTATGGTGTACTTTCTCATGACATCTCTTGGGGAAATGGCGACGTACTTGCCGATTCCAGGTTCTTTCGGAACCTACGCAAAACGCTATGTAGACCCTGCCTTTGGCTTTGCCTTAGGTTGGAACTACTGGTTTAACTGGGCTATTACCTTGGCTGCTGAAGTATTAGCAGGGGCGCTCATCATGAAATATTGGTTCCCTGATGTGCCTGCCATCGTATGGTCTGCTCTGTTTTTGCTCATTTTATTCGGTTTGAACTATTTATCTACTCGTTCCTTTGGTGAAAGTGAATATGTGTTCTCTAGCATCAAGGTGATTACCGTATTCGTATTCCTATTCTGTGGCTTTATGCTTATCTTTGGCATTGGAGGCACATCTCCAGGATTTGCGAACTGGACAGTAGGGGAAGCACCATTCGTAGGTGGTTGGGAATCTATCCTCGCTATCTTCATGGTGGCTGGTTTCTCCTTCCAAGGTACTGAGCTTATCGGCGTAGCCGCTGGGGAAGCAGAAGACCCTGAAAAGAACGTGCCAAAAGCGATTAATACAATCTTTTGGCGTATTCTATTGTTCTATATCGGTGCTTTCATAGTTATCGGTTTCTTAATTCCGTACACTGATCCAAACCTATTGAATTCTAGTGTAGAGAATGTATCTATTTCTCCATTTACACTCGTATTTGACCGCTTTGGTTTTGCCTTTGCTGCTAGCTTTATCAATGCTATCATCTTAACTGCCGTATTGAGTGCTGGTAACTCTGGTTTGTACTCTTCTACGCGTATGCTGTATGCACTCGCTAAGGAAGGTCAAGCACCACAAATCTTTGCAAAACTCAACAAACGCGGCGTTCCAGTTCCTGCATTGATATTGACTACAGCCATTGGCTTGTTTGCATTCCTTACAAGCTTTATTGGCGAAGGTACAGCTTATACATGGATTGTTAATATCTCTGGTTTATGCGGTTTTATCGCATGGGTTGGTATCGCAGTATCTCATTATCGTTTCCGCCGCGCTTTCATTGCTCAAGGGAGAGATCTTAGTGAATTGCCATACAAAGCGTGGTTATTCCCAGTTGGCCCAATCTTGGCATTTATCCTATGCGTCATCATCATCTGTGGCCAAAACTACTCCGCTTTCACAGGCGATACCATCGACTGGTACGGCGTATCCGTTGCCTATATTGGCTTGCCAATCTTCTTCGCAGTGTACCTTGGTTACAAGTACATCAACAAAACTAAAGTTGTGCCGTTGAAAGAAGTTAACCTTGATCGTGACTTCGATAGATAACATATAAAATATATTGTAGTCAATTAGAGAGGATACAATTATGATTATTACTACAACTATGCATATTGAAAACAAACCTGTACAAGAGTACAAAGGTATTGTATTTGGTGAAGTCGTAGAAGGCCGTAATTTTGTGAAAGATTTCATGTCTGGTATTCGTGATATCGTTGGTGGCCGTAGCGGTAGCTATGAAGATTCTTTGATGAGTGCCCGCAAAGCGGCTCTTGATGAAATGTCTCAACGGGCTTCTAAAATGGGTGCTAATGCTATTATTGGCGTATCCTTCCAATATAGCACAGTAGGTGCACAAAATGGCATGCTTATGATTACATGCAATGGTACAGCTGTTGTAGTTTAATAAGTAAAAAATAGCAGGGTTAAATCCTTGCTATTTTTTTATATGTTAGTCATGTATAAAAGAAATCCCCTAATCAATGTATAAGCGATATAGCTTTTACAAAGATTAGGGGATTTTTACTAAGGAAATAAAGTTCCTAGTACATATTAGCTTTTACAAATTTAGGTATATTTGTAATTATTTAATCTTGTACCAGCTTGCGTACATGACTGGTAGTACGATAAGTGTTAGAACTGTTGCCACTAGTAAGCCGCCGCTAAAGGCGATGGCAAGTGGGCTCCAGAATACAGATCCCATAAGAGGAATCATGCCTAAAATCGCTGCGATAGCGGTGAGCATGATAGGACGGAAACGAAGTGTAGCGGAGTTGATAATCGCTTCAAGTGGTTTTTGTCCTTCTGCTTTGTGGATTTCAATTTGGTCTAACAAGATAATGGAGTTACGAATGATCATACCCGAAAGGGCGATGATACCTAGAATAGCCATAAAGCCTAATGGTGTTCTCGTAATATTGAGAGCTAATACGACACCGATTAATCCGAGAGGTGCTGTGAGCAAAGCCATGAACATAAGGGCAATACGCTTCAATTGGAACATGAGGATTGTCATGATTACAAAGAGCATAATTGGAATTGGTGTTAATAGCTTTTGAACGGCTGTTTCGCTTTTTTCAGCGGCGCCGTCTAGGTCAATAGAATAGCCTGTAGGCAAGGAATCGCGAATGTCTTGTAAGGATTTATAAACCTCTTTTGTTTTCGCATTGCCTAAAACACCAGCTTTTACATTGGCGTGAATGCTGATAGTTGGCATCATATTTCGGTGCCAGATAATACCATCCTCTTGCGTCATAGTGATAGTTGCAATTTGGCTAAGCGGTACGTAGGAACCATTGCCTGTTTGAATTGGTAAGGATGATAGAGCACTTAAGTTATGTTGCTCATTATCTCCTAAACGGAATGTAACAGGAATTGTTTGATTACCTTCATAGTATTCCCCAGATTTAGTGCCAGATAATAAACTTTGCAAGTGTAAGGATACAGCATAGCTATCGATGCCGAGTAGGCGAGCCTTGTTAGGATCGATATGAACGTTAGCTACTGGTTCCGTATCTGGCCAGTCAAAGGCTATATTTTGTAAATCCTTGTCACCTTGCATTTTGCTTTTTACTTGGTTCGCAATGTCTTTTACCACCTTTTGATCTGGACCTGCTACGCGGAGCATCACTGGATATTTAGATGGTGGGCCAATTTGTACAAATTGAGCATTTACGAGGGCTGAAGGGAATTCTTCATTTAAATAAGAAGTTAATTCATCATAGAGTTTATCTCGATCCTCTAAGGATTTTGTAACGATAACGTACTGCAAGAAGTTATTTCGTTGCAACTCAGGTTCCAAGGTGAGAACGAAACGCGGAGAACCTTGTCCTATATAGGATGTAAAGGTTGAAATGTGTTCGTTACCTTGTAAATGTTCATCGATGATTTTTGCTTGATTTGCAGTGTATTCAATGGATGAACTTTGAGGAAATTGCATGGATACGATGATTTCATTACGCGTTGATGATGGGAAAAATTCCTGCTTGATCAATGGTAGTGAAAGTAGGGATAACACAAAGGCACCTAAGGTGATGAGTAATACTACCCTATGATGTCCTAAAGCCCAATGTAACAGTCTTTCAAATTTATTATAGAATGTAACACTGAGATTGTGCATAATATGGTCTCGTTTGGTCCATTCGGATTCAGGTTTTGGAGCCTTGTTTTCTATGATTTTATAGCCGAGAACAGGGCTGACGAGAACAGAGGCGAACCAAGATAGGATGAGAGCCATAAATACAACGATGGATAGAGATTTCGTAAACTCTGCTACCATCCCTTGTGCTAGTGCTAATGGTAAGAAGCCAGCGCAGGTAATGAGCGTACCAGATAGCATAGGGAATGCTGTTGATTGGTAAGCGAAGGTAGCAGATCTAAAGTGACCCCAACCTTCTTCGAGCTTAACGCTCATCATTTCGACGACGATGATGGCATCATCAACGAGCAGGCCCAGTGCCAAAATGAGGGCACCAAGGCTAACCTTATGCAAATAAATGCCGCTTTCATACATCAAGATGAATGTGGTAGACACAACGACTGGAATGGTGAGGGCTACAACAACGCCTGTACGTAAGCCGAGAGATGCAAAGCTTACGAGCAATACGATGGCGATGGCTTCAAATAGAGATTGAGAGAAGTCACCAATGGATTCCTTAACAATATGTGGCTGATTAGATACTTGATTGAGTTCAAGGCCTGCAGGTATGGTTTTCTTCAATTCTGCTAGCTTTTTATCGATAGCTTCACCAAATTCCACATTATTGCCACCTGCATCCATGGAGATAGCAATACCTATAGCTGGCTTGCCTTCATAGTAGAATTGAGGATCACTAGGATCTTGATAGGTCATGGTTACATCAGCCATGTCGCCAAGGCGCAAGGTTTGATTATTGATGCGAATAGGCATATCTTGTACGGCTTGAGGGCTATCGAATAGACCGTTTACTCGAAGATATACATTATTTGTATCCGTTGTAATCATACCAGCTGGTACCATCATACTTTGCTGTTTGATAGCTGTTAACAGCTGTTGTGTACTGATTTTATAGGATGCTAATTTATCCTTATTAATCGTTACATTAAGGGTTTGTTGTTGAACCCCAATAAGGCTGATTTTCTTAACATTAGGAACAGATAAAAGCTGACGCTTTAAGTCTTCTGCTTGTTGACGCTTTTCTTCATAAGAAAATTCATCACCACTAATGGCATAGATAATGCCATATACATCGTCGAACCTGTCGTTGATGGTCGGTCCTTGAACGCCTGCAGGCAATGATTTCCATTCGTCGTTGATCATATTCCGCGCTTCTTCCCAAGCGGGACGAATCTTATCGGATGGCAAATCCTCTCTTAGATTGATATAAATAACGGATTTGCTGCCATCTGTGAAAGATTTCGTATAATCCACGCCAGGTAGGTCGCGCAGTTTTTCTTCTAATTTGTCCGTTACCTGATCCGACATTTCTTGAGGGGAAGCCCCTGGCCAAGCAACGCCGACAACCATGGTGCGCATCGTAAAGTCTGGATCTTCCATACGCCCCATGTGGTTGTATGAGAAGATACCAAAGGTGAGTAGCACAGCCATGAAGTAGTAGATAATGGACTTGTGTTTGAGGGCCCATTCGGCTAAGTTAAATTGTTTCATTGACTAACCGCCGTCCCTTCTTGTAATTGTTGAGTACCTGCGGTGATGACAATGTCGCCCTTAGCCAAACCAGATGTAACGATGACGGAGTTTTTACCGAACTCACCAGTCTTAATAGGAACGAGATGAGCCTTCTTATCTCGGATTATATACACTGCATTATTGCCGTTAGAGTCTTTCACAAGAGCCGTCAATGGAATAGAAATATTGGTGCTATCTGTGGTAGATAGATTTGCATTGACCGTCATGCCTAGCTGTACCTCTTTAGGCGGATTTTGTAATGCAATTTTTACAGTATATGTTCTGGCCACAGGGTCAGGAACTGGTGAAATTTCTCGCACCACACCTTGTACAGTTACATCTGGTAGAGCCCAGAATGTAATATTGGCAGGGCTGCCCACATGAACCTTGGTCATTTCTTGTTCGGGAAGGGCAATGACTGCTTCTGGGTCGTGACCGGCCGCTAAGGTGCCAACGCTTTGACCGGCTGCTACGACTTGGCCTGCTTCAATATTGAAAGCAGTAATAATACCTGTATCAGGAGCCGTTAAATTGGTATAGCTATTTTGATTGCTACTCAAGTTGAGGCTGGCCTGTGCTTGTTGTAATTGAGCAGATGTGGCATTCAATTGGTTTTCTGCTTGATCTAATTGCAACTTACTAATCGCTTGTTGAGCATAGAGCTCGCGATATCGTTTCGCATTGGTTTCTGCTAATTCATAGGCAGATTGAGCAGCTTTCACAGCACCCTCAGCATTTTGTACTTGAGCTGATGTATCTGAACCATTAATTTGAGCAATTACTTGGCCTGCTTGTACAGTATCACCGACATTGACAAATTTGTTGATGACGCGACCCCCAATTTGAAAGGCTAAGTTTGTTTCTGTTTTATTATGGATAGTGCCTGCATAGCCAGCACTAGTAGTACCAGATTCTTCACCGATGGTGATGGTGCGCACCTTGAGGCTAGTATCCTCAGATTGCTTTTCAGATCCACAACCACTGATTATAGCGG
>OLRO01002020.1_pt1 | contig 10456 bp, 7 predicted proteins | sample 1673131 | NCBI WGS metagenome assembly OLRO01 (sample SAMEA3136757, study PRJEB25190) | human gut metagenome | biome: human gut; feature: human-associated habitat; material: faeces | place: Austria | collected 2013 | reverse complement strand
CATAAACGGCTGCGGGTGTAAATCATTCGTTGGGAATGTTGACGCGGCTGTTGCCGCAGGGCGGACAACCCTGAACTCCGGGGAAAAGCGAACGAAAAGGGGGGAAGGATGCGTCCCGGAAGAAGAATCCGGAAGCCGGAGGAAAAGGCTTTTCCGCGGCGTTCATGCCTTGAATTTTCGGGAAGAAGGTCTTTTTGCATTTGCCAACAGCGTTTAAGAGAGGTTTACTGATGCGCGTATGTCCGAACACAAGGAAAGAAAGACTCTTGAAGAACGCCAACAGATGTCTGATTTGGAACGGCTGCGCCACTCCTGCGCGCACGTTCTGGCTACGGCCATTTGCCGCCTCTGGCCGGATGCCCAGCTGGCCGGCGGGCCTGCCGTGGATAACGGTTTTTATTACGACGTGGAGCTGGACCACCGCATCAGCACAGAGGACTTTGAACGCATTGAGGAGGAGATGAAAAAAGTGGTGAAGGAAAACCAGGTTTTCCAGAAGGAAGTCATTTCCCGCGCGGATGCCATGAAAATGGCGGAATCCGGGGAGCTGGGCGCCCTGGGCCCCCGCAGTGAGCCTTCCCGCTTCAAGATTGACCTGTTGAACGACATCCCGGAAGACGAGGAGATTTCCCTCTACCGAAACGGGGATTTTACGGACCTGTGCGCCGGTCCCCACGTGGACTCCACCGGCCGCATCAAGGGCAACGGCATCAAGCTTACCGCCTGCAACGCCGCTTACTGGCGCGGCGACTCCAACCGCCAGACCCTGCAGCGTATCTACGGCGTGGCCTTCCCCAGCAAGGACGAGCTGGATGCCTATCTGAAGGAGCGGGAGGAGGCCGTGAAGCGCGACCACAATAAGCTGGGACGCGAGCTGGAATATTTCACCACTGTGGACTGCATTGGCCAGGGCTTGCCCATCCTGCTGCCCAAGGGTGCCCGCGTTATCCAGCTGCTGCAGCGCTGGGTGGAGGACACCGAGCAGCAGCGTGGCTATCTGCTGACCAAGACGCCCCTGATGGCCAAGCGTGAGCTGTACAAGATCTCCGGTCACTGGGATCACTATCTGGACGGCATGTTCGTCATGGGCGATCCCGCGGATGAGACGAAGGAGTGCTTTGCCCTGCGTCCCATGACCTGCCCGTTCCAGTATCAGGTATTCCTGAACCGCGGCCGCAGCTACCGCGACCTGCCCATGCGTCTGGGCGAGACATCCACCCTGTTCCGCAACGAGGACTCCGGTGAGATGCACGGCCTGATCCGCGTCCGCCAGTTCACCATCTCCGAGGGACATCTGGTGCTGCGCCCCGACCAGCTGGAGGAGGAGTTCAAGCAGTGCCTGGATCTGGCCAAGTACTGCCTGGGCACCGTGGGCCTGTTGGAAAAGTGCACGTTCCGCTTCTCCCAGTGGGACCCCGCCAACCCCAACAACAAGTACGAGGGCACGGCGGAGCAGTGGGACCACGCCCAGGCCGCCATGGAGCGCATCCTGAAGGATCTGAACGTGGACTACACCGTGGGCATTGACGAGGCCGCGTTCTACGGCCCCAAGCTGGACATCCAGTACAAGAATGTGTACGGCAAGGAGGATACCCTTGTTACCATCCAGATCGATATGCTGCTGGCGGAGCGCTTCGGCATGTACTATATCGATGAGAACGGCAACAAGGCCCTGCCCTATATCATCCACCGCACGTCTCTGGGCTGCTATGAGCGGACGCTGGCCTACCTGATCGAGGAGTACGCCGGCGCGCTGCCCACCTGGATGATGCCCGAGCAGGTACGCTTCCTGCCTATTACTGACCGCGCTGCCGACTACTGCGTGCAGCAGGCCGCGGAGCTGCGCAAGCAGGGCTTCCGCGTGGAGGTGGACAGCCGCAACGAGAAGATCGGCAAGAAGATCCGCGAGGCTACCCTGGAGAAGATCCCCTTCATGCTGGTGGTTGGCGACCGCGACATGGAGAACGGCACCGTCTCCGTCCGTACCCGCAAGGGCGAGGACCTGGGCGCCATGACGCTGGAGGATTTCTCTGCCAAGCTGCGCCAGATCGTGGATGAGAAGCAGAAGATCTGACGAGTGCCATAAGTCATAAGGTAAGCGAGAGAGACAGGCGGAAGCCTGTCTCTTTTGCTGCAGTCAGACAAAAAACAGATTTCGCCAAAAGAAAAGTTTATTATAGCAAAACAGCAGGCTTCTGACAGAAAACCGCATGAAAAATACATGAAAATGATGCAAATGCGCCAAAAAATGTAGGAAAGTGTGTGGATGAAAAACAAGGAGATGCGCTATTGAACACCATTCAAAGACACAAATATGTTGACAGAGTGTGAACTTATCTGGTAAAATCAAATGGGTGCGCAGCACCCGAATGCATAGAAGTGAATGGGGCGCGCCCTGTTCGCTGTTTCCTTCTGGCGGAGGAAACAACAAACTATGGTAAAGGAATTAGGAGGTAAACATGAAAAAAGTAGTTTCTCTGCTGCTGGCTCTCATCATGGCGTTCTCCCTGGTCGCCTGCGGCGAAAAGAAGGGCGAGACCGATGATAGCACCGTGCCCTACAAGATCGGCATCGTGACCGGCTCCGTCTCTCAGTCCGAGGATGATCGCCGCGGCGCCGAGGCCTTCCAGAAGGAGTATGGCGAGGATATGGTCCAGCTGGCCATCTATCCCGACAACTTCACCGAGGAGACTGAGACCACCATCCAGAGCATCGTGAACCTGTCCGCCGACCCCCTGATGAAGGCCATCATTGTCAATCAGGCTGTCCCCGGCACCACCGAGGCTTTCCGCAAGATCAAGGAGACCCGCCCTGACATCATCTGCATCGCAGGCGAGGCTCACGAGGATCTGCCCGAGATCAGCTCCGCTGCCGACCTGGTCACCAACAACGACTTCGTCTCCCGCGGCTATCTGATCATCCGCACCGCGCACGAGCTGGGCTGCGACACCTTCGTACATATCTCCTTCCCCCGCCACATGTCCTATGAGACCATGAGCCGCCGCGTGGCCATCATGAAGGCCGCTTGCGAGGAGTTCGGCATGAAGTTCGTCCTGGAGACGGCTCCCGATCCCACCTCTGACGTGGGCGTTTCCGGCGCTCAGGCCTACATTCTGGAGCAGGTGCCCGCATGGGTCGAGAAGTACGGCCAGAAGGCTGCTTACTTCTGCACCAACGATGCGCACACCGAGCCTCTGCTGAAGCGCCTGCTGGAGTGCGGCGGCTACTTCATCGAGGCCGACCTGCCCTCCCCCCTGATGGGCTATCCCGGCGCGCTGGGTATTGATCTGACCGAGGAAGCCGGTGATTTCGAGAAGATCCTGACCAAGGTCGAGTCCGCCATCGTGGAGAAGGGCGGCGCCGATCACTTCGGTACCTGGGCTTACTCCTACGGTTACACCCTGTCCGCCGGTCTTGCTCTGCACGCCAAGAACGTGCTGGACGGCAAGAGCGAGCTGAAGGACATGGACGATGTGGCTGCCGCGCTGCAGGTCTACTCTCCCAAGGCGGCCTGGAACGGCGCCAGCTACACCAACGCCACCACCGGCGCGAAGTCTGAAAACGTGTTCCTGATCTATCAGGATACCTATATCATGGGTGATCCCGGCCACTTCATGGGCAACGCCGACGTGGAGATCCCGGAGAAGTACTTCACCGTCAGCTGACGACAGGCTTTTGAAGCAACCATTAAAGCGGGGAGGGAGGGCATCCTCCCTCCCCGCTGCTATAGGTAGGGATGAATATGGAAAAGAACAATGCTCCGCTGCTTGAGATGCGGAATATCAAAAAGGGCTTTTTCGGCAATCAGGTGCTTACGGACATCAACTTCACCTTGAAAGAGGGCGAGGTGCTGGGTCTGGTGGGCGAAAACGGCGCCGGAAAGAGCACCTTGATGAAAATACTGTTTGGCATGGACGTGATCCGTGAGACGGGCGGCTACGAGGGGGATGTCCTGATCGACGGAGAAAAAGTGCAGTTCAACACCCCCTTTGATGCGCTGAAGGCCGGCATCGGCATGGTGCATCAGGAGTTCTCGCTGATCCCCGGCTTTACTGCCACGGAGAACATCCTCCTCAACCGCGAGCCCAAGAAAAAAAGCGTCATTTCAGAAGTGTTCGGCCCGCGCCTGGACACTCTCGACTATAAGGAAATGGATAACCGCGCCGCAAAAGCCATTGAGAAGATGGGCGTGGCTATCGACCAGAAGATGGTCATCAGCAGCATGCCCGTGGGGCACAAGCAGTTTACGGAGATCGCCCGCGAGCTGAGCAAGGAGAACCTGAAGCTGCTGATCCTGGACGAGCCCACCGCCGTGCTCACCGAGCAGGAGGCACAGGCTCTGCTGGACTCCATCCGCGGCATGGCCTCCCGGGGCATCGCCGTGATCTTCATCACCCACCGCCTGCAGGAGATCCTGTCGGTGTGCGATAAGGTGGTCATCATGCGGGATGGCTACGTTGTCAAGGACGTGGCCGCCCGCGAGACGGATGTCCGCGACATCACCCACTACATGGTGGGGCGCGAGGTGGCTGCCGGCGGCGCTGCCCACGACATCCGCGACCACTCCGATGCCCGCACCATTCTGTCCATCCGCAAGCTGTGGGTGGATATGCCCGGCGAGATCGTCCGCAACGTGGATCTGGACGTGAAGGAGGGCGAGATCCTGGGCATCGGCGGTCTGGCCGGCCAGGGCAAGCTGGGCATCCCCAACGGTGTGATGGGCCTGTATGAGGCGGGCGGCACCGTGGAGTTCGACGGCAAGCCCATCGCGCTGAACAGCCCCCGGAAGTGCCTGGACTCCCAGCTGGCCTTTGTGTCCGAGGATCGGCGCGGCGTGGGTCTGCTGCTGGATGAGTCACTGGAGTGGAACGTGGCGTTCCCCGCCATGCAGGTGCAGAACAAGTTCCTGAAGAGAATGGGTTTCTTCACATGGCGCGACGAAAAGGCCATCCACACGGTGACGAACCGGTATATTGATGAATTGCAGATCAAGTGTACCGGCTCCGGCCAGAAGGCCAGAGAGCTGTCCGGCGGCAACCAGCAGAAGGTGTGTCTGGCCAAGGCGTTCGCGCTGGAGCCCCGCTTCCTCTTCGTGTCCGAGCCTACCCGCGGCATCGACGTGGGCGCCAAGGCGCTGGTGCTGGAGGCGCTGAAGAAATTTAACCGCGAATCCGGCGTCACGGTGGTGATGATCTCCTCCGAGCTGGAGGAGCTGCGCCAGATCTGCGACCGCATCGCCATCGTCTCCGGCGGCAGGGTCGCCGGTATCCTGCCTGCTGACCATTCCTCCGAGGAGTTCGGTATGCTCATGGTCAGTCAGGTGAAGTAAGGAGGAAGAAATGGGCAATACGACCACACTTGGAAACAAGTCAAAATTCAGAGAGTTGGTGGACAGCTTCGGCCTGCCGCGTCTGATCATCGCGTGCTTCCTGCTGCTGCTGCTCATCGCCGCGCCCTGCGTGGGGCTGGATTTCCCCACACAGATCACCAATATCATCACCCGTTTCAGCTGGAACGCCGTGATGGTGCTGGCCATGGTGCCCATGGTACACTCCGGCTGCGGCCTGAACTTCGGCCTGCCGCTGGGTATCGTGTCCGGACTGCTGGGTGCCACGCTGTCCATCGAGCTGGGCTATACGGGGTTTGCCAGCTTCCTGATGGCCATCCTCATCGCCACGCCCTTTGCCCTGCTGTTCGGCGGCGGCTACGGCTGGCTGCTGAACAAGATCAAGGGCGGCGAGATGATGATCGCCACCTATGTGGGCTTCTCGTCCGTGTCCTTCATGTGCATGATGTGGCTGCTGCTGCCGTACAAGCACCCTACCATGGTGTGGGGCTTCTCCGCCAGCGGTCTGCGTACCGTCATTTCGTTGGAGGGCTATTATGACAAGGCGCTGGCCAACATTCTGACCATCGACCTGAACAGCATCGGCATCAATCTGGTGATCCCCACCGGTACGCTGCTGTTCTTCGTGCTGATGGCCGTGCTGATGTGGGCGTTCCTGCACACCAAGACCGGCACCGCCATGACCGCTGTGGGCTCCAACCCCGCCTTTGCCCGCGCAGCGGGCATCAATGTGGACAAGATGCGGCTTATCTCCGTGATCATGTCCACCTGGCTGGGCGCTGTGGGTATTCTGGTGTATGAGCAGGGCTTCGGCTTCATACAGCTGTACAACGGCCCCTTCTGGATGGCCATGCCCGCCGTGGCCGCCATCCTTATCGGCGGCGCGTCGGTGAATAAGGCATCCATCGGCAATGTGATTATCGGTACGATCCTGTATCAGGGCGTGGTGACCATGACCCCCACCGTGATGAGCGCCGCCTTCCAGATGGATATGAGCGAGGTCATCCGTATCGTGGTATCCAACGGCATGATCCTCTATGCCCTGACCAGAAAGACGGAAAGGGGGCGCTGACATGAAGGGTAAGAGATTCGACGTAAAGCAATTCCTGGGCAAAAACTCAGTGCCCGTCCTGTTTATCATCATCTGCGCCGTGCTCATCCCCGTGTCCGGCCTGCCGGTGAGCTACATACTTAACGAGGCTATGACCCGTCTGGGGCGCAACGCCTTTTTGATCCTGAGCCTGCTGATCCCCATTATGGCCGGTATGGGTCTGAACTTTGCCATGACGCTGGGCGCTATGGCCGGCGAGATCGCGCTGATTCTGGTGGCGGACTGGCAGATCTGGGGTATCCCCGGTCTGGTGCTGGCGGCCATCCTGTCCATCCCCCTGTCCATTCTGCTGGGTCTTATGTGCGGCAGCATCCTGAACCGCGCCAAGGGCCGCGAGATGGTCACCAGCTACTTTATCGCCTATTGCATGACCGGTGTGTACCAGCTGGTGGTGCTGTATATGATGGGGCCCATCATCCCCATCCTCCACAACACACTGAAGCTGCCCCGCGGCTTTGGTATCCGCAACACAGTCAGCCTTCTGCAGATGCGGCAGAGCGTGGATAACGCGCTGGCCGTCTATGTGGGCGGCGTGAAGATCCCTGTGCTGACGCTGATCATCATCGCATTGGCCTGCCTGTTCATCGTGTGGTTCCGCCGCACGAAGCTGGGACAGGACATGCGCGCGGTGGGACAGGACATGAATGTGGCGCGGGACGCCGGTATCAACGTGGACCGCACCCGCCTGATCTCCATCGTCATGTCCACCGTGTTCGCGGGCTTCGGCATGATCATCTATCTGCAGAACATGGGCAACTTCCCCACCTATACGGCGCATACCAACGTCGGCATGTTCTGCATCGCCGCGCTGCTGGTGGGCGGCGCGTCCGTGGAAAAGGCGTCCATCGGCAACGTGTTCCTGGGTGTGCTCCTGTTCCATACCATGTTCATCGTGGCGCCGGCCGCCGGAACCAAGATCACCGGCGACTCCATGATCGGCGAGTACTTCCGCGTGTTCGTGTCCTACGCCGTTATCACCGTGGCACTGGTCATGTACGAGGCCAAGAAGCGCAAGGAGAACCGCACGCTGGGTCAGCAGCTGGCCATTGAGCAGAAGGCCGAGGAGGAGGGGAGAACCGCATGAAAACGACGAAACGCTCGTGGCTCATCCGTATCGCCTTTATCCTGGTGCTGGTGCTCGTCGCCGTGCTGATGCTGCGCATCGGACGCGGCCACACCGTCTATTTCGACAACCGCGCAGTGGACAAGGGCGGCCAGTCTGTGGAGGCACCCTATAAGATCACTGTGTATGTGAACGGCGAGCAGATCTCCAAGCTGTACGAAAAGGAGCGCTGCTTGACCACCGTCATCGGCGACAAGCTGGAGCTGACCGTGGAGGTCATGCAGCAGAAGGGCGGCAGCGAGACAACGGAAACGTACCAAATGACACTGCCCCATAACATCGACGGCATCATCATCAACCTGCCGGCGTATATGGCTGGTCTGCCGGAGGAGGCCTATCTGGAGGAATTCATCCCCGCGCCTCCCACCGAGGAGGACGACGAGGAAGCGCCCAACACCGAGGACGATATGGGCCTGGGCGACTTCTGATAATGTGTGCTGCATACACAGCCCATGCGAAAGCATGGGCTGTGGGCGCATAGGGACTTGCTTGCGCTCGGCAGGCGGATATGCTATACTGAATGGGCGGCGCGTAGACCGCGGCCGCATGGGAAAGGAGTATCAAAATGGCTGTTTTGAAAGGCTTGAAGCCAGAAAAGGTGTTCGCATATTTTGAAAAGCTGTGCTCGGTGCCCCACGGCAGCGGCAACACGAAGATCATCAGCGATCTGTGCGTGGACTTTGCCAAGGAACTGGGACTGAAGTACCGGCAGGAGCCGTGCAACAACGTGGTGATCTGGAAGCCGGCGTCCCCCGGCTGCGAGAGCGCCGAGCCGATCATCCTGCAGGGACACATCGACATGGTGTGCGCCAAGACCGACGACTGCACCAAGGACATGACCCGCGAGGGACTTGACCTGATGACCGACGGTGAGTGGATCTGGGCGGAGAAGACGTCGCTGGGCGGCGACAACTGCATTGCCGTGGCCATGATCCTGGCGATCCTGTCGGACGACACGCTGGTACATCCGCCCATCGAGGCGGTATTCACCGTGGACGAGGAGGTGGGCATGGACGGCGCCTTTGCGCTGGACTGCTCTGACCTGAAGGGCAAAAAGCTGCTGAATTTGGACTCCGAGCTGGAGGGCGTGTTCACCGTGTCCTGCGCAGGCGGCATGCACGCCGATTGCCTGCTGCCCGCAGCGCTGACCGATGCGGCGGGCATGGAGGGCTTCGGCATCACCGTGGCCGGCTTGCGGGGCGGCCACTCCGGTGCGGACATCCATCTGGGACGCGGCAGCGGCAACCGCCTCATGGGACGGGTACTGGCCACAGCGCTGGAGAAGTTCCCCGGCCTGCGGCTGGCGGCCTTCTCCGGCGGGCAGTTCGACAACGTGATCTGCTCCCGCTGCGACGCGGTCGTGGCGCTGCCCAAGGGCAGCGGCCGGGCGTTCGAAGCGTTTATCCGGGAGCTTGAGGGGGTGCTGAAGAACGAGTACGCCGTCACCGACCCCGATGTGACGCTGACCTGCGCGGCAGCGGAGACGGCAAAAGCCGTGCCCGCAGAGCGCACCGTGACGCTGGTGCAGGCGCTGACGGCCATGCCGCAGGGCGTGGAGGCCATGGACACGGATTTCCCCGGTCTGGTGCAGACATCCCTGAATATGGGCGTGGTGAAGCTGGACGGCGACGGACTGCACATCGCGTTCTCCATCCGGTCGTCCATCGCGTCCCGGAAGCTGATGCTGGCGCAGCGCGTGCGGGCTGTGGCGGCGCTGGCGGGCGGCACTGTGGCAGAGCGGGGCGTGTACCCCGGCTGGCAGTACAAGAGGGAGTCGCAGTTCCGGGATACGCTGCTGGCGGCGTATAAGGATCTTACCGGTAAGGACGGCGTGGTGGAGGCCACCCACGGCGGTCTGGAGTGCGGATTGCTGATGGAGAAGATCCCCGGTCTGGACGCGGTGTCCATGGGGCCGGAGCTGCACGATGTACACTCCGTGCGGGAGCGGCTAAGCGTGCCCTCCACGGAGCGCACCTATGAACTGGTATGCGAACTGCTGCGGCGCAGCTGTTGAATGTGACAGAAAGCTGAGAGGCGGGGCTTTGCCCCGCCTCTGTTATTTTGCAGGATTGCCCAGCAGAAAATGCACTTCTTGCGGGGCGTTCCTGCATAAAACAATTTAGCATTATGAATAGACCACCGCTAAAAAGTACCATGATACAGACAAAATTACGGATTTGCCGAAAGAAATGCCGACTAAGAAAAGCGGAATGTCCGCACGGACGGGAAAATCGTTCCGCAGGAAAATGAAATTTTCCGCATTTAGATATTGCAAAAAGTTTACGCCTGCGATATAATGGCACCGTTGAACACCGCCGCGCCCGACCGGCCGGCGGAAAAAGCTGTTTTTCAGGAAGAGGAAAACAATTTATCTATCAATAAGGAGAAAGAACATGAAAAAGTTTTTTGCACTGGTTCTGGCGCTGGTCATGGCGCTGAGTCTGGTCGCCTGCGGCGACAAGAAGGACGACAGCGGCGATGTGACCGCTGAGCATACCGACACCACCACCGTGGCCGTGGGCGCGGTGATCCTGGCTCGCGACGACGTGTCCAGCGACGACGTGTACAAGTTCGTGGCGGACATCTTCGACAACGCCGCGTCCCTGACCACCAGCCACGCCAAGTACGGCGAGCTGAGTCTGGAGTACGGCGCTTCCATCACCTCCGTGCCCTATCACCCCGGCGCTGCCAAGTACTTCGCCGAGAAGGGCTTTGAGGTCGCCGCCGTCAAGGACGGCGCCGGCAACACCGACTCCCGCAACCTGCGCTTCGTCACCGGCGGCGAGTCCGGCACCTACTACGCCTTCGGCTCCGTCATCGCCCAGCACGCCACCAACAACGCCGGCATCAACGTCGTGGGTCTGGTGGGCAACGG
>OLRO01002005.1_pt1 | contig 10525 bp, 10 predicted proteins | sample 1673131 | NCBI WGS metagenome assembly OLRO01 (sample SAMEA3136757, study PRJEB25190) | human gut metagenome | biome: human gut; feature: human-associated habitat; material: faeces | place: Austria | collected 2013 | reverse complement strand
CGCTTTTGGAAAGTTCTTGCCAATCTTTTAAATGAAAGCGTTCCCGAAAACACGGAAGAGAAAAAACAACTGTTGCTAAGTAACGGCATAGCTTTGTGGGATGTTATAAAGTCCTGCACAATTACAGGTTCAAGCGACAGTTCAATAAAGAATGTTGTGCCGAATGATATTGAGCCGATTTTACAGACGGCAAATATATCGCAAATTTTTACAAACGGTTCGACCGCCGATAAACTGTATAAAAAGCATATTTATCCGTTTACACAAATTGAGGCGATAAAACTTCCGTCAACAAGTCCTGCAAATGCGGCATTTACACTCGACAAACTTTTACGGGAATGGAATGTGATTTTAAAATACTTATAAAAAGCACCGCATAATAAGCGGTTTTATGCTTGTTATGCGGTACTAAATTATGATTTAGTTTAGGTTTTGAACGGACATTGAAATTTTAGCTAACGCTAAATTATCCGCCAAAAAATAAAGAAAGTTTACTGAACCATAATTTATTCAACACTGAAAATCGGCAGCATCACTTAAAAATGATACTGCCGATTTTTTATCTGAACATATAGTGTGCGGTGTCGAGCATGGATTCCATTGTGTGGATTGCTTTGCTGGCTTTTCTTTTAAGCTTTGGATTTTCGTCATACATTTTTCTTCCGCAGCAGCCAACAGCTATGCCTGCCATCATACCTAAGGCAACACCTTTCATAATGTCTGTTATCGGTGAATGAAACATAAGTCTTTCCTCCTGTAAAAATTGTATTTATTATTTGAGCAAGATTGTTCTTGCATTATTATTGTTTACGATTTAAAATAGAATAAAACAGAATTTTGAATTTTTGGAGTGATAAGATTTGGCAAAGCTTAATATTGTGCTGGTAGAGCCTGAAATTCCGCAGAATACAGGCAATATTGCAAGAACCTGTGCCGCAACGGGAGCAAGTCTGCACCTTGTCCGTCCTCTCGGTTTTTATATTGATGATAAAAAACTAAAGAGAGCGGGTCTTGATTATTGGCACTTGCTTGATATTACATATTACGATGATTTAAACGATTTTCTCGAAAAAACAAAGGGAGGCAGGTATTTTCTCTTTTCAACAAAGGGTACTCATATTCATTCAGATGCCGAGTATCCCGATAACTGCTATATTATTTTCGGAAAGGAAACCAAGGGACTGCCCGAAGAACTTTTGATGCAGTATCCCGAAAGCACGGTCAGAATACCTATGATTGACGAGGCAAGAAGTCTGAATCTTTCAAATTCAGTTGCCATTGCAACATATGAAGTGCTAAGACAGTGGAATTATCCGCAGCTGCAGAGTATAGGCGAACTGCATAACCACAAATGGAGCGATGTTTTGAAGTAAATCTCATAAATATTTTGTGCATAAAAAATCCGTAAATTCAATTATTATACGAAATTTTTTTTGGAATTGCTCGAAATTTTTTAGATTTATATTGATAAAACCAATGTTTTGATATATAATATAATTGACTGTAAAAATGCTATATTTTTACATTATTCTTCTATTAGAAAGGATTGTTCAATAATGAATCTTAATAAGGTTACAGTTGATGACATCAATGTAAAAGGTAAAAGAGTTCTCGTTCGTGTTGACTTTAATGTTCCGCTCAAAGACGGCGTTATTACAAATGATAACAGAATTACAGCAGCTCTTCCTACAATTAAAAAGCTTATCGCAGACGGCGGTAAGGTTATTCTTTGCTCACACCTCGGCAAGCCGAAGAACGGCCCAGAGGCTAAATTCTCACTTGCTCCTGTTGCAGTAAGACTTTCCGAGCTCCTCGGCAAGGAAGTTATCTTTGCTGACGACGACGAGGTTGTAGGCGAGAACGCTAAAAAGGCAGTTGCAGAAATGAAGGACGGCGATGTTGTTCTTTTCAGGTTCAATGTTTAATTAAATCATTACAGTTGATGACGGTTACGAAGATTTTCGCAGCCGTCATTTTTTTGATGTCACACATTTCTCCTTTCACAATAATATGTAGTGTAAACGAAAGGAGGTAAGCGTATGTGTAACTTTGGTAACGGCAACGGCTGCTGCTCATGGATTATTCTTCTTATCATCGTTCTCTGCTGCTGCGGCGGAAATAACGGCGGCTGTGGTTGTGACAACAACAGCTGTGGCTGCGGCTGCTGATAAAGCACGCTGACTAAGACCCCATTCGGCTTATTGCTGAGGATGTTTTAATATAGAAAAGGGCGGATACCGTATTTTGCGATATCCGCCCTTTGTTAATGCAGCTCAATTTCAATATTTGGGATACCCCCAAAAAACGGAAAGGTAACGGAAGAAGGTTAAAAATGCGTTTTTGATACATATGCTGTTTTCCTGCCTTGTTGACTCGGATTTTATATGCACTGAGCGTTTTATGCTTGACGATACGGTTAGCCGTGGAGGATATGATGATATCCCTGTTTTGCTTGAAAGACTTAACGCTTATACTGCCAAATGGGGAACACCTACAAAAGAACTGAATATACTTCGTTCTGAAATTCAAAAGCAATGTATAGCCGCCAAAGACAGCGACGAAAATCTTTTGTCACTTACAGTCCCTACAGGCGGCGGAAAGACGATATCTTCGCTTGCTTTTGCACTGAATTATGCGGTTCAGGACAAGCACAGGCGAAAGCGTGTGATTTATGTAATTCCTTACACGAGCATTATTGAGCAAAATGCCGCCGTTTTTAAGGACGCACTCGGCGCAGAAAATGTTGTTGAACACCATTCCAATGTTACTTTTGATCCTAAAAAAACTTCGTCAGAAACGGTTCAAAGACAACAACTTGCCTGCGAAAACTGGGATGCTCCGGTTATAGTGACGACTGCGGTTCAGTTTTTTGAATCCTTATTCAGCAACAAGCCCTCAAAAAGCAGAAAATTGCATAATATTTCCGACAGCGTAATTATTTTTGACGAGGCGCAGATGTTGCCGATACAGTATCTTGTGCCGTGTGTAAAAGTTATTAAGGTGTGGATTGAAATGTGATAGTAGCGTCTACTTTATAGCCAAGTTTATGTCACCTTCCGCGAGGAAGGTGTGGATTGAAATTAACCTTTGACTATATTATATCATAAGTAGTTTAGTCACCTTCCGCGAGAAAGGTGACCGTGTGGAGCTGCGAAGAATGAAGTCTTAAACTTTATTTTTTCACAGCCCCCTTTCCTGAAATTATCTACATAGTATGTAGACAATCAGATGTGCTGCTTTCGCGCTCGCATTATAGAACATTATTACAAGTCAAAGACCCTGAAGCCCGTAACCGGCATGATAAAAAAGCCGCAGAAAAGAAAATAAATCAAAAACTTATTTTTATATTACATATTAAACCACAATCTGACCGTTATAACACTCATGATTGCAGCGGTTAGGTCGGCGGTTATGGCGGCAAAGAGGGTGTGGCGAATTTTTTTGACACGGATACAGCCAAAGTACATTGCGATTGCGTAGAAGGTTGTTTCGCTTGAACCTGCGAGTACGGAGGCTGTTCTTCCTGCAAAGCTGTCGGGACCGCAGGTTTTGTAAAGGGCTGTGAGGAGTGCGGTTGAACCGCTTCCCGAAACGGGGCGGAGGAGTACGAGCGGAACGATTTCTTTCGGAAACCCCAAAAATTCCGCTGTCGGCTGAATCAGTGCGCATATTGCGTCAATTGCTCCGCTTGACTGCAAAAGGTCAACGGCAAACACAAGTCCCATAATTGTAGGAGCAATGTTGTACAAAAGCTTTACTCCCTCTTTTGCACCCGAGATGAACACATCGAATACGGGTACTTTTTTTATCAGCCCGAATACCACAACAATACACGCAAATGCCGGCATTACAAATTCCATTTGCTCACCACATTTCTCAAATTTTACCTTGCCTGATATTCAGCGTACAGGCAATCAGCAATGCCACCGTCAACGCACACGCAGAGCTTATCCAGACGGGAACGATAATTTCAAAAGGCGCAGAGCTTCCGTAGGATTGGCGGAGTGCGGCAAGCGTTGTTGGTAACAGCTGGAGTGACGCTGTGTTCATAACTACAAAAACAACCATTTCGTTGCTCGCAATGTCACGGCGGTCATTGAGCGTGTGCAGCTGTTCCATTGCTTTTAGCCCGAAAGGTGTCGCGGCATTGCCGAGTCCGAGCAGATTTGCACTGATATTCATAGTGATGCTTTGAAAGGCGTCACTTTTTTTATCAAGCCTCGGAAAAAGCGGACGGAGCAACGGTGCAAAGATTTTTGCAAAAATGTTTGTCAAACCGCTTTCGACTGCGATTTTCATAATTCCCGACCAAAGGCAGATTATACCTGCCATTGTGAGAATAAGCTGTATTGATGACGCTCCGCTTTCGATGAGTGCGTTTGAAATGTCGGCGGTGTTGCCCATAAACAACGCACACAATACGCTCACGGCAATGAGTCCACTCCAGATATAATTCAGCATTTTTACTCCTTTTGCTGCAATTAATGACAAAATGTACAATATTGTCATTTTTGTAATCAAATTATTTAATAAAATCGTTGACAAAAATCCCGAAAAATGGTAGTATAGGTAAAAATAGGGATTATGGTGAATTAAAAAATAGGGATTATGGTGAATTAAAATGATTTATACAAACTTTAGGGAAATTGATAAAGCAGGCAGAATTGTAATATCAAAGGATATCCGCAACCACCTCAACATTAAGCCGGGTGACATTCTTCACATTGAGGCTGACGATGAGTGCGTTACGATTAAAAAGGCAGAGAGCAAGTGCGTTTTTTGCAATACTCTTGATAATCTGATTGCATTCGGCGGAAAATATGTATGCAGAGATTGTGTTGAAAAGCTCAAAGGCTGATACTGCTTTCGACTACTCTAAAATATACTTGACCGAATTTGAAATTATGATAACGGACGGTGTTTTTATATGGACAGAATTGACAAAATTAATTATTATCTTGACATTGCCGAAACTGTGCTTGAAAGGGGAACTTGCCTGCGCAGAAATTTTGGTGCAATTATCGTGAACAACGACCAGATTGTTTCAACAGGCTATACAGGCGCTCCGAGAGGCAGAAAAAATTGCTGTGATTTGGGATTTTGCATCCGTCAGGAACGCAACATCCCCCGTGGTGAGCGTTACGAACTTTGCAGAAGCGTTCATGCCGAGGCAAACGCTATTATCCACGCTTCAAGGGAACAGATGATTGGCGCAACGCTTTATCTTGTCGGCAAGGAGATGCCAAACGGCGAGTATGTTCAGAACACATCTTCGTGTGCAATGTGCAAGCGTATGGTTATCAACGCAGGTATTGACAAGGTTATTGTCAGAAACGATAAAACCGATTTTACGGAAATTGATGTGAACGATTGGATTATGTCCGATGATTCGCTTGATGCACTCCGTGGCTATTGATATGAAAACACGGCTTTTTATAACCGATATCCGCAAAATCTCTTTTGACAGAGTCGGTGAGCTTTCTCCCGAAAGAGCGGAGCGTGTTCAAAGATGCCGCCGAGCTGACGATAAACTTCGTTGCATTGCAGGCGGCTTGTTTATGAACAAATTTCTTGGCGGTGCAAAAATCACCGTGAATGAATTCGGCAAACCCGAATGTGACAACGGACTTTGTTTCAATATTTCGCACAGCGGAAGCTATGTGCTTTTTGCGTTGTCGGGGTCCGAAGTCGGCTGTGATATTGAAGAAATTCGATTTCTCAATGGTATAAGGCTCGGCAAAATTGTTTTCTGCGACAACGAGATGAAATTGCTCGGCAACGCTTTTGACAGGCTCGGCACATTTTTTGAATTGTGGACTAAAAAAGAGGCACTCCTAAAATGTATGGGTGACGGATTTCACCGTGGCGCAAAAAGTGTTGATGTCAGCAACGGAAAATTCTCTGAAAATCAAACCGAATATTATATGAAACAATACAAATTTTCGGACTATGAAATCAGCCTTTGCAGTGTGCAAAATGATTTCCCGAAAGATATTGAATTTATAATTTTATAAATATAAAGCCACGATTTTGAATCAACCTCAAAAACCATTAGATTTTTGGTCTGACTTTTTTGGGGGTAACATCAATTTCGGGGCTTTTTTACATAGGAAATACAAAACAAACCCCTGATTTTGTTAATATGCTTGTTATTGCTATTTTTAAATAATTGTGATACAATTTACTTTGATTAGTGCAGCAATCGGCTGCATATATTGTGTATGAAAAAATTCGGAACGGAAATATCCGTCTGCACACGGATGTTTTGCAATTTTCAGGGGGGACACTATGCCGACATTTACCAAGGCGGCTATCAAGGCGACCTTTATTTCGCTCTTAAATAAAAAGCCGTTGAATAAAATTACAGTCAAGGAAATTGTTGAAGAATGCGGAATTAACCGTAATTCTTTCTACTACCATTTTGACGACATTCCGTCGCTTCTTGAGGAAATTCTCGTTGAAGAGGCTGACAGATTTGTTGCAACCGAAACCGACAACAATACTTCTGTTTATGAAAGCCTGATTTCTGTAATTGACTATGCTTTTTCAAACAAGTCGGTGATTCAGCACATTTACAATTCTGCGAACAGAACTACATTTGATGTGTATCTCAACAGGATTTGTACTCACGCTATAAAAAGCTATTTTGACAAGCTTGAAATTACAAAAAACATTGCCGAAGATGACCTTGATGCAATGATTATGTATTACAAGTGTCAGCTTGTCGGTTTTATTATCGACTGGCTCGGCGGAGGTATGAAATATGACCTCAGAATTAAGATGAAACGCATTTGTGAGCTGTTTGAGGGTTCAATGGAGTCTGCATTGGACAGATGTGCCAAAATCAATGCCTGATTGCTGTTTTATTGGTTAAAAATGAATATTTGCGCTTGCTTGCGTGTCTGAAATGCAGACGAATTTAACAAAATGTCTGATTTCCGTACAAATTTATTGCCGTGTCTAAATTCCTGACACGGCATTTTTTGTGTCTGTTTAAATTTTAACAAAGTCGTAATAGAATATATTACGGACAAAGGAAATACGGTTCACCTCTCGGATCGTTCCTTTGAATGCAGAGTGCAGTCTGCAAATCATATATGAAGGAGTATGAAATATGAAGTTAGGGAAAGCGGTTGTTAAAAGCCGTTTCGTAATCCTTATACTTGCCGTTGCGCTGATGATTCCGTCAGCCTTGGGAATGGCATTTACAAGGGTTAATTACGACATTCTTAGTTATCTTCCCGATAACCTCGACACAATCAAGGGTCAGGATTATCTGCTTGATGACTTTGGAAAGGGTGCTTTTTCATTCCTCATCTTTGAGAATATGGATGATAAGGATGTTGCGGCAACAGAGGAAAAAATCAAAGAAATCGACCATGTTGATACGGTTCTTTGGTATGACGATTTTGCCGACATCTCAATTCCAAAGGAAATGTTGCCCGACAAAATTTATGATGCGTTCAATTCGGGAAATGCAACAATGATGGCGGTATTCTTCGATACCTCAACATCAGCTGATGAAACAATGAACGCTATCGAAGAAATCCGTTCGGTTGCCGGTAAGCAGTGCTTTGTTTCGGGTATGTCGGCAATGATTACGGATATGAAGGATATGTTTGAGGAACAGGAAATGACTTATGTTGCAATCGCTGTTGTCCTTGCGGTAATTGCAATGATGATCTTTATGGATAACTGGATTATCCCGTTTGTGTTCCTTGCAAGTATAGCGGTTGCTATCCTCGTCAATATGGGCAGTAACTACTTTATGGGTGAGGTTTCATTCATTACCAAAGCGTTGGCGGCAGTTCTTCAGCTTGCGGTAACAATGGACTACTCAATCTTCCTGTGGCACAGCTACGAAGAACAAAAGGGTATTTGTGAAAACCACAAGCAAGCGATGGCTGTTGCAATTCACGAAACCGTCCGTTCCGTAATCGGAAGTTCAATCACAACGGTTGCAGGCTTTATCGCACTTTGCTTTATGACATTCACACTCGGTCTTGACCTCGGTATTGTAATGGCAAAGGGTGTTATCCTCGGTGTTATCTCCTGTGTAACGGTTCTTCCGTCACTCATTCTTGTTCTTGACAAGCCTCTTGAAAAGACAATGCACAAGTCGCTTATTCCGTCAACAAAGAAGCTTGCAACAGGACTTGTTAAAATTTTCCCCGTATTTCTCGTGATGTTTGTGGCTCTTATTTATCCGTTCTATTCGGCATACAGCCAGACAAACAATGAGATTTACTACGATTTGTCGGAAAGTCTTCCCGAAGATATGGCAAATGTAATTGCCAACACTAAGCTTAAAGATGAATTCGGTGTCGGTACAACACATATGGTTCTTGTTGATTCTTCGCTTTCTGCAAAGGATGCAAGAAATATGACAAACGAGCTTGAAAAGGTTGACGGCGTAAAATATGTTCTCGGTCTTGAAAGCGTTGTAGGTTCGCTTGTTCCGGAAGAAGTTCTTCCCGATTCAATCACAAGCGTTCTCAAAAACGATAAATGGGAGCTTATGCTTATCAACTCTGAGTACAAAACAGCCACAGATCCTATGGCAAAGCAGATTGACGAGTTGAATAAAATCATTACAAAGTATGATAAGGACGGACTTCTCATCGGTGAAGCCGCTTGTACAAACGACCTTGTAAACATCACGACAGTTGACTTTCAGGTTGTAAATGCAATTTCTATTGTTGCAATCTTTATTATCATTGCGATTGTTGAAAAGAGTATCACACTTCCGATTATTCTTGTTGCGGTTATTGAGCTTGCAATCTTTATTAACCTCGGTATTCCGCATCTTATGGGCGAGTCGCTCCCGTTCATCACACCTATCTGTATAAGTACAATTCAGCTTGGTGCAACGGTTGACTACGCAATTTTGATGACGACACGATATAAGAAGGAAAGGTATCTCGGAAACGATAAACGCACCTCGGTTATTACGGCTCTTGAAACTTCAATTCCGTCAATTATCGTTAGTGCAATGGGACTTTTTGCCGCTACAATCGGCGTCGCTTTCTACTCGGATGTTGACCTTATTTCATCAATCTGTAAGCTCCTTGCAAGAGGCGCTGTCATCAGTATGTTCTGCGTAACGCTTATTTTGCCGGCAATGTTTATGCTGTTCGACAAGGTAATTGCAAAGACAACTCTCGGTTTTAAACCGAAAAAAACATCAAATTCGGAGGCTGCTGTATAATGAAAAAGACTAACAAAAATAATAATCACAAATTTTTAAATAAAAACTACATTAAGGGTGCTCTTTCGGGCGCACTTGCACTCACAATTCTCTGCAGCGGAGTAGGCGTTGCCGCTTATTCCGCCGGTGCAGACAATACTGCACAGGCTCTCGGTGTTCAGACAGAAAGTACGGTTGAGGCTGTTAAGAAGGCAAGCACAACTAAAGAGGCTCTCAAAAAGCTCAGCAAAAATGAAACCGTTTATGTTATTGCCGACGCAAGCGGTGCGGCTAAGAAAATCATTGTAAGCGACTGGCTCAAGGGTGTAGATACAAAAGGCAAGGTAAAGGATGTTTCAAACCTCAAGGATGTTAAAAATGTTAAGGGTGACGAAACATACACGGTAAACGAAGACAATGCTTATGAGTGGGCTGCAAATGGCGATGACATATATTATCAGGGAACAGGCACAACCGAACTTCCCGTAAAGCTCAAATTAAGCTACAAGCTTAACGGCAAAACTGTTTCTGCCGATGAAATTGCAGGCAAGAGCGGTAAGGTTACAATCCGCATTGACTATGAAAACACACAGAAGGAAAAGGTTAAGATTAACGGCAAGACAGAAGAAGTTAATGTTCCGTTTCTTATGCTTTCGGGTATGATTCTTGACGATGACAAATTCAAAAATGTTGAGGTTTCAAACGGCAAGGCTATCAATGACGGTACAAGAACAATCGTTGCCGGTTTTGCTCTTCCGGGTATGCAGGACAGCCTTGACATTGACAAGGATGAAATGGAAATCCCTGATTATGTTGAAATCACAGCAGACACAACCGACTTTGAACTTTCAACAACAATGACAGTTGCAATGAACGATATTTTCAACGATGTTGATTTTTCAAAGGTTGACGATAAGGTCGACGAGCTTAAGGATTCTCTTGATGAACTCGAGAATGCCGCAGAACAGCTTGTTGACGGCTCTTCACAGCTTTATGACGGTATCGGCACACTTCTTGACAAGTCAGGCACACTCATTGAAGGTATTGACAAGCTTTATGACGGTGCAGAACAGGTAAACAGCGGTGCAAAAAAACTTGACAGCGGTGCAGACGGTCTTTCAAGCGGTGCAAAAACGCTTGATGACGGTGCGGCAAAGCTCAAAAACGGTGCGTCACAGCTTGATGGCGGTGCATCACAGCTTGACAGCGGTCTTGCAACACTTGCAGGCGGTGCGTCACAGGTTGACAACGGTGCGGCAAGTCTCAGCAGTTATGTTGCAACACTTGCGGGCGGTCTCGGCAAGCTTTCATTCAACAGTGCAACTCTAAACGGCGGTG
>OLRO01001996.1_pt1 | contig 10597 bp, 6 predicted proteins | sample 1673131 | NCBI WGS metagenome assembly OLRO01 (sample SAMEA3136757, study PRJEB25190) | human gut metagenome | biome: human gut; feature: human-associated habitat; material: faeces | place: Austria | collected 2013 | reverse complement strand
TATGCCTGCAGGAATAACCTCTCTTGCATCAATTATGTATAAGGATGAGGAAAAGCTGTTAAAAGGGGAGATGAATGTTGACAGAGTTTATGTTGAGAAAATTCTTCCCGAAAAGATGAAGTTTAACCTTTCATATGTCAAAAATTTCAGCTTTGGATCTGACATTAAGCTGATGCTCAAAACCATTAAAGAGGTTTTCAGCTGATTCGTTTTGATTGGAGTATTCAGATGACCGATTTTAAACAAAAGCTAAGAAGATTTTTTTCCGATTCATCGCTTTTCAGGAGAATCTATATTATAGATTTGTTTTTTACCAACATTGCGTTTCTCCAGATTCCTGCTTATGTGCTTCTTGTTTTTCTCTTTATATGGGGCGTCTGCCTTGTGGTGTACAACCAAAGGCGGAACAACACATTCTTTAAACTGCGTTTCGGAATATGGATAGGCGCATTTCTTGCCGTGACTGTATTTTCAATACTTCTCAACTTTTCACAGACAATTCTTTACAGCCTTGTTATGCTGTTTCATTCAGTAATGTGTTTCTTCCTTTTTTACGGAATGCACACAGAGCCTGATTTTGATTACAGAATTGAGCTGTATCACATTGCTAAATTTATCACTTACATCACAACGGTAATGAACATAATCGGCATAAGCTGCCTTATGTTCGGCATAAAATTTGAGTGGTACTGGATTAAGTTCACCGTTTACGAAAACAGATTCACGGGTTGTTATGTCAATCCGAATCTGCTCGGTTTCATAGCAGTGGTGTCGATTTTTTGCTGTCATATGCTCTCAAAGGGACATTTTATGCGCAGAATTGCCGAAAAAATTCCCGAACCGGGTGTCAGCAAAATCTGGATAGTAGCATGTCTTGCAACAAATATTTTTTCACTTATTTTGTGCGACTCAAACGCATCGCTTGTGCTTGCTCTCGGATATGCAATTGTTTATATAGTTTATATGTTCTTTGCCGACAAAGCGGGACTTTCACCGTCAAAAATTATTTTGAAAATTACAGCGCTGTTTCTTGTGGGAGTTTTCCTTACAGGCTCTGCCTTAATGTTCAGAACGATTTGTCAGGAAGGCTTTTCCGTTGTTGTATCAAAGACAACCTCTGTTGTCGATTTGCTTTTAGGCAAAACCGAAAGCGAACTTGTGCAGGAAGAACTGACTCCCGAACAGAGAGAACAGCTTGAAAAGGATAAAATAACCTTTTCACACGAAAACAAAAACATTGACAGCGGAAGAAAGAAGCTTTGGCTTGAATCAATCAATCTTTTTAAGCTGTCGCCGATTGTCGGAATCTCAAACGGAAATATCGTTCTCTACAGCGCCGAATATTCAAACGGTGCTTTGGAGTATTCCTATCACAAAAGTGATTTGCACAACGGTTTCCTTACAATTTTGGTTTCAACAGGCATAATCGGTTTTGTTCTTTTCGGAATTTTCGGCTTTCGGTTTGCAAAACACTCCGCACAGCATTTATTCCTTCAGAAAAAAACATACCGTGACGATGTTTACCCCTGTCTGTTTGCTTTTCTTTTCGCATATTTGTTTTTTGCCTGCTTTGAAAAGGCATTGCTCTATGACATATCATTTATGGTGGTGTGGTTCTGGCTGATTATGGGCTATATGAGTTGCTATATCACAAAGTTTGAACCGACGCTTGAAAGTCAGTGTCTTTTTCACGGAAAAAGACTCAGACGCATTACGAGAACAATGCTCTGATGCTTGTATAATCGGAAAATTTGATGTATAATAACCGTAGGAGCGTTTTGCTTCTGCGGTTATTTTTTGGTGAGGTATAGTTTTATGAAATACGGTTTTATCAAGGTTGCGTCCGCAACACCGAAAATCAGGGTTGCAGACTGTAAAACCAACACAATAAATATTATTGAACAGATTAAAGAGGCACACAAAAACGGTGCGTCACTGGTTGTGTTTCCTGAGCTTTGTGTAACAGGTTACACCTGTTCCGATTTGTTTTATCAGCGTGTTTTGCTCAATGCGGCTGAAAAATCAGTTGAAGAAGTTCTCAAAAAAACGGCAGACCTTGACATAATCTCAATTGTTGGTGTTCCGGTTGCAATTGAATCGGCACTCTACAATTGTGCCGCAGTGATTTATAAGGGTGATATCCTCGGCATTGTTCCGAAGGTCAACATCCCTAACTACAGCGAATTTTACGAGGTTCGTCACTACACAAGCGGTAAGAACCTCTATGATGAAATTTCATATGCAGGCGTCGAAACCGTAATTTCGGATAACCTTGTTTTCTGTTGTGACAAAATGCGTGATTTCAGCTTTGGTGTTGAAGTCTGCGAGGATTTGTGGGTTGCCGCATCTCCGTCTGTTGAACACGCAAAACACGGTGCAACTATAATTTGCAATCCGTCAACCTCCGATGATGTAATAGGCAAGGCACAGTATCGCCGTGACCTTGTAAAAATGCAGAGCGGTAAGCTTTGTTGTGCATATATTTACAGCGATTCGGGCTTTGGCGAAAGCACAACGGATATGGTGTTTTCGGGACAGAACATAATCTCCGAAAACGCATCTCTGCTTGCAGAAAGCAAGCGTTTTACAACAGGCATTATCTATGCAGATATTGATGTTCAAAAGCTTTCGGCAGAACGCAGAAAGACAAATACTTTCACAAAAAGTGATGACAATAACTTTACCTCGGTATATTTTGATATGCCTATAAAACAGACAAAGCTTTCAAGAGAATTCTCTCGGACTCCGTTTATCCCGTCAAACAAATCAGATCTTGACGCCCGTTGTGAGGAGATTATAACAATGCAGGCAACAGGTCTTGCAACAAGACTTGCACACACGGGAATTCAAAATGCGGTTTTAGGACTTTCGGGCGGTCTTGACAGTACGCTTGCTCTCATCGTCTGCGTTCATGCTTTTGATATGCTCGGTATTGACAGAAAGAATATTCATACTGTAACAATGCCGTGTTTCGGTACAACAAAGCGTACAAAGTCAAATGCTCAGCTTCTGGCTGAGGCATACGGAGTGTCTTTTGAAGATATTAACATTACAAAGGCTGTTCGTCAGCATTTTGCGGATATCAACCACGATGAAAGCGTTACAAATATAACCTACGAAAACTCACAGGCGAGAGAGAGAACACAGATTCTTATGGACCTTTCAAACAAATATAACGGTCTTGTTATCGGCACAGGCGACCTATCTGAGCTTGCTCTCGGCTGGGCAACCTACAACGGTGACCATATGAGTATGTATGCCGTAAATGTGTCAATTCCGAAAACCCTTGTCCGCTATCTCACTGCCTATGAGGCACAGCACAGCGAAGGAGTTCTAAAAACCGTTCTTCTTGATGTTCTCGACACACCTGTAAGTCCCGAACTTCTTCCGCCAGATAAAAACGGCGAAATTGCACAGAAAACCGAAGATGTGGTTGGTCCTTATGAACTCCACGACTTTTTCTTATATTATTTGGTAAGATTTGGTTTCGAGCCGAATAAAATATACTACCTTGCAAAGAAATCATTTGCGGGAAAATACGATAATGCCACAATCAAAAAGTGGCTCACAACCTTTGTCAGAAGATTTTTTACTCAGCAGTTCAAGCGTTCATGTCTGCCTGACGGACCGAAGGTTGGTTCTGTAACACTTTCGCCTCGTTCAGATTGGAGAATGCCGAGTGATGCGTGTGTAAATCTTTGGCTTGAAAATCTTGAAGAAGATTAAGAGATAAAATTTTGACGGTGATTTTATGAAATTGTTTATTACACGAGATGTATCTCCGTCCGATGTTTGTTTTTTGATTCGTGATGAATTGGGCAGGGATAAATATACTGCTGTTATGAAACGCAGAAAGAGAAGTATGCGTGGTGTTGTCAACAACATTGTAAGGCTTAATATTCTTGATGAGAATAAAAACCTTGTTGCAAGACTTCGACAGTTGCCCGTTGCAGGAGTAAATTCATTTACTCTAAAAACAGACAAAACAGCGGCAACCCTCGTGGTGCTTATGACCAACAATATGGTCCAATGCAGATTCTACGGCAATAATTGGAGAATTCTCGGTGATGTAATTTCAAAAAATTTCAGCATTGTTGATGTTGACAACGCACAGATATGTAATCACATCAAGCGCCCTTTAGGGTGCGAACTTGAAATTGCCGATGCGCAAAACGAATTGATATGTTTGATGACTGCCTTATGCGTCAATATGATAAATACAGTTGACAAGCGAGAGGTACAGGTTGTATAATCTATGTGCAGACAGTTCCACAGAGCAAGCAAATAACAGTGCAAACAGCGCAGAAGCGCAGATAAATATTAAAAATTGAAATTGTCAAAGCGACATCCTTTGATGTCGCTTTTTGCAAATTCAGCCTGCAACGCAAAATTTTGCGTTTAATATATTCTCAGGGAGGAATAAATATGGACAAATTATTAAAGCTTTTAAGTGAAAATTCCGGTTTTACAACAGCGGAAATAGCGGCAATGCTCGGCGAGCCTGAGGATTACATTAAGGCGCAGATTAAGGAATACGAAAATTCGGGGGTAATCAAGGGCTATCAGGCAGTCGTAAACTGGGATATGGTTGACGACAGCTATGTTGAGGCTTTAATCGAACTTCAGGTAACTCCCAAAAAGGAAACAGGCTTTGACGAAATGGCAGAACTCTGCATGGGCTTTGAAGAGGTTGAATCTCTCTATCTTATGGCAGGCACATATGACTTTGCTCTCATTGTAAGAGGCGAGTCAATGCAGGACATCGCAATGTTTGTTGCCAAAAAGCTTTCTACAATTGACGGTGTGCTTTCAACGGGTACACACTTTATTATGCGCCGCTACAAGGACAGAGGGGCATGCCTTTTCAGCGATGAAGAGAAGCGTGACGGGAGGCATTTGATTCTGTGATAGATTACAATAATTTTATTAACAAAAAGATTTCAACGGTAAAACCTTCGGGTATCCGTAAGTTTTTTGATATAGCTAACGAAATGGACGATGTCATTTCCCTGAGTATCGGCGAACCCGATTTTCAGACGCCGTGGCACATCCGTGAAGAGGGTATTAACAGCCTGAAAAAAGGTAAGACATGGTATTCTCCGAACAGAGGCTTTGCCGAACTTCGTGAAGAAATTGCAGCTTACTACAAAAGAAGATTCGGTATTGAGTATGATGCCAAAAAGCAGACGCTTGTAACTGTCGGCGGCAGTGAAGCAATTGACCTTGTTTTTAGGACATTGCTTGATCCGGGTGATGAGGTTATCATTCCCGAACCTTCATTTGTTTGTTACGAACCGCTTACAGTGATGGCAGACGGCGTGCCTGTTATTATCAACACAAAAAACGAAGATAATTTCAGACTCAAAGCGTCAGACCTTCGTGCCGCAATTACTCCAAAGACAAAACTTCTTGTACTTCCGTTCCCGAACAATCCGACGGGTGCAATTATGGAGAGAAAAGACCTTGAAGAAATTGCAGAGGTTATCAGGGAACACAATCTGTTTGTACTTTCCGACGAAATCTATTGCGAGCTTACATACGGCAATAAGAACCATGTTTCAATCGCTGAAATTGACGGTATGTACGAGCGTACAATCGTTGTAAACGGCTTTTCAAAATCATATGCCATGACAGGCTGGCGACTCGGCTATGCACTCGGTCCTGTTCCTGTTATTGCTCAGATGACAAAGCTCCACCAGTACGGAATTATGTCTGCTCCTACTACCGCACAGTATGCAGCAATTGAGGCTCTGCGCAACGGTGACAGGGATGTAGAGATGATGCGTGGTGAGTACGATATGAGGAGAAGGCTTGTTGTGGACAGCTTTAACGCAATGGGGCTTACCTGCTTTGAACCTTTGGGCGCATTCTATGTGTTCCCGTGTATCAAAAACACAGGTCTTACAAGTGAGGAATTCTGTACAAGACTTATTGTGGACAAGCATGTTGCCGTTGTTCCGGGTACTGCGTTCGGTGAATCGGGCGAAGGCTTTGTCCGTGTGTCATATTCATATTCTATCAAGCATCTTAAAATTGCGCTTGAAAGAATCAAAGAATTTCTTGATGAGCTGAAAAAGGGTTAAAATATGGAAGTAAAAGTTCTTGCTCCTGCAAAAATAAATCTTTCTCTTGATGTTCTTTCAAAGAGAGCAGACGGTTATCACAATATTTCAACTGTTATGCAAGCCGTTGATTTGTATGATACAATCACAATCACAGACAATGAAAGCGCCACGGTGACAATTTCATGTAATTATGACGGTGTGCCCTGCGATGATTCAAACATCTGTGCAAAGGCGGCTTACAAGTTTTTTGACTATTGCAAAACGGATGTTAAGGGCGTTCATATCGACATTGACAAGAAGATTCCCACACAGGCAGGTCTTGCCGGAGGAAGCAGTGACGGTGCGGCTGTTATTTTAGGCTTGAACAATATGTTCGGAACAATGCCCAAGCCTGCCGAGATGAGAGAAATCGGTGAAAAGGTAGGCGCGGATGTGCCTTTCTGCCTTGAGGGCGGAACAAAGCTTTGCACGGGAATAGGTACTGCAATCAAAAAAGTTGCCTCTTTTCGTTGCGACAGCATTGTAATCTGCAAGCCTGACACAGTCAGCGTGTCTACTGCAGATGCATATAAAAAGGTTGACGCACTCAATCCTCACGCATGCTACACGGATGAAATGGTTAAGGCACTGTTCAGCAGAGATATGTTTATGATTTCAACAACAATCTTCAATGACTTTGAACTTGCTTTGCAGATTCCCGAAGTTAATGAAATCAAGAGTATTATGCTCAAGTCAAAGGCAAGGGGAGCAGGTATGAGCGGTTCGGGTTCAGCCGTGTTCGGCGTTTTTACTTCATCACGCAGAGCCAAGAAGTGCTATGACAAGCTTTGTGAAAGCTACAAAGAAGTCTTTCTTTGCAAGCCTGTTTCAGACGGCTGTAAGGTGCTTTGATAAAATTTAATAATTTTGATTAAAATTACAATAACCTGTCCATACTTATTTCAAGAGAGGACAGGTTATTTTTATGAAAACAAACAAATCAATACTTTTAATCAAATCAGCAATAATTGCATTCGTACTTACAACACTCTATTCGGTAATTCCGTTTCAGGCTGTATGCACTGAAATTCCGAACGATGTTTTTCGTTTTCACATACTTGCAAATTCAGACACGGAAGAAGATCAGACTCTGAAACTCAAGGTGCGTGACAAGGTTCTTGAAAAGACGAAAATACTTTTTGATACGGCAAATTCAAAATCGGATGCCGAAGAATATGTAAAAGCAAACCTTGATGCTATAGAAGAAATTGCACAAAATGAGGTGTACAAAAACGGCTATAACTATCCTGTAAAAGCTGAAATTGTCAATATGCACTTTGATCCCCGCCATTACGAAAGCTATACTCTGCCCGCAGGAATGTACGACGCACTTCGCATAACAATCGGCAATGCAGAAGGGCATAATTGGTGGTGCGTTATGTATCCGTCAATCTGCATTTCAACGGTTGATGAGGGAAAAAGCAGGGCGAAGAACGCTCTTTCTGACGATGAATACAGCGTTGTAACGGATGAAAAGGTGGAATACAAATTTTTTATAGTAGAACTTTTTCAGAGAATTTTTGGTTGATATCGGCAAAGTCCTTTTAATAACCCACAGAATATGTTATTATTTGTACAGATGTTTAAAATAAAATTACTTTGTTGTAAATTAAATTTATGGAAGTGATGAAATGTTGAGATTTATTCTCGGAAAAAGCGGCAGCGGCAAAAGTGCCGAAGCTTTGAAGATTGCAGGCGAACTTGCCGACAGCAATCTTCCCGTAATGCTGATTGTGCCTGACCAGAGCACATTTGAATGTGAAAAGACCTTGCTTGATGTGTTCGGCGCAAAAAAAGCCGAGAAAGTTCTTGTATTCGGTTTTTCAAGACTTTGCAAATATGTTTTTGAGTTGACGGGAAACTCAGCCGATAATGTTATTGACGAGGGTACAAGAGCCGTTGTAATGAGTCTTGCGCTTGAAGAACTTACCGAAAAACTCTGTCTGCTTTCTTCAAAAGGCAGCAAAAGCCTTGTTGATGTTATGCTGCAGACTGTTTCCGATTTGAAGAAAAGCTCGGTTACAAGCGATGAACTCAGAAGTGCATCAAGGCTTGTTGACGATGAAACCTTAAAGACAAAACTCAACGAAACAGCTCTCATAACCGATACATTCGACGCTCTTGTCAGCCAAAGCTATATTGACCCTATGGATGACCTGACAAGACTCGATGATATTCTTCAAAAGAATAATATTCTCAGGGATTATACGATAATCTTTGACGGATTTTCAGGCTTTACAATGCAACAGCTCAAGGTGGTACGAAGCCTTATTCGTGACTGTACCGCTACATATTTTACCCTTACTCTTGATCCTCTGACAGACGGTTCGGAAGAGGTTTTTGCAACCTCACAACAGACATATAAAATTCTCAAGGAATATGCAAAGCGTGACGGAGTTGATATTAAAGCTCCGATAAAACTGACTGATTTACATCGGTTTAAAAATAACGAATTGACTTTGCTTGAACAAAACATTTTCAGAACACACCTTGAACCACTTGAAATTGTTTCTGAAAATATCTGCGTTTACAATGCTGTTGATATGTATGATGAATGTGAGTATGTCGCAAGAAAAATCAAGGGTCTTGTTATTGAAAAGGGTTATCTTTATTCGGATATTTCCGTTATCTGCCACGATATCGACCCGTACAAGGGTATTTTATCAGAAATTCTTGAAAAATATGAAATTCCTTATTTCAGCGATGAACACGCCGATATTGATGTAAAACCGGTAATAAGGCTTGTAAACTCAATTTTCAGATGTATTGTTTTTGATTTTGAGAGAGAAGATGTGCTTGCTCTTTTGAAGTCGGGTTTAACCGAATTTTCTGTTGAAGAAATAAGTCTTTTTGAAAACTACCTTTTTGTATGGAATGTTTCGGGTTCGGTATTCAAGAATGAATTTGTTCAGAATCCAAAGGGCTATTCTGACAGGTTTTCGGATTATGACAGAGAGGTTCTTGCAAAGGTTGAAAATCTGCGTGAATCAGTTATTGAACCGTTACTTCTTTTCAAAGAAAATGCAAAGGATAAAAACGGACTTGAAATTTCAAAACTGTTCTATGCACTCCTTGAAGAACTTAAAGTTCCCGATGCATTACGAAGAATGTATGCCGATTTTGAGAGCTCCGACGATAAAGCAGTCGGTGCGGAACAGATAAGAATCTGGAATATGCTTATGTCTGTTCTCGATAAAACCGCCGCAGTAATCGGCACAAAAGCAATGACTGTAAAGCGTTATTACGAGCTTTTGAGCCTGCAAATTTCAGCAATGCAGTTGTCGGATATTCCCAGAACAGTTGACTGCGTAACGGTAACAACTGCACAAAGAGTAAGAATTTCTAAGCAGAAAGCGTCATTTCTCATTGGCTGTGTTGACGGCATTTTCCCAGCAATACCGCATACATCAGGCATATTCTCACCGTTTGAGTTAAAGATGCTTGCAATGAACAAGGTTGAAATCGGTGACGATTTTGCCGCACTCAACAACCTTGAAACATTTATGGCATATTCCTGTATGACTTCTGCGAGCGAGTATTTGTCGGTATCCTTTTATTTGACGGATATATCGGGTGCAAGCTATCAGCCGTCCGAAATCGTACTTCAGTGCAAAAAGGTATTCAAAAACATCGTTGCATACGACAGGTTCGACTTTGACGCCAAAAAAGAGAGTATGTACGCACTTCGTCCTGCTTTTGACGCTGTTGCCGAGATGCTTGGCAGGGGCGAAAAAGTTCCCGAATCTTTGCTTGAAGTTTTTTCTCAAATTACTGAATATTCGGCAAAAATGGATTCGCTTAAAAATGCAAGGGATAAGGTTCCTTTTAAAATAAATGAGAGCCAAAATGCCGAAAGGCTTTTTGGCGGCAATCTTAGTATTTCAGCATCACAGCTTGAAAAATTTAATCTTTGCAGGTTTTCATATTTCTGTAATTACGGCTTGAATGTTCGGGAAAGACAAAGAGCAGAAATCAACCCCATGCAGTACGGAACGATCGTTCATTATATACTTGAACGCTTTTTCAGAGAGTATTCTAAGGAACAGTATTCCGTGATGGATGAGGATGAGCTTTCAAAAATTTTCAGTACATATATTTCTGAATACGCTGCTGCACATTTTGGAGAGGTGCAAACAAAACAAAATTCATTTATGTACCGTATAAAACTAATTCTCGAAAATGTGCTCCGCCTTGTGAAGCACACAATTGATGAGCTCACTCAAAGCGAATTTTTTGTTACCGATTGCGAACTTAAAATCGGCGAGGATGTTCCGTCCTACACGGTTGTACTTCCCGACGGCCACAAAATCGCAGTCTGCGGAAGTGTTGACCGAGTGGATATTATGCAGAAAAACGGCACAACTTACTTGCGTGTGATTGACTATAAAACAGGATCAAAGGAGTTTAAGCTCTCGGATGTTCTTTACGGAATCAATCTTCAGATGCTTTTGTATCTACATTCAATCGAGGCTTCGGGCGGCGACAAATACGGA
>OLRO01001994.1_pt1 | contig 10617 bp, 10 predicted proteins | sample 1673131 | NCBI WGS metagenome assembly OLRO01 (sample SAMEA3136757, study PRJEB25190) | human gut metagenome | biome: human gut; feature: human-associated habitat; material: faeces | place: Austria | collected 2013 | reverse complement strand
TCAGTAATTTCTGTTCCATCTTGTATGAACCTTTCTTTTATATTATTTATATTTTGAGTGCAAAGTTAACTCATTTTTCTGATATATCCGACAAATCATTCGCAAAATGTTATTAAATACCCCGAAAATATCAATGGAACAGATCTTCCATGGTCAATTCTCTCTGTATGATGCTGCTTGTTTTGGCTGCAAATATACAAAAAATGCCACTTAAAGCCAAACGAATGGGTAAGAAAGTGGCTCTAAGTGGTAATTTTAACATACTTAAAGCCAAAAAGGTATTGCAAGAGTACAACTTTTATTCGAAAGTAGAGCCATTTAAGATGATATTTTTTAGGTAGGCTTACACTTTTAGGCAAGAATGTTTGGAGATAAAAAATAAAAGGTGTATATTTGCAGCGTGATTACTATTTAAAAAGAGGAGGTAAATATGGATAGATTTCAAATTATACGTATAATTCATGACTATATGTCAAGGAAGCCTGTGTTGAAGGCATGGATCTTTGGGTCTTTTGCTCGTGGTGAAGAAAAGGCTCAGAGCGATATAGATATTCTCTTTGTCCCCGATTTTGAGCATGGTTCGTTTACTTTGCTTACCCATGGAGGAATGTATGAGGATTTGAAGCAACTGCTAGGTCGTGAAGTTGACTTGGTAGTTGATGGCTCTTTGCGTCCGTATGCTCAGGAGAGTGTGGAACGAGATAAAATCTTGGTATATGAGAGAGCTAGTTAGGGATAAAGGAAGATTGGAAGACATTGTGGAGTATTCTTCCAACGTACTCAAAATCATTGATGGGATAGATTGGGAACATTATTGTGGGGAATGATGAACTTGTTCTTCTATACTCTTGGGGCCTCAATCGCAACAAGGGCATTTGCAGATTATGTCGGCAAATGCCCTTGTTGGCTTATATTGCAAATTCTTTATTCAACCATTTCCGCATACCTTTTGAACAGCTCAGCTACGCACTCGCTCTCCGTCATCTTGGTGGAGAAGCCGTAGGCTGCCATCACGGCTCGGTCGTTCTGGCGATGGGCTTGTAAAAGCTCCTTCGGCATGAGCGTAGGGTCGTAGAGGTCGGCGAGCGAGGAGTCGGGGTATAGGGCGCGGGCATCGAGTATAGCCTGGGCACTCTGCTCTATCTTTTCCTTTTGCCCGGCAGTGGGCGATGGCCAAGGGAAGTTGTTATACACCACGTCCTTGCTGTAGCGATAGTCGCTCTTCAGGCGACCGCACACCGCTCGCATCCATGCCATGTGGACGTTCGACTCCAAGATGCCGAAGTGGTAGAGGGTGGCGGAAGGGATGAGAAGCACAATCAGGCTTTTTGATTCGGCTATCTTTTTGCATAAAGTAAGCAGTTTTTGTATATCTATTCACTATTTGTAAGTTTTTTGCCAATTAATTGCATAAAATTATCAAATTATTATCGTATATCGAAAATAATGTGTAACTTTGCAGCCGCAAACAGTTATCAATTATCAAGAAGGCGGCTATAAGTTCCGCTAATGAGTATTAAGTTAGAAGAAAATGGCATATACAAGATTGAGTGCTGCCGAAGCGGCAGCGATGATTAACGATCAAGATACAATCGGATTGAGTGGTTTCACACCAAACGGCGTGCCTAAGGCAACCTTCCGCGAACTCTCCAAGAGAGCCGTGGCTGAGCACGAGGCGGGCAGACCTTTCCAGGTGGGCATCCTCACGGGTGCTTCTACCTCGCAGAGTATCGAAGGTGACATGGCAGCAGCCCATGCCATCAAGTTCCGTGCGCCATTTTCTACCAACAAGGACTTTAGAACTCATACCAACCTGGGCGAGATTGATTATGAGGATATGCACCTCGGCCACATGGCTGAGCGCCTGCGCCGTGGTTTCTATGGCGAAATAGACCTTGCCATCATCGAAGTATCTGATTTGGAAGAAGGCGAAAACACCTGCAAGGCATTCCTTACCTCTGCCGGAGGCATCGTTCCTACCATCGTCCGCCTTGCCAAGAAGGTGCTCATCGAGAAGAATGCCTTCCACAGTCCAGCTTCCCGTTATCTTCACGATGTATATGAGATAGCAGAATGCCCATTCCGCACTCCTATTCCTATCATGAACGTAGGCGATAGAATCGGTAAGGAGTATGTTGAGATTGATGCCCGCAAGATTGTGGGTGTGATAGAATGCAACATTCCGGAGGAGGCGCGTGCTTTCAAGCCTCTCGACCCTGTGACGGAACAGATGGGACATAATGTGGCTGATTTCCTGGTCAGCGACTTGAAGAAGGGGCATATTCCTCCTCAGTTCCTGCCTTTGCAGAGCGGAGTGGGCGTAACTTCCAATGCCGTTCTTGAGGCATTAGGACAGAATCCTAACGTGCCGGTATTCAGCGTTTATACCGAGGTGGTTCAGGATGCTGTAGTGAAATACATGCGCGAGGGAAGAATCAAGGATGCTTCCTGCTCTTCGCTCACCGTAACCAATGATACATTGAAAGAGGTGTATGATGATATTGATTACTTCAAGAAGCATCTCACCATTCGCCAGAGTGAGATTTCAAACTCTCCTGAGGTCATCCGCCGTCTGGGTGTCATCGCCATGAATACCGCCATTGAGTGCGACATCTACGGCAATGAGAACTCCAGCCATATCTGCGGCAGCAAGCTGATGAATGGTATCGGCGGTTCCTGCGATTACGAGCGTAATGGTTACATCTCTATCTTCACCACACAGAGTACCACCAAGAACGGTTGCATCTCAGCCATTGTTCCGATGTGCAGTCATGTGGATAGTACCGAGCACGATGTGGATGTGATTGTTACCGAACAGGGAGTAGCCGATCTCCGTGGCAAAGGCCCATTGCGCCGTGCCAAAGAGATTATCGAGAACTGTGCCCATCCGGATTACCGCCCTATGCTCCGTGAGTATCTGAAGTTTGCCGAGAAGGGCCACGAGCCACAGAGCATGCGTGCTGCCCTCGCCATGCACGATACCTTCCTGAAGAAGGGTGACATGAGATTGACAGATTTCGGAGAATATCTGAAATAAGAGAAGGCCGAAAGATTGTGAAAACCGAGAAGACAAATCTTTCATAGATGACTCAGAAAAATATTGAATTATATGATAAGCGGCATTCATATCCAAGGAATGCCGCTTATTATTTAACACTCAACATTCCAACACCCATTTCCATGCTGGCCTTATCTCTATCTTGAGTCCATCACGCACAATCTCCCCTTCATCCTCGTAGGTGATTATCATGGCTCGTTTCAGAGGATACAAACCATGCAAGGCTACTAATGCTTTCACTTCACGCTCTATGGTTTCTTCATCGCTCATCTGATAGCTCGCCTGCACAACCAGTCCCTCATCAGGCACATAGAAATCAACCTCTATGTTTCTATTATAATAGTATAAGCCCTTGCCGTATTTCTTATACAATGTAATTGCGCAAAGGTTCTCCAGCAAAGAGGTATTCGGATTGTTGATGAAGAGATGCAGCAGCCCATTATCTACAAAATAATGTTTTTTAATTGTTTCTTTCTCTACGAACTTGGAAACATAATTATCGATAGAAATCAATAAGCATGATTCCTGCAGATAGCGAACATACTCCATTACTGTTGATGGACTACATGAAGTACCGGTTGCTTTTATCAGATTACTCAAACGGTTCAAGGAGCATGGCTGTTTCACGCTTTCTGCCAATCTTCTTACACAAAGACGTAAGGCATCCTCGTTCTTTATTTTGTGCCGAACCACCAGGTCATTAAAGAAAATACGATTATACAAGCTATTTAGCCATACTCTCTTTTCTTGAAAATGCACAAGTTCAGGGAACCCACCCCAATCGAAATAGGTTCGGAAATGGCGCTGCAGTTCATTTGCTTTTCGTCCATATTGCCAATTCTTTGAAAGCAACACTCCTACAGCTTTCAGATATTCTGAAAAGCTATATGGAAATACGCTGATATCCAGATATCTTCCTCCCAATACTGTCTCTATGTCACGACTCAGCATTTTGGCATTGCTGCCAGTGATATAGATGCGATATTTTTGGTTGGCTAGGCGGCGTGCAAAGTTTGCCCACCCTTCAACATTCTGTATCTCATCAAAGAAGAAGATGGGCTGACTGTCATACATGCTATGATAAGCTTGCAATATAAGGTCTAAGTCTGTTACCGACATTCCCTGCAAGCGTTCATCGTCAAAGTTGACATATACTATATTTTCTATCTCAACTCCATTTGCCAGCAATTGCTGTATTCTCTGGTATAGCAAATAGGATTTTCCTGCTTGCCTTACTCCAACAAACACATAATTACCATACTCCTCCAGGTCTAAAGGGCGCTGTACCAAAGTAACACGACCTATATATTCCTGGTTCTCAGCTATTATCGCTCGAAACAATTCCTTTTCCATATACTTACTTTTTGCTGCAAAAATACAACTTTTATTCGATATTACAAAATAAAAATGGTGATTTTTATTCGGTACCAACGAATAAAATAGTTCATTTCTTTTCGCTGATACCGAATAAAATCCATTAATAAAGCTTTTTAATAGCGTGTAGCAACATTCCTCGGCAGAGGAGGTGAAGCTGCTGAAAGCGGAGATGTAGATTACAAATATCACCATATAACCAAGGGTCTATAAACCACCTTTTCATCGTGGCATATAGACCCTTGTTGCTTCCCGTGAGAAAATGGTAAAAGCCCCCGATGCGTATAGCACCGGGGGCTATAATATTACGGGGAATCAGCGATGGAATCGCTGGGGATGGGGACGAACGGGAGTTAAGGCTCTTTTTACCTTTTTACTTTTTTACCTTTTTACTTTTTTACCCTTTTACCTTTTTACTTTTTTACCCTTTTACCTTTTCACACAGTTCCCAGTATCTGTGAGCAAGGTCGTGGATGAACTTTCGTCCTCGTTCGGTCCATACGAGATAGGTATGGGTGTAGGCTCTGCCCATCTTCTCCTGTCTGCCATCGCTCTTCGGGTCGAGGAAGGCGCTGTAGCGGGTACGGCTCTTGGCTAAACCCATATGGGCGTAATCAGCATAAAGAAGATACTGACCGCTCTGGTAGTACTGGATATGCAGAGCGCAGAGCGAGCGGTTCAGCTCCTGGGCTGTGATACCGAGTTCCTTCGCAATCTGCGTGGTAGTGAAGCAGGAAACAGAATCGAGAACGTTATCGCTATACAATGCTTTCGGCAGAAGATTACCCACCTGATTCTCCAACTGGATAATGTTCTCACCATTCTTGGCGTTGCGAACCACCTGCTCATCCACCACATCATTCAAGCGGCGGATTTCCGTATCCTGTTCGCCGATAAGCTTCTTCTGCTGTTCAATCTGCAGTCGCTGCTTCTTCAGCAGATTCTCCTTCTCCTTGAGCGTAGCACGGAGGATTTCTTCTGCATGTCGGATTGTCTCCTCATCGCTCTCTCCCTGCTGTACCGGGATATAACCACCCGTCTTGCGAATCTGTGGCAGCACATCAGCCGTAACCCAGTTTTTGAACTTCACGGCAGTAGAAAGCTTGGAGCCGAGAACTAAAGCATAGAAACCGCTCTCATTGACATAGAGCATCTGAGTACGACGCATCGCCGAGGTTCCATCCTTCTTCAGACCGGTTGCTACCCATGCCCCTTGTTTTAAGGTGTCATGTGGGTTAACTAATTGATACACTGCGTTATATGATTTCTTACACCCCAGTATATTACAGACATCCTTTGCACAGAACAAAGGTTCTCCATTCCCATCGGTCAAGGTACGAATCTTACCGAATTCAGGATTTTCAAACACGACAGCAATTGCTGCCTTCTTATCCATTTCGACTTTATTTGTATTAACTGACTTTACCATAATAATTTGTTTTTAAAAATTAATCACTAAAAATTCAACATTCAACATTCAACACTCAACATTACAAAACGGTAATCCAAATGCTCTCCTCCCGTTCTCTCGCTGCGGTAATGGCATTCATGAGCCGATGCAACCAGATGCGGGAATTAAAGACGGCACCCTGTAATTTATTTTCACCTACCAGAATGCAGCCCTGCGTATCATCGGGATAATTACCGGCATGAATGCGGATGCCCTCAAAATCAGGAACACCCTGCACCAGCGGAAGCCACTTCTTGAACCTTGGCGATTTCGAGATAACAACAGGATACGAGCCCTCCGGTATCGCCGTATGACCCGGTATCTTGCGGGCTTTCTTACCCGATACCCTGCTGTACCGTCCATCCTCCTCTTCCGGTTTCAGTTCGACACCCAGGAGGTTTCTCCACGTAGGCTCCAGGGTATCACAGAAGTAATGCTCCTTGTCCAACTTCGCCATATCAAAGCTGTGCTCAAAGATACGCTTATCGCCAATTTTCACACCCGAACGCCAGGTACGTTTCACATCCTTATCGCTCAGGATATAAAGATGACCTATCGTATAAGTCTTCTTCTTTGCTATTCTTTTTACTACTATTTCCATAACTCAAACTCCATTAAGATTCTAATATTTTTACCTCTTTACCATCCTTGCGGTTACGTAGCTTTTCAAAACTGAATAACTGAATACTGATTACGTCACCCGTTACACCCTTAGGCGGAATCTTCCGGATATAGTTTCGGTTCACCCAATTACGCAACATCGAAGGAGTACCCTTCTTATCCATACCCAACTGCGAGCGGAGATATTCAGCCTGCTGGAAATTAAAGACATCAGGCAACTGCTGCAACAGATTTGCCGGTCCACGCTTACTCGATTTCTCGTTCGAAAAGTTCGCCCTCTTGATGGCATCACCGAAGAAACGCATCTTGCAGTAGAGGTCGTAACGCTCGCTCCAGCGGATGAACTCATCTATCTCCGGCTCCCATTTACAGCCGTTCGCCACATACAGCACACACGCCTTCAGGTAGGCGATAACGTTGGCACGGAAGGAAAGATTCTCGTAAACCCTATCCTGCGACAGACGTGAAAACTCAGCATTCTCATCCTTCAGCCGGAGGGCAAGCTGGAATGCCTCAGGACAGTCTATCAGCCCCCTGGCGTTGTTCAGATTCTCGATATAAGGCTTCAGCCCCTCTCGGTAAGCATCATCGTAATCACCAAAGACAGGCATTTCATCACCGATTTCACGCTCCGGAATGGTACAGAAATTGATGCGGCTTATCGGACCATCTGTCAAAACTTTTGAGAAGTAACGCTGTCCTTTCTGGATAGTGGTAGAGGCGTTCCAGTTGAACCGGATGGTTACACGCTCCGTAACACTCTGAGTTCCCACGCGAGTCTGGCCGTACTGGTTGTCGCTATCTGAGGCAAGACACATGATACGGAAATGCTGGTTTCCGGTTCCCTTCAGAGCATCAAACTGATCCAGCTCATTGAGCGAAGTGTAAAGAAATCGTCCCTGTGCTTCAGCGGTACGCATCACGAATGCCGGATTGGTCATATCGGCATCAATCTCCTGTATAACGAGGTTGTCCGGTCGCTTACGCTTGTCCTTGTTGGCGCCCTTGCGCGTCATCTCCTCCTTCCATTCCTTCTCACGTTTCAGATTCTCCGCATCCCGTTTCCGGATATCCTCCATAATATAGCTAATCGGCTTGTTTACAGAAGATTTACCAGCACCAGTACCAGCCAGCAAGCACGTAGACAATGTAGCCTCATGCACTACATTATCAATATACCGGAAGCTCGTCTGCCAGAGGTGCGTAGCGAGCGGTGGGAAGATAGCGTGCGCCACTGCCGGCTTATAAATCTCCGGTGTCCGAGATATCAGCAGTTCCACCAGCTTCGGCAGTTTCTCCGGCATCTCCGGCGGGTCAGGATAATCCTCCTCGCTACTTTGAACTTGGAACATTGAACCTTGAACTGCATGATTTGCGTTAGGGCTATTAACTGTTAACTGTAAACTATTAACTTGTTGGCTGGCCTGTTTTTCTGCCAGCGCATTCACCCTTATCACATCCCTCGACATCGGTTTGCAACTGTCAGCATATTTCGCATAGAAATCATGTATCAGCTGATGGCAGTCATCCTCCTGATAGTAGCTTGGCATTTTCGTTCTCACCACCTTCATCAGTTCCTCCTCGCTCATCACCCTCGAAGCGCCTGCGCTCATGATGGCGAGGAGCGAAGAGTGCCGAGACCCAACGGTATCAATCGCCATCCCCTCAAGCCCAGCCGACTGAACGAACAGATCAAAGGCTATCAGATTCTTCTCACTGGCCTCTCCCAGTTCACCAGTGCCATAATTGCCTCCAGGATTCCCGAAATGAGAATCATCAGCATGATTGCTATTACCAGATTGGGCAGGCTGAACAGCAGTGCCAGCAGGAGCAGCATAATCGCCATGATTGCCCGAAAGTCTATTGTTTTCATTACTTTGAAATTTAAGATTGCTATTAACTGTAAGCTGTAAACTATTAACTGCTACGCCTCTTCCGTCCACGGTCAGCCCACGGTCGAGAAAAGCCTTTCTTCGAGCCTGTATCTCGCTCTCCGGCAGCACCGCGCACCACATTATAGACCGGTAGATTTCCGAGTCCTTATCCGTCAGGAAAATCATTCTCTCGGGTGTGATGCAGCTTTCATCATAAGGCACGCCCAGTGCCTCACAATACGCCTTCTGCGTCTCCTCGATGGTCATCCCAATCGGCATTCTGATACCGATATGCAGCTTCTTGCGAGCGCTATAACAGAGATGCAGCAACGAGCCGTTCCATATCCCCGAAGAGCAGTTCAGCTCGCGCGCCTTCTCGATAGCCTTCTCCACATACTCCTTATCATCCACATCGATAATCGTCTGGAAGAGAAAGCTTTCCGGCAAGGCATTCTCCTGTCTGCGCACATTATTCTTGAACATGCCGTAGTGCGGACAGAAGAAAGGCAGCTCGCTCTTGAGCCTTTCCTGCGCCTTCTTCACCGCCTGCGCATCGTTCAAATCCACTCCGTCAATCGGCAATTCACCCCGAATCTGCTGAATCATCTTCTTAACGGCAGCCGATTCAATCACCTTATCATAAGTATCGATATTGTAAGAAAAAACTTTCCCCTTATTTCCCTTACGATAAGGATTAATTGCCACTACATGTACTATCTTCATTTTACCTCCATATTTTATTAATCGAACATTTCGCTGTTAATCATGATATACCCAGAACCATAGCTTACATTGATAGGCAGAATCAGCGAGTTATCAGAAATTTCGTCGACCCCGTTCGCCTCGAAGAGCGAAGCATTCTCGGCATCATTCAGTCTGCTCTTGACGAACCCTATTACCCATTTTGCCGCAATCTTCTCGGCGGCAACATCCCTGTCTACGAGGTCCTTCACCAGCTGTTCATCGCAGAAGTTAAGATCCGCATTCACGTTCTCAGCCTCCGCTTCTTCCTTCCCCATTTCCTGGTTCTCGAAGAAGAGGTTATACTTGATTTTCATATTCTTCATCATCACGATGTTCAGATTTTTCAGTTCCCCCTCCGAGTCAGCAATCGTCTCATAGAGTTTCTGAACCGACTTCTTGAAGATGTTCTTCACGTCCATCAGGCAGTAATAGATTTTGCCTCCAATCACCACCACCCTCAGTTTTCCGTACTGCGGATGAGTAAAATAAAAAGGTTTCATTGCTTTCATCTTATAAATTCCTTTTTAAAACAGTTGGGCGCTCCCACAACGGTTGATGTGCCTATACACAAAAGCCCCCGAAACCCAGACCATATCGGTTCTGAATTCCGGGGGCAAAGGTAGGAAGAATGTTTGGTTCCTACTTGGTAGTCGGTTGGTAGGCTACCAACTGGTATTACCCTACAATTCGCTCCAATTTCTTATAATAAAGCATAGCAGCTTTAGTATCACAGTGCTTCTGATAGGCACTCTGCAAAGCACCTTTATCACAATGCCACAACTCAGCAAAAGGCTTCCACATGCACATTCTCTGCACCTTCCCAGACAGGAATGCGACAATCACGCTACGCTGAGTCCACGACTGGTTCTTCAAGGCATAGGATGCCCCTAGGATACCAGCTTCTGAAAGCCTATCCAACAAGTTTCTCATCTCTGGAAAGTCCAAAGACATAGGCAACAACGGCTCATTCCCACAAGCCCTATTATTGTCAACACCACAAAGAGAAGATTCCATCTCTCTTATCATCACCTCCAAGGTACTAGCCTCGGTCATTACTTTTTTCAACTGCGCCTTCAGGTTATTAATCCCTGTTAAGATTATTTTTTCAGTCTTCATTTGAGTATTTATTAAATAAATACCGATTTTGACGTGTTCGTTCCGCATAAGGCCTTACACCAAAATTGCCCATGCAAGATCGGTTTTTGGTTGATAAATAGACAAAAAAATGCCCGTCTCCAACAAGTGAAAACTCGTCAGAGGCGGGACATTCATTTATCTTTCGATTACAAAGGTATAACAAATTTCTCGAAGTACAAAGAATTTTCGAAATAAAACTAAGAAAAACTCATTTTTTCTTTCGTTTTAAAACAAAATATCCCTTAACAAAGCCATCGTACATACGATACCTTATCCTTTCAGCAATTGCCTTGTTCCGTATTCAGTATTCAGTTATTCAGTTTTTTTTTAAACCCTTACATGGATAAAGGGTTTGAAAA
>OLRO01001982.1_pt1 | contig 10667 bp, 7 predicted proteins | sample 1673131 | NCBI WGS metagenome assembly OLRO01 (sample SAMEA3136757, study PRJEB25190) | human gut metagenome | biome: human gut; feature: human-associated habitat; material: faeces | place: Austria | collected 2013 | reverse complement strand
GCATCCGTGAGAACGTTACTATCTCTCGTGGTACAGCCTCTAAGGGCAAGACCGTGGTAGGCAGCAACAACCTCCTGATGGAGACTGTTCACGTGGCTCACGACTGCGAGCTGGGCAGCGGCTTGATTATCGGTAACTCTACCAAGTTTGCCGGCGAGGTGGTTGTAGATGACAACGCCATCGTCAGTGCCAACGTTCTCGTTCATCAGTTCTGCCACATCGCAGGCTACGTGATGATCCAGGGCGGTTGCCGTTTCTCTCAGGATATTCCTCCTTACATCATTGCCGGCAAGGAGCCTACCCGCTATTGCAGCATCAACCTCATCGGTTTGCGTCGCCGTGGTTTCAGCAACGAGACCATCCAGAACATCCACGAGGCTTATCGCCTGCTCTACAGCAAGGGCACCCTGAAGGAAGGTATCGAGGAAATCAAGAAGAATCTTGAGGTGACTAAGGAAATCCAGTACATCATCGACTTCGTAGAGAGTTCTCAGCGAGGCATCATCCGATAATGAAAACTTTAATTGTAGTGCTCGGTCCTACCGGTGTAGGTAAGACCGAGCTCTGTCTTTCTCTGGCAGAGCATCTCTCTATCCCTATTATCAATGCCGACTCCCGCCAGATCTTCGCAGAACTCCCTATCGGAACCGCAGCGCCTACTGCCGAACAGCAGCAGCGGGTGAAGCATTATTTCGTAGGCAACCACCACATCGAAGATTATTACAGCGCAGCCCAATACGAGGCCGATGTGATGAATCTCCTGGAAGAAGAAATCTTCAAGAATCACGATGTGGCGCTTCTTACAGGCGGCAGTATGATGTATATCGATGCCGTATGCAAGGGTATCGACGATATTCCTACCGTGCGGGATGACATCCGTACCTGGATGAAACAGCGCCTGGAAGACGAAGGCTTGGAAGCGCTGGTAGAAGAACTCCACAAGATGGACCCGGAGCATTGGGCGATAGTAGATAAGAAGAATCCCCGCCGCGTGGTGCATGCCTTGGAAATCTGTCACCAGACTGGCAAGACTTATACTTCTTTCCGAGTAGCCGAAAAGAAGCAGCGTCCTTTCCGCATCATCAAGATAGGTCTGAACCGCGACAGAGCTGAACTCTACGACCGCATCAACCAGCGTGTACTGATGATGATGGACGAAGGTCTGGAGGCAGAAGCACGCAGCGTATATCCGCAGAAGGGACTCACCTCGTTGAGAACCGTAGGCTACAAAGAAATGTTTGCCTATTTCGATGGCGAGATAGATAAGGATGAAGCCATCCGCCAGATACAGTCGCATAGCCGTGAATACATGCGCAAGCAGCTCACCTGGTTTAAGCGAGATACTGAAATCCACTGGTATCATCCCGACCAGCAGGATGAAATCATCCGATTTATCGATGAAGAGATATAGACATAATCGCCCGATAGCATCAAAGAATATGCTATCGGGCGATTTTCATATCATAAATTCCTACATCTCCACCTGATTCACAATCTCACCATCAAACATATTGATGATTCTATCGGCATAATTGGCATCATGCAGCGAATGGGTTACCATTACGATGGTGGTGCCTTCCTTGTGCAACTCAGAAAGCAGCTCCATCACCTCCTTGCCATTCTTGGAATCCAGGTTTCCAGTAGGCTCATCGGCAAGAATCAGCTTAGGATGCGGAAGGATGGCACGGGCGATGGCGGTGCGCTGCTGCTGACCACCCGAAAGCTGCGACGGGAAATGCTTGGCACGATGGGATATCGCCACGCGCTCCATCACATCCTCGGCACGCTTACGACGTTCCTTGCCGGATACTCCCATATACAGAAGCGGCAACTCGATATTCTCTACCACATTCAACTCATCAATCAGGTTGAAACTCTGGAACACAAAACCTATCATACCCCTTCTTATCAGGGTACGCTCACTCTCCTTCAGCGTGCTAACATCCTTGCCGTCGAGCAGATAGCTGCCGCTTGTAGGATTATTCAGCAGGCCAATGATGTTCAGCAAGGTAGATTTGCCACATCCCGAAGGTCCCATGATGGCAACAAATTCGCCTTCCTTCACCTGCAAACTGATATTACGCAAAGCCCAGGTCTCCACTTCCTCTGTCTGAAATACTTTCTTGATATTATCTAATTGAATCATAATCTTTATCGTTTCTTTAAATTCATATTATACTTTTATACTTTCAAATGACGCATTCTATTCCTTAGCCAGAATCTCCGAAGGATCCACCTTCATAATCTTGCGTACCTGGCAGGCGATGATGGCAGCAATGAAGCCTATCACTATCACAACACTCAGGATGATAGGGAAGACAGGATTGATTTCTACCATTTCGAAAGTCTGACTCAGAACGATATGGAACAGCAACACGGCTACCACCGCAAATACCATGGCGATGAGCGTAATCACCAGATAGGTTCTTCCGAAGAGTTTGGTAATATCCTTTGTCAGGGCACCATTCACCTTGCGGATAGCTACTTCCTTCTTGCGAGTCTGCGTATCCAGCATCACCGTACTGAAAATGCTAATCAGACAGATAGCCAGACTCACGATAGCCAGGATCCACGCAATATTTTGCAGTATTTCCAACGCAAACATGCTCCTTGCCATATAGTCACGCAGATTGGATGACATCGGTTTTACCACAGCAGGCTCCAATTTCTGTATCATTCTATCTACTGCAACCTGCATCTCCTTATATTCACCCGGCTTTGCCACAAGAATATAATGTGTGGCACCATAAGCCTCTTTGGGGTCAATGACTATGAATGAGTATATATCAGTTTTCATACTCCCTTCATAAGGTACCGACTGGAACGTTCCGGCTATCTGATAGGAATCCATCTCATCTACGGTCAATATATCATTAGGAGCAACATGATATTGACGCATAAGCTTATACAACTCCTCATTTACCAGGATACATTTCTTCCGGTTTGCCTTCGGCTTCCAATTCACCTTGATCTTGAAGAAATCGAGATAGGAGGTATCTGATGTCATCTGAATTCTATAATTCGTCACATTACTATAGCTAACAAAAAGATCATCTTTCCAAACAGCCTTACTGAACTCCTCATTCTCTGCCAGCTCGTTAACTTTCCAAAATCCCCAGCTATAAGGAATCCATCGTTCTACCTGCGGTAAATGGATGAGCTTGTCTCTGAGGCGCTGGACATTTTCTGCCGCATTTGTCTGCAGATACAGACTCTGCTTATATGCACGCTCGTCATCAGGTATATGATTGAAATCTGCCATCTTGCCCACCCAGCACAGGAGGCAGAATGTGACACCCAGGAAGAACATACTGATCATCACCTGCACACCCAACATCGTATTGCGGAACCAATGGTTATGACTTCTTCTCATTCCTGATTCGAGTGCTTGCGAATGCTTACAAATTCGACTCAGCACAATCCAGATAATGGCGAGACACAACATCATCACTACCAGACCAATCACCAGACTATAGAGATACAGATGACTGATGGTTCCTAACTCAGAGGTGATTTCTGCAAACTGAGGCCTTGCCAGATAATCACAAATCCAGGACCCCATCAATACTGCCACCAAATAAGCCACCAGCACAATCACCACCACCTCGGTAGCAAACATGGAGAAGAGTTGGAGGCGTGTGGCACCATTGGTAATACGGAGCGAGATTTCACGTCTGCGCATCCAGAACAGTTGCGTCTGCATTCTCAGGAAACCGATGATGGCAGCCAGCAGAATCAACGAACCAATCAGATAAGTGATGGAACGGGCAATAGCAACGGTTGAATACTCTTCGTTCAATCGATCTTTCAGCTTTTCTGTTCTTACCTTCAACCCCAATGGTTTCAATCTGCTGTTTACCTCTGCTTTCAACTGTTGTGGCGTGCATCCCTCTTTCAACACCACATAGAAAGCCACAGCATAAAATTGATTTAAATCCATATCTTCCAACTCCCATGGCGAGTAAAAGAGAGCAGAACTGTTTTGCTCAGTCAATGATAAGTCTTGATAGACATCCACCAATCTCAACTGATAATTTCCATAGTCTTTACTCAAACGAATACTTGCACCCACAGGATTCTTGTCACCAAAGATTTGCTTTGCCTGCTTTTCGTTGATAATGGCATCATGAGGCCCCAGCACCTTAATCTTTTCGCCCGTAATGGCAGAACGGATACCTACAAAGTTGGGATAATGACGGTCAAGGGGAACGGCATCCAACGGCATCTTTCGCTTTGTCTTGCCGTTTAGGGTAAACTCAGCCCAGCCGCCAGTAAGCATACCATTAGGAGCATAAGGTCCCTGCTCTATGCAACGAGGTCCTCCATTCGCCTTCACCGCCCTTACGATATCACCATTGATACGAATAGAATGATCCGATTGACGTTTTTGGATGGAATCGAATCTGAGGTTATAAACCCTGTCATAATAAGGTTCATGGTTAATGGAAGCCATGCGGAAATTCTGCAGAAACGAATGCACCGTGGCAAGCGTCACCATACCGATGGCAAGCGACAGGATGCTGCCCAGAGTCTGCACCTTGTACTTGAGAATGTTGCGCAGGGCAACCTTCAGGTTGTGTAATAACATATTCATATTTACTAGTCTTTATATAATTTATTTACGTGAAAGATTGAATATTATTATCTATGAGAGACATTGTTTTTGATGATCTCAGATAAAATCTATCTCAAATCTATCTCTTTTTCGCTGGCGATTTGGGTATATCCGCTTACGATAACCTTGTCGCCCGGCTTCAATCCGGAAGTGATTTCGAATTGCTGCGGATTCTGTCTGCCTACATTGATATTCACCCGCTGCGCCTTCTTGCCATCGTCAGATACCCGGAATATCCAATATCCGTTGGTCGTTTGGAAGAAATCACCATTCGGAATCACCAAGGCTTGTTCCGGCTTGCCCAATTCCAACAGCACCCGATAACTCTTGCCCAAACGGATATTGGCGGGAGTCTTGCCGCTGAAAGTTAATTCGCAGACAAACTGATGGTCTTTCACTTCAGGAATCACCCGCGATACACGAAGTGGATACTGATGACCGTCATACTCAATATGGGCAGGAAGTCCGGCGATAACGCGGTCGATGTAATACTCAGCCAGCGAAATCTGCAATTTAAACTGGCTCATCACCTTAATCTGTCCGATGCTCGCCCCGGACGAAACCTGCTGACCTTGGGTTACCCCCAAATAACTCAGTTGTCCGCTTACGGGAGCCCGAACCACCAACTGCTGGGTGCGGCCCTTCATTCTCAATAATTTCTTGTTGGCTTCCATCCGGTTGGCAGCAATCATTTCGCGCTTCAATCGGGTAGATACGGAATCATGCTTCAGGTTTTGCATCTGCAAGAGCACCTTCTGCCGCTGATATTCGTAATCTTCCTCAGCCACCTCCAGTTCCGCCTTACTCTTGATGCCCATACGATATTCCTCCCGGCTCTGCTTGAGCGATTTCTTCAAGCTCGCCATCTGATGCTGGGCATCCAAGGCTTGCTGGCGCAGGTTGATGGTCTTCTGCGTCATCTCAATTTCCTGTTCCTGACAGTTGCGAAGCTTACTGCTCCATGCATCCTGCTCATCATCGATAGAATGATAGAGTTCCGGATTCTGAAGCACCAGGATGGTATCGCCCTGCTGCAGCATGGCTCCTTCTTCTGCCACCACCCGTTCCACGAATCCATTCTCCATCGCATTCACCTGGATGGTCTTGAAGGGATACACCAGTCCTTCTACATCTACATACTCCCAGAAAGGAGCCTTCTTTACTTCGGCTATCACTACGCTATCCATATCCACCCTTCGGGTGCCCGAAGTAACGATCAGGAAAAGGGCATAGACCAGGATGGCAATGCCTGCTGCACCCGACAGGATAGGATAGCGATAGCGGATATACCACGGTTTCGGTTGTTTCTTTATATCCATATTATTCTGCTGTTATTCATTTCACCTTATTTATTTTATAGGAAGATGATTCCATGAGAAAAGATTCTATGAAAAATGATTCCATGAGAAACCTTATTCTATAGGAAGTTCTTCCTTTAATTCTTTATTGTGCTCGAAATCGAATCCCGTCATGCTTCGGAGCGTATAGTAAAGACTCCAGTAAGTCTGCATGGTCGAGATGTAATTACGCCGGGCAGCATCTTTCTCGCTGATGGCAGCATTCAGGTCGAGTATCGAGTTGCGACCCATGATATAGAGCCGGCGCGCCACCACATGTCGCTTCTCGGCACGCTGGTCGGTGATCGATGCCACATGCACCTTTCGGGCTTGCATGTTAAACTGCAACACCAGTTTTTCTACGTTCTGGTAGAAATCCCTCATGCCTTGCTCCACCTGCGTCTGGGTAAGCGCCAGCTGCGATTTGGCTTCTCTTATCCTACCCTTTCCCCGTCCCCAATCCAATATCGGAAGGGCGATGGTGATGCTTGCCGATTGCTGGCTCATCGGACTGCGATAGGCAGCACCGATGTCGGCTCCCGTCTGCGAGAGTCCGAACTGCATATAGAGTTCTGCTTTCAATCCGGCATTGGCACGAGCCTGCGCCAACCGGCTTTCGCTCTCCTTCTGGATACGACGGTAATAATCGGGATCCGGACTATTCAACAAAGCCCAATCTATCGCCCGTTGCAAAGGAACCTCAAAGGCAGGCACCTCTTTCGGCATCACCAGACAGATGTCCTGCGGTTGTTCCAACCCCAGAAACGAGCGGATGGTCTGCATCTTCTCTCGCAGTGCCACCTGAGCATCCATCACATTGGTCTCCTCGTTCAGTCGGTTGATTTCCAGCTGTAGCATCTCGTTTTCCGAAATCGTTCCATTCTCATATCGCCCCTTCGCCATCTGATAAAGCGTATCAGCAGAAGCAAAGTTCTGCTTTGCCATCTCCCATTCTGCTTGCGCCGAAGCCAGACCAAAGAAATGCTCACAAGCTTTTGCCGAAACAATCTCCAACGTTTCGGCATATCGCTTTTTGGATTCCCGGAACCGGATAGGTTCTATCCGTCGATTCCATTTCAGCGAGTTATAGCCAAAAAGACTCTGCTCATAACCCACGATAAAGGGTTGACTACTATAGGCTGTTATCTTGTTGTGCAACTCATCCAAGCGGTTGAGCGAACTCTTCACAAAAAGGCTACCACCCGTCAGGGAGATATTCTGGTTGATTTTCAGAGTAAGGTCGGCACTCAACTGATCTTGCTTCAGAAAGAGAGCCGTACCATCCGACTGGGTTATCTTGTTCACCTCCTTATTAATATAAGGTGAAGATGAGAGGGAAAGCGAAGGCAGATAGTTGGCCTGATGATACCGATAAGCCCAGTAAGCAGACAGAAAGGTATTGCGGGCACTCTGCACCGATGGCGACTGCCGCTGCGCCATCGCAATGGTAGCCGCCAAGTCGAGCTGCAGCGTGTCGGCCTGGACATTCATGGCTGCAAGCGCCCATGCTATGAATATATAATTCTTGATCTTCATGATGATTACTTTTGCAAAAACTAACACAAAAGCCATGCCACAAAGATAAAGATATGATTATCAGGAAGATAAGAAATTCAGGATATAAAAAAGCCGTGCGAAACCGCACGAACGTGTGCGATTTCGCACGGTGCGCACATCCTCAATATGATAGGCATCCGTCTCTATCAGGCAGGAAGCACCACGCTAAAGGTGGTTTTATCGCCTGGTTTCGAAGAGGCGGTGATGGTTCCACCATGCAGGGTTACTATCTGCTTGCAGATACTCAACCCGATGCCCGAACCGTTCGTCTTGGTAGTAAAGAACGGCACAAAAATACGCTCCATCACCTCCGGAAGGATTCCCTTACCATTATCAGTAATGGAAATGATGAAATCGCGCTTGTTGCTCGAAAGATGAGTAGTAAGACGGACATAAGGAATCTGATTTTGAGCAGATGCAGCCTCATCGGAAAGATCTGCAGCCTCATCATTCACTCGATTCTCCACTGCTTCCTGTGCATTCTTCAGCAGATTAATCAGTACCTGTTCTATCTGCGAACGATCCATCAGCAACCTCTGGTCTTCGTTTTCTATCTCATAATGGAATATGGAATCCGGATAAAGATGCTGCAAATCAGCCACCAGATCACCAATCCTTACATCCTCAAACTGAGGTTTCGATATGCGTTGCAACTTTCGATAGTTCTCCACAAACTGCAGCAAGCCATTGCTCCTTCGATTGATGGCTTGCAATGCCATCAGCAGATCATCATGCTCCAGCGTATCCTGCTCCACCCCTACACATAGCGTATCAGCCAAAGAGATGATAGGAGTCAGCGAGTTCATGATTTCGTGGGTCAATACCCTCACCAGCTGCTGCTGCGCATCCGTCTCATTCTTCTGAATCACCGGTTGCACATTCTGCAAGGTATAGAGGCGATAGGCAAAGCCTTTATTAAAGAAGTTGACCACGCTCAATACAAAGTCTGCCTTCCCCGCATGCTGACTTCCGGCATCCAAAACCTTCTTTCCAGCTGCAACCTCGTTGGTCTTGGTCTCCAATTGTACCAGTTTCTGCAATCCCGGCTTCAGCTGCATCATCATTTCCGGAAGCGCCCCATCCAGCACCTGCAAGTCGTGCAAGTGATGAATCGAAAAACCGCAGAGTCCATCCACGGCAGCCCGATTCATCCAATGCACCTTTCCCTGTTCATCCGCCACAATGAGAAAGGCATTGATGGTATCGAGCATCGTTCCGAAATACTGGTATTTCGCTTCCTGCAGCAAAGTGGTTTCCCGAAATTCATTCACCACTTCGTTAATCTGCTCTGCAAGATTCCGCTCTTCTCCCCTCAGATGATCCAACGAATACTGAAGCGAGAAGTCACGGGTGCGGATAGCCTCAATCAGTTGGCGCATCCGCTCATTGCTCTTATGATTGAATAAGTTATTGACGATTGACATAGTTTCAAAAATTTCCGAAGCATTAAACCCCGAGTTTGTCGATTTTCCTGTAAAGGGCGAAACGGGTAATACCCAGCAACTCTGCGGCCTGTGTAAGATTTCCATTGCTCAGGGAAATGGCGCGCTTAATGGCTTCACGCTCCAAGGTCTGAAGATTGAGCGAATCAACCTTTATGGAACCTGATGAAGAACTTGATGAAGAATCTGATGAAGAAGAACCCAATGCCACCACAGAATCCTCCAATCTGATATCCTCGGCAGCCAGTTCCGTCTTATCATTTAATACGATTGCCCTCTCGATGCAATGCTGCAGCTCTCTTACATTCCCCGACCAGGTATGTTTCAGAAGTTTCTGTTTGGCAGATGCACCCAGCACCACATCACCCACACTATATTTTCCCGAATAAATCTTCAGAAAATATTCTGCCAGCAGAACGATATCCTCTCCACGTTCACGCAGCGGTGGAAGATGCAGTTCAATGGTATTCAACCGATAGAAGAGGTCCTGCCGGAATGTTCCTTCTCCCACCTTCTCACGCAAATTAGCATTCGTTGCCGCCAGAATTCTCACATTCACATAGCTCACCTTATTGGAACCAATGCGCTGAGTCTCCCGCTTCTCAATCACCGTCAGAAGTTTCTGCTGCATCGGCAGGTTCAGATTTCCAATCTCATCCAGAAAGAGAGTACCGCCATCCGCCGTCTCAATTCGTCCTTCCTTCGCATTCCTGGCATCCGTAAACGCCCCCTTCTCGTATCCGAAAAGCTCGCTCTCGAAAAGATTCTCAGGGATACACCCCAGGTCGATATTTACAAACGGCTTCCTTGCCCTGCCCGAAAGCTGATGCAAGGCATGTGCCACCACATCCTTTCCCGTACCATTCTCTCCGGTAATCAATACGTTGGCATCCGTAGCCGCCACACGCATCATCTGCGTTTTCAGTTCCCTCATGGCAGGGCATTCGCCAATCATTCCCGCAAACACATCTTGAGAAGATACAACAGACTTGGAATCAGAACATTGATTCATATTCAGTTTCAGTTCCGATTCCTTTTCCTGCGAATCCGAAGAATCCAGATTCCTTTCCCTGCTCAATTCCACGGCACTCTTCACCGTATCGAGCAGTTTATTCCTATCCCATGGTTTCGGAATAAAGTCGATGGCTCCCGCCTTGATAGCCCTCACCGCCTTCTCCGTATCCACGTAAGCCGTGATAAACAGCACCACGCTCTTGGGGTTATGCGCCAGAATCTTCTTCAGCCATTCATACCCCTCTTCGCCACTGATGGCATCCCGATGGAAGTTCATATCGAGCATGATGACATCAGGCATGAACGAATCCATCATTCCGATGATTCGTTCAGGCGTATTGATAACTCTAATACCCTCCACGTATGGTTTCAAAAGCATATTGAGCGACAAGAGAACATCCTCATTGTCATCCACTATCAGTATCTTTCCTTTTTTCTCCATTGCCATCATTTTTAATTATTTTGCCCACAAAGTTACTGCAAAAAAACGAGATAGCTTCGAAAAAAACATCATTTCTTCCAAAATTCTAAACAAAAGCGGTCTCCCAACCGCTATATTCCGATATTTTAAAGAAATAACGAAGAAATTTCCGAAAATATTTGGTGATTTCAAAATTTCGCTTTATCTTTGCACCCCAGTTATCAAGAAATCTCGGGGTTGACTGGATTTGACGGCGAGATGAAATGGTACGTAAGCATGCG
>OLRO01001976.1_pt1 | contig 10685 bp, 10 predicted proteins | sample 1673131 | NCBI WGS metagenome assembly OLRO01 (sample SAMEA3136757, study PRJEB25190) | human gut metagenome | biome: human gut; feature: human-associated habitat; material: faeces | place: Austria | collected 2013 | reverse complement strand
TTATGACGAAAAGAATGAACCGCCCTCAGGGAACAGAAGCGAATCCTGTAACCTCATGGGAAAATATCAAAGCTACAAACAGGCCTCTCCCCGACCTTGAAGGTAAGCCGTGTGTTTTTGGCATTGACTATACCAAAACTACTGACTTTTTGGGTATCGGTTTAATGTTTTTGGTTGACAGCTCAATCGCATGGAAACCGTTTTCATGGTACTGTTCGCAATCGGCAGACCTTGGACGAATTAAATTTCCTTATGCTCAACAGCCGGATTTGCAAAGAGTTGACGGGGCGGAAATACCTCCCGAAATCGTTGCTGACTGGTTGAGAGAGCAGAAAAAACATTACAACATTATCGGCGGAGCTTTGGATAATTACCGATACACGCTTTTAAAAGAGCCGTTAATGCAGTTGGGTTTTGAATGCGACCGCAAAGGACGAAATAATCTAAAACTTGTAAGGCCGTCGGATAAAATGCTTGTCGCTCCTCTAATTGCTTCGGATTTCGCTAATCACCGCATTGTTTGGGGCGATTCGGCGTTAATGCGTTGGTACACAAACAACACATCGGCTGTCGAAGATAAAAACGGCAATATTATCTACGGCAAAATTGAGCCAAAATCACGAAAAACAGACGGATTTATGGCATTTGTTGCCGCATATACGCAACTTGATTTACTAAAACAAAATCAGCCGATGTCGGTTGATGAACTCAAAAATTGTTTTAATGCGATTGTATTTTAAAGGCAGGTGAAAAAATGAAAGTAATAAACTGGGTGAAAAATCTTTTTAGAAAAGATGCCGTTGCAGCGGAATTTAACGAGGACGGCTCGACAGTTGATGAACAGAGGTTTCACCTGACTGACCTTGCTCTATTTACGGCGATTGATTTTATCGCCCGAAGCTTGGCGAAGTGCGAATTTGTGACGGTAAACAATAACCGAGAAAGTCGCAAAGCTGAATACTATCTGTGGAACTATGCACCTAACAAACATCAAACAAAAATCGAATTTTTTACGCAGGCTGTCGCAAAATTGATTTTTGACAATGAACTGTTAATTATCGAAACAGCCGATAATCAGCTTTTAATTGCGGACAGTTTTTCAAGGACAGAACACGCTTTGATTGACGACACATTCAGCGGTGTTACTTGCCGAAATTTTACATATCAGCGCACTTTTTTAGAGAACGAGGTAATTTACCTCAGATATAACAACTTTGCTCTTAACGGCTTATTGGCTGATATGTGCAATACATATGAACAGTTAATGTTGTCGGCTCAGGAAAGATATAACAAAGCTGTCGGCCACAAAGGCATTTTGGAACTTGAAAATTATAGCTTTGGTGACGAAAACTTCGCTGAAACTTATAACAAAGTTTTGGCAAAGCAGTTTAAATCATTTTACTCAAACAAAAATGCTGTTATGCCGATTTTTAAGGGTATGAAATATTCAGAGCCCTCAACCGATGCCGGAAAGACTACGAACAGCGAGATTAACGACATTCAGAAGTTAAAAGCTGAGGCATACACGATTGTTGGCAACGCTTTGCACATTCCGCCGGCTATTTTAAGTGGGGAAGCCTCTCAGCTCTCAGACGCTATGGATTGCGCTATCGGAAACGCAATTGATCCGATTGCAAATATGTTTGAGCAGGAAATCACCAAAAAGAGATTCGGCGGTGCTGAATTTAGCAAAGGTAATTATCTCTTAATTGACACAACAACAGTCAGACACATTGACGCAATCAGTCAGGCGAATAATCTTGATAAGTCAATTGCCAGCGGTGTGCTGACACCTGCGCAGGCTCAAAAATATTGCAACATGCTCCCTTGCTCAGAGGCTTGGGCGCATACATATTACATTACTAAAAATTACCAAACAATAGCAAATGCTTTGAAGGGTGGTGAATAAATGAAAAGCAGAAATTACAACATCAAGCAGATTGCTGAAAATCAGAGTGTCTTGCAGATATATCTTTATGGCGAAATTGAGCCGAGTTGCTTGAATATTTGGGGCGACTTTGTAGAATCCAAGACAAGCGCCGAATATATTCGTAAAGCAATCGAAAAAGCCGAAACAATTAACGGCATTGAACTCTACATTAACTCAATCGGCGGTTATGTTGATGAGGGCGTGTCGATTTACAATCTGCTAAAAAGGCAGAGTGTGCCAGTCACTGCATACATTGACGGTATGGCTTGTTCAATTGCCTCTGTCGTTGCAATGGCGGCTGACAAGATCGTAATGCCGTCAAACACAACGATGATGATTCATCACGCGATCGGCGGTTGTTACGGAAATGCGAAAGAGCATAGAAAAGTTGCAGCTCAGCTTGACAAAATCAGTGAAGCAAGTACAAACTCTTACCTTGTGCATGCAGGCGATAAGCTCACGAGAGAAACCCTCGAGCCGCTTCTTAATGCTGAAACATTTTTGACTGCGCAGGAAGCTTTTGACATCGGCTTGTGTGACGAAATTCTTGATCCGGTTGACTTAACCGAATCAAAAGAAATTGTTGACGATGCACAGCAAAAGAAGAATCCAAAAGCAAAACAGGCAGCGGCAGAACTTGCAAAAATGCTTGGTGCAAAACCTGAACCGCAGACACCACCCGAGCCAAAACCGAAAAATCCCGAAGAAAAGGATAGCTTTGGCTTTATTGAAGAGTATTTCAAAAACAAAAATTATTTATAAAGGAGATTAAAAAAATGAAGAATCTTGATGCGATTAAGAACGCAAAAGCAAAGTTTGCGCAGAACTTGAAAACTGCCATTGATTCAAAGGACGAAACAAAAATGACCGAGGCTCTCAATGCCTACGCTGAAAGCATCCAGCAGTCAATCATTGAGGTTGCACAGGAAATTGGCGAAACCGCCGATAACACAATCCTTGCAAAGAGAGGATTCAGACAGCTTACATCGGCAGAGCAGAAATTTTACAATAATTTCGTCACAGCGGCAAAATCTGCCGATGTTAAGCAGGCACTCACAGGTCTTGATGTTACAATTCCCCAGACGATTCTTGACACCGTGCTTGAGGACATTACCAGCAATCATCCGCTGCTCGATGCAATCGGCATCGAAAACACATACGGCTCTGTTAAGGCGATTTTTGCCACAGACACAAAACAGCTCGCCGCTTGGGGCGCTTTAAGCTCAAAAATCACACAGGAGCTTGCCGGCACAATCCAGGAAAAGGATTTCTCAACATCAAAGGTAAGTGCCTTTATCCCTGTTCCGAAGGATATACTCGACCTTGGCGCTACATACATCGACGCATATGTCCGCAGAATCCTCGCCGATGCACTTGCTTATGCTCTTGAAGATGGCTTTATCAACGGTGACGGCAATGGCAAGCCGATTGGTATGCTTAAAGACCCCGAGGGTGCTGTAAAGGCAGGTGCATATACCGAAAAAACAGCAACAAAGCTCACAAGTCTTGATGTGAAGTCGTATATGGGTGTTGTTGCCAAGCTTGCGAAGGGCAAGGGCGGTAAGACAAACAACATCACATCGGTTGACCTCATCGTTAATCCTGTGGATTATCTTACAAAGATTATCCCTGCAACTACAGTGCTTGCAACCGACGGCTCATACAAAAACAACCTCTTCCCATTCCCGACGAATGTTTATCCGTCTGAAATGGTTACAGAAGGCACTGCTGTTATTGGCCAGCTTTCAAGATATAAAGCCTGCCTCTCAACAGGTAAGGAAGGTAAGCTTGATTACTCTGACCAGTATCAGTTTCTTGAAGATAACAGAGTTTATCTTATTAAAGCGTATGCAACAGGTTTTTCGCTTCATACGAACGATTTTATTAAGCTCGATATTTCAGCGCTTAATCCTGCTGAAATTAAGGTAACTCTCAATCAGGCAGCAACAGCTTAATTTATTGCGGAGGTGTTGAACAATGGGAATTATGAACGATGTAGTTAATATGCTTGATTTTGATCGCGAACACATTGAAACAGATGAAGGCACAAAGTCAAAAATTGAGTTAATTATAGCCAACGGAAAACAGCACCTCCGTGATTACAACCCTCTGCTTACTGATGAGGATTTTGAGCGACCAACAAGGGCAAGAAGTTTGCTGTTTGACTACTGCCGTTATGCTTACTCAAATGCTGTTGAAATGTTCGACCATAATTTTGAAAACGAAATTTTGAAATTAAGGCAGGAATATGAGGTGAAAAGCTATGATTTTGAAGAATAACATAGATTTTTTAACCTTTAATGACGGTGTTGCGAAAATCTATGAAACCGACGAAAACGATGATATTATTGCCGATAGCTTGAAAAAGTATCGTTTCGGCAACGAAAAAATCGGTGTAACTCGTTTTTACGAAGCAAAACAGAACGATATTGAACTGTCAAAAGTTATTCATATCCACAAAAATGAAACTTTGAGAACGGATATGGCGGTCATCATTGACGGCACAAGGTTTAAAATCGAACAGATACAGCATGACAAAAGCAAAAATCCCCCTTGCTCAATTTTGAGCCTGTCACAGAGGGGACTGTATGAGGGTGGTGCAGATGTTTTTTAAGAATTACGACGAATTTGTCGAACTTATTAAGTCTTGTGACATTAAATGCGTTGAGGCAGATTACAACAAATCAACTCCTGCTCCCTATCTTGTTTACTTTAAAGACGAAGAAACAGGAATTTACGCAGACGGTGGATTGCTTTGGAAAAATGCAAAAATCATCATAGAACTCTACACAGCGAAAGATGACCATACAAGTGAAACAAAGTTTGAAAAATGGATGTCTGAAAACGGTTTAGGTTGGAAAAAACCGAATCGAGCATGGGACACAACAAATAAACTTTGTGTGAGTTATTACAATCTGAGTGTGATTTTTGATGAGTGATTACAAAAAAGTCGGCATTGACCGCCTCGGTGATACTTTATCAAAAGAACTTGCAACCTATTCGGCTGATGTGCAAATGGGCGTTAGATTGTTGGTTGACGAAAAATCTGAAGAACTCAAAAACGAAATCAAGAAAAATGCACCTGTCGGCAGAAGAAAAAAATATCGCAAATCGTTTAGGGTAAAAGTCACGAATGAAACATTTAGGTTTTATGAAAAAACGGTTTATGCCGCTAAACCTGAGTACCGGCTTACACATCTTCTCGAGAAAGCTCGCAAAAAGAGAGGTAAAAAAGGCGGAACGGTACAACCGAAGGTGCATATTGCTCCGGCAACAGAGAAAATCCACGGTGAATTTGAAGCCGGAATAAAAAAGCTCATTAAATCATCGGAAGCTATGGGCGGCGGTGATTTGAGCGGTATAAAAAGAATTTAAAAACATAAGGAGTGTTTATTAATGAACAAAACTATTAGAAAAGTTGGTTATGCTGTGCTGACAGAAGGCAGCACAGGCGAAATTACATACGGAACACCGATTTGGTTTAAATCTGATGAGGCAGGCGGCAGAAGTATCGGTGCTGAACCTATCGGCGATTCAAATACAATCTACGCTGACGGCTTGCCTATTATTGTAGCAAGTGCGAACAGTGGCTACACAATCAGCCTTGAACTTATTTCAGCAGTCGATAACATCGAAAAAGATTGGTTCGGCAACGATGAAGCCACAGAAGGCGGCATTATTGAGAAGGGCGGTATCAAAGTGATGCCGAGATTCGCTCTTCTTGTTGCCAAGGAAACATACAAAGGTGACAAGCTCTACGAGATTGACACTTATTTCGACTGCGTAGCTGCAAGAGCGACCAGAAATGACAAAACATCGGAAGGCAACTTCGATCCACAGTTCCCAACATTTACAATCACGTCAAAACCACGCCCTGACAATGATTTTGTACGCTATACATCTTATGCCGACACTCTGCCCGACAGCGTTGTAGTTCCGACCGTTAAGGCTACAAAATCGGCAGCTCCTGCAGGTCAGGCCTCATCAGACAACACAAAGGCGGTTAAAGGTTAAACTATGAAAGACACAGTTGTTATTAACGATAAAAATGTTGAGGTTGAGGTTACGGCATATACAATGCTCATCTATGAGGACACATTCAAAGGCCACAGCTTTCTGCGTGATGCCGACCGTGTTCTTGTCCCGAATCTCAATGATGTAAAATTTGGCACTGCTGTAAAGCTTTTATGGGCAGCGGCAAAAACGGCAGACGATACGATTCCTAATTTTAAGGCTTGGTTAAAAGGAGTCAGCATTAAGGACGCTATTTCTGCGATAGGTAAAATCGTTGATCTCATTGTTGACAGTCTTAAAAGCGACAGCCCAAAAGTGACAGCGACAGCGACCTAAACGGAACTTTCCTGACGGCAAAAGAGGTCTTATCTTATGCCGTCAGGTGCGGTCTGACTGTCGCTGACCTACAAAGATTTACAATAGGTTTTGTGCTTGATTATATCGAAACCTATTTTGCATTACGAAACAACAACAATATCCACGAAGATGAAGAAAAATACCAGAAAATGAAATCTGTATTGCCTTTCGTAACGGAAAGATTTGAAAACAAGGAAATCTCAACAGAGCAGTACAGCGAGTTTATGAACAGATATAAAGAATTGGAGGACAGATATGGCATCTACGATTAAAGGCATTACCGTTAAAATTGCCGGCGATACAATGGATTTACAGAAATCCTTAAAAGCTGTACAGTCCTCATCCTCGAGCTTGCAGAGAGAACTGACTGCAATTAATAAGCAGTTAAAATTTGACCCCGAAAACACTGTTTTGCTTGCTCAAAAGCAAGAAGTGCTAAAAGAACAAATTGAAAACAGCAAATCTGCCCTTAAAAAGCTACTTGATGTGCAGGATCAGGTCGAAGAACAGGCCAAAAACGGCGAAATCTCAACCGAACAGTACAGAGCTTATCAGCGTGAAGTTGAAAAAGCGAAAAGCAAACTTGAAACTTTCACAAAACAGCTTGCGGAAACCGAGGAAAAAGCAAACGAAATAAACCTCGAATCTGCCCGAAGTGAGATGTCAAAAACCGAAACAAGCGTTGGTAAAGTCGGCGACAGCTTTAAAAACCTTGAAAATAAGTCAAATAAAACTGATTTATCCAAGGTCAAAAAAGAAATGGATGATGTTAAATCCTCTGCTGACAACCTTAAATCTGCTGTTGGTGATGCATTAAAAGAAGCAGGCGCAGCGGCAACAACGGTCGGCGGAGCGTTGACCGGAAATGTCATAAGTGCAAACAGTGAAGAAAAAGCTTTAAATTCCTTGCAGGCTCAAACCGGCTTGACCGCCGAGGAGATGACAAAGTACAAAGATATCCTTGAAGATGTTTACAAAGGAAATTTCGGCGAATCTCAGGAAGAAGTTGCAAATGTCCTTGCTTTGATTAAGCAGACAACGAACGAGACCAATCCAAGTAAGCTTAAAGATATGACCGAAAATCTCTTTACATTGAGAGATACATACGATTACGATTTTGTCGAAACCTTGAGAGCGGTCAACATGCTTATGGAGCAGTTTGGCATAACAGGCGAAGATGCTTTTAATCTCATTGCGCAGGGCAGTCAAAAAGGCCTTAATAAAAACGGCGATTTGCTTGATACAATAAATGAATACTCCGTACATTACAAGCAACTCGGCTATGACGCAAACGAGTTTTTTAATTCGCTTGAAAATGGCTCTAAAGCAGGTACTTTCAGTATCGACAAGCTTGGCGATGCGATGAAAGAATTTGGCATACGCTCTAAGGACACAGCCTCGAGTACGCAGGAGGGATTTGCTCTTCTCGGCTACGGCGCAAAAGCTTCGGCTGAGGACATTCAAAAAGCTAAAGACGAAGTCGCAAAGCTCGAAAAAAATCTTTACTATGCAAAAGAGGAGCAAAAAGGCTTTAACAATTCGACGAGCGAATTAACAAAGCAAAAAAATGCCGATAAAATTGAACAATATTCAGAGGCGCTAAAAACTGCTAAAGAAAATCTTGCAAATCTCGAATCAGCAGGCAAAGGTGCAAAAGGTAGTATTGAGGATTTGCAGGCAAGATTTGCAAAAGGCGGAGACAGCGCAAAATCAGCAACATCAGAAGTCTTAAAGGCTCTTTTTGAGATGGACGATAAGGTCAAGCAGAATCAGGCAGGCGTTGACCTCTTCGGCACGATGTGGGAAGATTTGGGCATTGACGGCGTAAAAGCCTTAATGAAAGTTAATGGCTCTGCCGACAAGGCCAAAAATACCATGAAAAAGATTAAAGACATCAAATATGATGATGTCGAAGCCGATTGGGCAAGCCTTGGCAGAACGGTGCAAACCGATGTTATCAATCCTATTGGCAAATCATTATTCCCCGAAGTCAAAAAACTTTGTAATTTTGCGAGTAAGCACACCAAAGATATCATCCCAACACTTAAAATTGTCGGCTCTCTCGTCGGTGGCATTTGGGTAGGCAAAAAAACAACCGTTGTTGTAAGCGGTGTACAAAGCCTTATAGGCGCATATAAAAGCCTCAGAATTGCTACAGAGACTGCCAAAATTTCACAGGAAGGTCTTAACCTTGCGCAGAAATCAAACGCAATCGGTATCATCGTAGGCTTAGCGGCTACGCTTGTAGGCTCTTTGTGGTCAATCGCAAGTGCGAACGATGAAGCCAAAGAATCACAGGACAAGCTCAACGAAGCACATGAACAGGCTCAGGAAGAAATCAAAGAGCTGAAAGATGCTAATGATGAATATGTGCAGAGTAAGAAAGATGCGGCGTCTGAGGTTGAAAGTGAATTTAAATATTATGACGATTTGTGGAGCGAATTGCAAGGCATTGTAGACCAAAACGGCAAAGTCAAAAAAGGTTACGAAGACAGGGCGAAATTTATCACAAATGAGCTGAGCAGAGTTACAGGCGACGAAATCACTTGGAACGGTAATGTTATAAAGTCTTATAAAGACCTTAAAGGCTCTATAGATAAAGCGCTTGAGTCCAAAAAAGCACTTGCTATGTTGTCAGCAACAGAAGATGTTTATCAGACTGCTGTGTCAGGGCTGTCTGAAACAAAATCTGATGCAATAAGTGCTTATGTCAAAAAGAAAAAAGCACAAGAAGAGCGCGACAGTGCAGTGAAAACTGCACAAAAATATAATACAGAAGGACTTGACAGAAACAAAAAAATAATCAAAATTGCGGGGTGGGCATTTGAGAGCGGAAAAATCTCGCAAACCGATTATCAAAAATACCTTAAAGACGCACAGAATAAGCAGAATACAGCTGAAAACGAGCGTGCTTTATCATCATTTGGCGCGGCATACGGTGCTGAAAGTAAAAAAGCTAAAGATAACCTCAAAGAGAAAGAAAAAACTCTTAAGGAAGTTGAAAGCAAATATAACGAGTATCAAAGAAAAATCGTTGAGTATAACACGACAATCCAAAACTGGGAAAATTTATCAGCCGCCACAGCATCTGAAAACGCAGAGAGTATTACAGAATCTATGACTTATCTGTCTAACAACATCGTTACTTGTACCACCGGTAACAAAGCTGCTCTCGAACAGCAGGTCAATGATTTTAGGACAAATGCCGAAAATTTAAGAACGGCATACAAGGACGGTGTCGAAGGCGTAACAAAAGACCAAGTCGAAGAAGCCGAAGAATTGCAGGAAAGAGCAGAAATCGAACTTGCGAAGTACAACGATATGTACGGAACGGTCGCTGCAATTGCTACGGGCAAAGCTGACGAAATCAACGCACAGCAGAAGAAAATCAAAGAAGGTTTTATTGATGCCGAAACAGGCTCGAAAGAGAGCCTTGAAAATCAGCTCACGAACTTTACCGCAAACTACGAACTCTTAAAAACTGCAATGGCTGAAAATCAACCGGGCGTAACCCAAAAAATGGTTGATAATGCAAAAGAGCTTGTAGATAAGGCAACCGGGGAACTTAAAAAACTTGAAGGAAATAGTAAAGATGCGGCTGAAAAAGGCGTTAACGGAGCTGCCAACACGCTTGAAAGTAAAGATTCGAAGGAAAAGCTTGAAAAAAGCGGTAAAACTGTAAAAGGATCAGTAAAAAAAGGCGTTGGAGATACATACGCAGACGGTAAATCGTTGGCCGAAATGTTTGACCAAGGTTATTTTGACGGCATAATTGATATGTTAGTTACATTATTTGGCGGTGAAGATAATCCAGCCGCACAAATGGTTAAGGCTAATATTACAGCGGCTGCAAAAGCACAGGATTCACATTCGCCGAGCCGAAAAACTCGAAAGTTAGGCAGATATTTTGGCGAAGGTTACCGCCTCGGTATCGAGGATGAAATTGAAGGAACACAAAAGACGGTAAGATCTTTAACTTCAAGAGCCTTGTCAGCGGTTGAAGGCGATCCAATCGGAGTAATTAACAATAAATTTGCAGGTATTCGCACACAAAGTCAAAATGCGACGGTGAACGGTCAAATGTTGAAAGCTGTTACAAATTCGCCTACGATTGAGATTAAATTTGCAGGCGATGTAAACATCAATAATGACATGGATGTTGACGAATTTAACCGCCGTGTATCAACTGCGATCATGCAGACACTTGTCGGTGAAGTATCAAAGTGGGGAGGTTAAAAATGAGGCATAGTTTTACATACAACGGCACTGATTTACGGACAATAGGCTTTTTTATAACTACACCTCCCAAATATCAAATTGCAAAGCGTAATTTTGATTTTACCTCTGTCTACGGCAAAAATGGCGGAGTGATTTCCGACAATGG
>OLRO01001973.1_pt1 | contig 10696 bp, 8 predicted proteins | sample 1673131 | NCBI WGS metagenome assembly OLRO01 (sample SAMEA3136757, study PRJEB25190) | human gut metagenome | biome: human gut; feature: human-associated habitat; material: faeces | place: Austria | collected 2013 | reverse complement strand
ACAACCTTACGTATATTTTTTTCCCAGTTTTTCAACTTTAATCTCCTTTATATGTACAATATTACAGTCACTTACCACTCTACCGCATTCTTCCTCAAATGTAAAGAATTGACGCGGCAAAAAAAACGCAAAAAAAATGAAATTTCAGCATTTTTTCCTCTTGCAGTTTTACACAATCGTGATAAAATATCCTAGCATTTGCAGTTTTGTTTAAAATATAAAAGGAGTAAATCATTATGGCAAGAAGTACAACAAAAGAATTGACCAGCGGTTCCCCTATGAAACTGATTCTCGGTTTCGCCGTACCGCTTCTGTTCGGTATGCTGTTTCAACAGTTTTACAGTCTCATGGACACCATCATCGTCGGCCGCTATCTCGGCGTGACGGCACTTGCTGCAGTTGGGGCAACCGGAAGTATCAATTTTCTGATCATAGGATTCTGTCAGGGAATCTGCAACGGTTTCGGTCTGCCGGTTGCCCAGCGGTTCGGTGCGCGCGACTATGACGGCGTGCGCAAATATGTCGGTAATTCCGCCATTCTGTCGGTTCTCATCGGCGGTGTTCTCACGGCACTGACCGTCATTTTCTGTCGGCAGATTCTGGTGCTGATGCAGACACCTTCCGATATTATCGACCTGTCCTACAATTATATTGTTGTTATTTTTGCCGGCATACCAGCCACCATCCTTTATAATATACTCTCCTCCTACCTGCGTTCTCTGGGGGACTCCATCACGCCGGTCATTTTTCTGATCGTTGCGGCTGTCTTAAATATCGGACTGGATCTGTTCTTTATCATCTGTCTGCACTGGGGAGTTTTTGGTGCCGCATTTGCTACCGTTTTATCGCAGGCGGTTTCCGGTGTGCTGTGTCTTTTCGTGATCATCCGAAAATTTGACATTCTGCACCTGAAGCGCTCCGACTGGGTACTGGATGCTTCCTATGTAAGAAATCTTCTGATTATGGGACTTCCTATGGGTCTGCAGTATTCCATTACCGCCATCGGAAGCGTCATTCTGCAGACTGCTGTCAACACCTTAGGTTCAGGCGCCGTGGCAGCCATGACGGCCGGCAGCCGTATTTCGATGTTTATGGTATGCCCATTTGACGCACTCGGTTCTACGATGGCAACTTACGGCGGACAGAACGTTGGCGCCGGAAAATACGATCGTCTGGCAAGCGGTATGAAATCTGCCATCATTCTTGCCGCAGTTTACTCCGCAGCGATCCTTGTTGTCATCATTTTCCTTGCACGTCCACTGATCTATCTGTTTATAGCTCCTTCGGACAGTGCCAATATCACACAGGTTGTCGCACAGGCCAGACAATTTCTGATCACCAACACCTGCTTTTATATGCTTCTGTCGCTGGTCAATATTGTTCGTTTTCTTATTCAGGGAATGGGATTTTCCGGCTTTGCTGTATTTGCCGGTGTATTTGAGATGATTGCCCGCGCATTGATCGGTCTGATCTTTGTGCCGGTCTTCGGATTTACGGCTGCATGTTTTGCCAGTCCGCTGGCATGGCTGTTTGCAGACTGTTTCCTGCTTCCGGCATTCTTCCACTGTCGGAAGAAGCTTATGCGGAGGGTTTGCCAATAAATAACAAGTATAAATATAAATTTTCTCGATACGACGGGATCTATTGATAAAAAAATAGTGATTAAGGTGACACATTTCCTTATTTTCAATGCCTAAAATAAAGGAATGTCACCTGCAAGAGAAAAATTGCTTCTTCAGATACCGATTTTTTGAAAAAATGGTACCTGAAGAAGCAATTTTTGTTCCATAGAGACTTTGTGGTATCTAAATGTTACATTTTAAGTGTATAGATACCATAACGGTATCTTTTATGCAAATTTTCTTTGTATAGATACCAGCACATTTTCCAAATTATCTTTTCTCCAACCAACAGGAAGAAGGCGTATATTTCTTTCGGAAGAACAAATTTGCAACTTGCTCTGGCACTCATAACGTATAGCTAATTGCGTAAAATGCTAAAATTACACAAAAGAACGTGAAATCAACGCCAGAGCTGACTTGCAAATTTTTCTGGAGAAAGAAAATGTACGCCTTCTTCCGTCGCATCGAGAAAACTTATGTTTGAACCACAAAACCCATTGACAGATACGCAATATGTGAGAAGATAGAAATAAGCCCCCACAAAAGGGTGCAAAAACAATACAGGAGATATGCATTTATGGCTCCAACCTATCGAAAGAGATATAAAAAACGAAGAACAAGAAAAGAACAGCTGCAGATGCGCATTTTAATGATTCTCATTGCCGTAATTTTGCTGGGATCCATTCTGGGAATCATACATAAAGTGAAGCAGGAACGGGCGCAGCAGACGGTGTCTGACAGCAGCTGGGATATTACAGATAAAAAATACGTTGACCAGAGACCGGAATTAGACGTGGAACTGCTTCCGGTCAATGAATATTCCCGTCCGGGGCTTGCACTTAAAAAGGTTCGTGGAATTGTCGTTCATTACACGGCCAATCCGGGAACGACTGCCATCCAGAATCGGAATTATTTCGCAGGGCTGGAACAATCTCACCAGACCAAGGCCAGCAGTCATTTTGTGATCGGGCTGGACGGGGAGATTGTACAGTGCATTCCCTGCAATGAAATCGCATATGCATCCAATAACCGAAACAGTGATACAATCGCAATCGAATGCTGTATTCCGGATGACACCGGAAAATTCAATGACAGTACGTATCAGTCATTGATCCAATTGACAACCTGGCTGATCGGAAGATATGATCTTGGAATTGAAGATGTGATCCGGCATTATGATGTGACAGGTAAAAACTGTCCGAAATATTTTGTGGAACATGAGAGTGCATGGGAAGATTTTCATGATGATCTGGCGGCTTACATCGAAAAAAATGGAGTAGACAAAGAATAAAAAATCATCTACAATAAATTAAATATAGGAAGTATTCTGAATAATTAACAAAGCATAGGAGAAATTTTTGATACAACTATTTACGGAATTACAGGAAAAGAAAAATGTAAGGAGTAATCTGAGTGCTCTGCGTGCCAGCCTGAAAGAAGCAACGGAAGAGCAAAAAGCGCAGGCTATAGAATTTGTACGCGGGCATGAAGATCTGGTGTTTGGATTTTTACAGGAAGAGGATGCAAAGACGCGGAAGAATGCAGCACTTCTTCTGGGAGACCTGGCAGTACAGAATGCGTTGCAGCCGCTCTGGAAAGCATATACCCGGGAACAGACACTGTTCGTAAAAAGTGCATATCTGGAAGCCATGAAGGCACTTCATGCAGAAGAAATCCTTTCGCAGCTGAAAGATCGTCTTGCAGAGCTGGAAGGAGAGCCGGTCACCGAAGAAAACCGGAAACACCGGGAAGCAGAACTGCGGGCACTGCGGGCAATCCTGATTCAGTATGAAGGAATCGATCCCCATCATTTTGATATAAAACAAAAGAACAATCATGTACTTTTGGTGACAAACCGCAATCATCGCGGAATACTGGAAAATCAGACCGGTGGAAAGGTGCATCCGCTCGGTGTGATTGTACAGACGGATGATCTGTTGCAGCTGTTGCAGATCCGCACATATCGGGACATGCTGTTTTTGATTCCGGTCAAAGGACTTCTGGAGCAGGAACCGGAAAAAGCAGCAGAGACGGTGTGGAAGCCAATGCTTGCAATCTGTGCAAAATACCACCGGGAAGACAAGCCATTCTTTTTCCGGATTGAGTGCAGATCCGCAATGACACTGGAACAGAGAAGCCGGTTTGTCAAAAAGCTTGGATCTGCCATTGAACAGTTGTCGGATGGAAAACTGGTGAATTCTCCGGGGGATTATGAGGTAGAACTTCGACTGATTGCAAATCGTGAGGGAAAGTTTTTCCCGGCACTGAGATTTTATACCCTTCCGGATCACCGGTTTGCGTACCGGAAACATGCAATTGCAGCTTCCATGCACCCTTCTCTTGCGGCATTGATTATGGAACTGGCAGCGCCGTATCTGAAAGAGAATGCACAGATTATTGATCCGTTCTGCGGCGTGGGCACCATGCTGATTGAGCGGGATATCCGCGTCCCGGCACGTGAAAAATACGGTACGGATATTTTTGGGGAGGCAATTGACGGAGCACGGGAGAATGCGGCTCTGGCGGGAGAACAGATCAATTTCATTCACAGGGATTTCTTCGATTTCAGACACGATTATTTGTTTGATGAGATTGTAACCAATATGCCGGTGCGGGGAAAAATGACGCGGGAGCAGCTGGACCGTCTGTATGAGAAATTTTTCCGGAAAGCATTAACCATTCTGGAAAAGGAAGCTGTGATCGTGATGTATACAGGAGAAATCGGATTTGTGAAGAAACAGTTGCGTCTTCACAGGGAATTCTCTCTTTTGGAAGAATATTGTATGCAGAGTAAGGCAGGATGTTATCTGTTCATTATAGGAGTAAAGAGGTAATGGCATGAACGGTGATACGAATTTGACAGATATATCAATGTTACAGCAATTGCAGGATCAGTTTTGTTGTGCAGATCATTTGTATCTGATGTGTGTGGATAAGAATAAAGGTGTTGTGACAAAACCGTTTGGAACAGAAGAACAGGTGGGGTTTTTACGGACACAGGTAGATAAACATGCCTACATGGAACTGGTAGACCAGATGCAGCATGACCGGATGGAAACGGTTGTGGAGTGGGAAACAGCACAGGATTTCATGAAATTGTGTGCTGTTTCCACAAAAGTAGAAGATCAGCTGCAGGTTGTCTGGATTGTTATGGGCATTATAAAGGAGCGGTTGACACCGGAGGTTCATCTGCCGGAGGGAATGCTTATTACGACGGAGGAGCAGTTTTACGCATCGGTAGAATTTTTATCAATGCTTTCCGGACAGTTGTTTGAGAGTCGCAGAAATCAGATGATTGCGCAGAAAGCGGTTGAAAAGAGTTCTGTTTCCGAGCTGGCGATGGAATACCAGCTGCACCGCAGCCGGGCAATGACCGAAATTTTGCAGATGATGGATTCGGATAACAGTTTTGAAAAAGTGGCTGAGGATATTTTGCGGGAGACATGTGAAAGTTTGGAAATTTCCGGTGGATGTCTGTTGCGTGAGAATGTAGGGGAAAATACGGCAGACATGATCTGCGAGTATACAAAAGAACCAGACAAGTCCATTCTTGCAGAGGGACAGCATATTCCGATCGATGCACTGCCGTTTTATAATGGTAAGCCTTATATGATCTCATCGGATTCCATCATGCCGGAACCGTTTGCACATTTATTTAAACCTGTCATATCAGTGCTGGAATTTTTGAACCGATTGAAATACAAAACCGCACGGCAATGTATTTTTGCGTGTATGATAATGAAAAAACAAGAATCTGGGAGAACAGAGATATCAAATTTGTCAGTGATGTGCGAAGAGTTGTGCAGAGCATCATGCTCAAAAGAATTGCAAAGAATTCGCTGGCAAGTTCCTATACATCGTTAGAGGCAATTCTGGAAAATACCGGATGTGGAATATATGTGGTTGATTACCATACCCATGCAATTCTTTATATGAATCACAAATTCAAAGAACTTTTCTCTCGCAGTATCGCGGGAAATCATCTGGAAAAGATGCTTTTTTCCGACCGGGAGACAAAGCGCAGCCAGTATTATGAGGAAATTTATTCGGTGGTTGAGGAACGCTGGCTGGATGTGCATAAGACCGAGATTGACTGGGTGGATGGCAGAAAAGTTGCCATGTGTACACTCTATGATATTACCGAAAAGAAAATTTATCAGAAAGAAATTGAAAATCAGGCGAACAATGATTTCCTGACAGGGTTGTTTAATCGCATGCGCTGCGAACAGGATCTGGGACAGTTTATACGAAAGACCCGGGAAAAAGATGCAACAGGAGCGTTGCTTTATATGGGACTGGATGATTTTAAGCATATCAATGACGGGCTGGGACACCAGTATGGGGATATTCTGTTGAAAGCGATTTCCCATAGCCTGCGCAGGATAGATGGGATTGAGAATACCTGTTACCGCATGGGAGGGGATGAGTTTGTTGTGATTATTCCGGATTCCGTGTATCCGGAGCTGGAACGGATTGTCAGGGAAGTGACATCCATATTTAAGAAACCATGGTTTTTAAAGGGAGAAGATTATTATTGCACCATAAGTATGGGGATCGTATATTTCCCGAAGGATGGAGAAACGGTGGAAGAACTTGTCCGTAAAGCAGATATTGCCCTGTTGTCGGCAAAACGCAGGGGCAAAAACCGCGTGGAATACTATGATGGGATGGACGCATCTTCCTCATACCGCAGACTGGATCTGGAGAAAAATATGCGTACTGCAGCAATGAATGCATGCACGGAATTTGAAGTGTTTTATCAGCCGATCATTGATGTCTGTCAGCCGGGAGAGCCATGCTGTGGTGCGGAAGCATTGATCCGCTGGAATTCAAGTGCACTTGGATTTGTGAATCCGGCAGATTTTATTCCACTTGCGGAATATCTGGGACTGATCAATCCAATCGGTGAATATGTAATGAAAAATGCGGCATTGCGGTGTAAATACTGGAATGATATGGGGCATCCGGAGTATCATGTCAATGTAAATTTGTCGGTTGTACAGCTGTTGCAGAATGACATTGTAAAGAAGGTTGCAAAGGTTCTGGAAGAAACCCGTATCATACCACAGAATCTGACGTTGGAAGTAACGGAGAGCCTGGCGATCAATGATATGGTACGGATGAAGAAGATATTAAGTGAGATCCGGAATCTTGGTGTACGCGTGGCACTGGATGATTTTGGAACAGGATATTCATCCCTCAATCATATCCGTGAGATGCCGTTGGATGTGATCAAGATAGACCGTTGTTTTATTGAACATCTTGGAGAAGACGATTTTTCCAATGCATTTGTGCGGATGGTTTCGGAACTGGCAAATGCCATCAATGTACGCGTATGCGTGGAAGGTGTGGAGACTAAGCGCCAGAGAGATATTGTAAAAAAGATGGGAATCCGTATGATTCAGGGATTTTTTTATGGAAAACCGATGAAGATTGAAGAATTTGAAAAGAAATATCTGATATAAGGTGAATGCTATGTATACAGAAGAACAGGTTTGATTGTTAATGGGAGGAAAAATGCTTAATCTGAAAGGACGGTCTGATAAGAAAAGTAAAAATATAATTGGTATTATACAAAGCTGCCTTATCCTGGTATTGGTAATTCTTATTATTTTTATGATGATACAGATTAGCTGGTTACAAGGGACAGCGCGTGTAATAAATTATGCAGGTCTGGTACGTGGAGCTACACAGCGCGAAGTAAAATTAGAAATTACAGGGAACCAAAATGATGAATTAATTAAATATTTGGATGATATTCTGAGTGGGTTAAGATATCAGGATGGACATTATGAACTGGTAAAACTCTATGACAAAGAATATCAGGAAAAATTAAAGATTCAGAGTGATTACTGGGAAAAATTGAAAACAGAAATTGAAGCCGTAAGAAGTGTGGGATATGAAAATACAGATATTGTCAATATGAGTGAGATTTATTTTAAGATGGCAGATGAAACTGTATTTGCAGCAGAAAAGTATTCCGAAAAGATTGCCACAAAGATTCGCACCATAGAGATCCTGTCTGCGTTTGATATGCTGTGTCTGGTGATATTGGTTATTGTGCAGACCCTGATGGCAATGAAGATGGCGGTGAAAAATAAGCTGTTAGAACACAGGGCATATACAGATGCCCATACCGGATTGCCAAACAAAAGTGCCTGTAAGGAACTTCTTGGTAATAAAGAAATAATTAGTGAGCCTACCGCATGCATAATGTTTGACCTGAATAATTTAAAGACGGTAAATGATACAATGGGACATTTGGCAGGAGACCAGTTAATATTGAATTTTGCCCGGCTTTTGCGCAATGTGATTCCGGAAAAAGACTTTGTTGGAAGATATGGTGGAGATGAATTTATGGCAGTTATTTATCATACAAGCCAAACAGAGGTTGAGGAAATATTAAAATGTTTATGTCTCGAAAAAGACCGGTTAAACAACAGGGAAGACAAAATGCTGATTGACTATGCATATGGATGGGCATTATCCGCAAACGACGGTGAATATACAATTCAGACATTGCTCGATAAGGCTGACTCTTATATGTACGAAAACAAAAAATTATGTAAGAGATATAGACTGACATCTGAGGTTGAATTTTTTTAGTCTTATAACAGGGAATCAGCATCTGTCAAATGCTGGTTCCTTTTATTTATTTTATCAGAAAGGAAGAGAAGCCGGCAAAGGTTCGGGAAGAAAACAGGCTTTGAGGGATGTCCTGCATGTGATCCATGAAAAAACCTCTTGCATTTCCGGAGAGGGTGTGTAATATAGTACATGCAGCGGCAGATTGGGGGCACCACCTTCAGTCGCTATATAAAATTAATGCACAAAGGGATACGATAAGGAGGATGTTATGTACACAGCATTAACAATTGCTGGAAGTGATTCCAGTGGAGGCGCCGGCATTCAGGCAGATATTAAGACAATGACAGCAAACCATGTTTACGCAATGAGTGCGATCACGGCTTTGACTGCCCAGAATACGACCGGTGTAACAGATATTATGGAGGTAACCCCGAAGTTTTTGGCAGAGCAGCTGGACAGTATTTTTACGGATATCTATCCGGATGCGATTAAAACCGGAATGGTTGCTTCTGGTGAACTGATTGGGACGATTGCGCAGAAGCTGACAGAGTATCACGCAAAAAATATTGTCGTAGATCCTGTCATGGTGGCAACCAGTGGAGCGAGACTGATCAGTGAGGATGCCATCAGCACATTGAAAAGTAAATTATTACCGCTTGCAACGGTGATTACGCCAAATATTCCGGAAGCGGAAGTGCTTTCCGAAATGCAGATCAAGACCGATGCAGATATGGAAAAAGCAGCAGAAATTATTTGTGATACATTGGGCTGTGCCGTTTTATTAAAAGGTGGTCATCAGTTAAATGATGCCAATGACCTGCTCTACCAGAAGGGTAAAGAGCCGGTATGGTTTGAGGGAAAGAGGATTGACAATCCAAATACACACGGGACAGGCTGTACGCTTTCTTCTGCGATTGCATCAAACCTTGCAAAAGGAAGAGATCTTGAAACGTCCGTGAAGTATGCAAAAAATTATATTTCCGGTGCACTTGCTGCCATGCTTGACCTTGGAAAAGGAAGCGGACCAATGGACCATGCATTTGCAATTGAAGGAGAATATTAGTATCCGGCAAATGTGAGGCCGGGTTTATCATAGGTTAAGAGGAGTGTACAAATGGAAAAAAAAGGAACTTCCGTGTTCAGTAACGGATTAATTTGGTTTGGAGCAGGTGTATCCCTGGCGGAAATATTGACAGGTACTTATTTTGCACCGCTTGGATTTGGAAAAGCCATGGCAGCAATTTTACTGGGACATCTGATCGGCGGACTTATGATGTTTGCAGCAGGAATGATTGGAGCGAAAGAACGAAAAAGTGCCATGGAAACTGTGAAAATGAGTTTTGGCGAGAGAGGAAGCCTTCTGTTTGCTGTCTTAAATGTGTTACAGCTTGTAGGGTGGACCGCAATTATGATTTATGACGGAGCGCTTGCGGCAGACGGGGTTTTGCATACCGGAATCTGGGTATGGGCGATCATTATCGGCGCATTGATTGTTGTCTGGATTTTTGTCGGACTTACGAATCTTGGCAAGTTAAATACGGTTGCCATGACCGCACTTTTTATTTTATCTCTGGTTCTTTTTAAAGTGATCTTTTTTGGAACCGGAAGCGCGGCCCCGGTCGTGGATGATGGAAGTCTTACATTTGGTGCGGCTGTGGAACTTGCCGTGGCAATGCCGCTTTCCTGGCTGCCACTGATCAGTGATTATACAAGAGAAGCAGAAAAACCGTTTGACGCAACACTTGTCAGTGTGGTTGTCTACAGTCTGGTCAGCATTTTTATGTATATGATCGGTATGGGGGCTGCTATTTTTACCGGCGAATATGATATTGCGCAGATTATGTTAAAAACAGGGTTTGGCGTTGTGGGACTTCTCATCATTGTATTTTCCACGGTTACGACGACGTTTCTGGATGCATATTCCGCAGGAGTTTCAAGTGTTTCCATTTCCTCAAAAATTAAGGAGAAATGGGCAGCGATTGTTGTTACCGTGATTGGAACTGTGGCAGCAATTGTTTATCCGATGGATAACATTACAAATTTCCTGTATCTGATTGGTTCTGTATTTGCCCCGATGATTGCAGTGCAGATTGCAGATTATTTCATTTTAAAGAAAGCAGATGCTGGGGAATCCGCATTTCAGTGGAGAAATCTTGTGGTGTGGCTGGTCGGTTTTGTACTGTACCGGGTGCTGATGCATGTGGATACACCGGTTGGAAATACGCTGCCGGATATGGTGATTACCGTAATTGTCTGTGTGATTGTAGAAAAAATTGCAGCAGCAGTAAAAGAAAAATAAGGTGTTATCATCCTACACCTATTAATCATAAGACTTTTTGTTTGACTTTTTAGAAAAAGAGAAATATAATAATTTTTAAACGAGTAGCAAACGAGCGTAAATCCAGTTTTGCTGCTCGTTTTTATTTTTATAATGCCATGAAAAAGTGTGTAGCTTATCAGCGTAAGTCCAGCTTGTGAGATAAGTA
>OLRO01001972.1_pt1 | contig 10699 bp, 8 predicted proteins | sample 1673131 | NCBI WGS metagenome assembly OLRO01 (sample SAMEA3136757, study PRJEB25190) | human gut metagenome | biome: human gut; feature: human-associated habitat; material: faeces | place: Austria | collected 2013 | reverse complement strand
ATAACCTGGAGAAAACGATTAGCGGAAAATAAATCAATATCAAAAATATAAAGTATTGATATGATACTTAGAAAGATAATTGCAAATTTTTTTTTCATTGAGTCCTCTCTTTTTTCATGTTCAGTTATTGAACATCTTTATGTACTACTTGAATTATATTATGAACTTTTCAAAAGCAAACGTCCGAGACTTAGCAAAAGCTAAGTACGAGGACACGTACTTATTGACTACCTTTGAATTGTATCATGTATTTTAGAGCATTAATAGACTATGTTTTTAAATTTATACTTGTTAAAATTTCTATATAAAGATACATAAAAAATGAAAAAGGAGCTTTGATACAAATGGACGGTATAGTGGCTTTTATAGTTGGGACACTTATTGGAGTAGCTATTCATAGCTACATAAAAAAAAGAAAGGAATAGGACTAATGTCCTCTTTATAATAATTCTTTTTCTTTTAAGTCTTTTAAGATAAGACTTGTAATATAGGATGTAACGTTACGTGCTTCAGATCCAGCAGCATCCTTCACTTTTTCTTTCAAAAAGCTGACAGAAAGGGGTTTAAGATACCAGATTATGTTATAATTTTTCCTGGAGGTTGGCTTTATGAATTCAGACCTTCAAAGAGAACGCTTTTGTAATGCTTGGTTATTGTTTTATCTTTATGTACTCAGAATTTTTAACATTAGTAGTTTTGCTACTAATTATTCGAGAACTAAAGAAGTAACATAACCAAGACAAAACATTGCAGAAGTGAAAAAAAGAGAGGACGGGAATCCTCTCTTTTCTCATGTTCAGTTATTGAACATCTTTATGTACTACTTGAATTATATCATACTTTTTAGCGAATGCAATGCTCATGATTAGGTGAAATATTATTGGGTCCATATATATTCGATTCGTGCTTTCAATATAGTTGTTTTTCCCTGTCATATTCTTTAATTGAAACAATAAAATTATAGATTGTTTCAGGGAATATGATACTGATTTATACCTTGAGAAAGTATCGCTTAAAACATACAAACTTAGTATATTAGATAGAATTATTTGCTAAGCAAGTTATATTACATATGAAAAATAACAAATGATACGTTCGATTGAAAATGAAATAAAAGTAGTATGAAAACGGTTACAGGTATGGTAATATGAAATTAGAAAAGGAGGACATAGTAAGATGACATTAGATTGGTTAGTTTACGCATTAGGCGTAGTAGCTGTTGTTTTCTTGGTTACCATGTTCTTCAAGTATAAAAAGCACAATAGATATGCTGATAGATTTGAAGACACATATCCAGACGCAAAGTAGGGTTATAGGATAATAAGTTTCCAAAACTGCAAGATAATATAAGTCGAAGTGGTTTTAATATTCCATGAAAATAGAATTTTATGATTATACACAACATTATAGGTGCAGATGATAAATAATAATTTTAGTTTCAAAAGAAAGGATAATTGTTTACGGCTATAAAAGTAAATATGGATATATTTCATGAAAAAAAGATATTTTATATTATGTGGTGTTTGTGTGATTATCTCTTTGTTTTTCTTGATTTATCAAGGGACTACATATTTTATGGTGTTGTCAAAATATTTTTCAGGTAAAGAACAATATTTGCAGGCTTATAGAGAAGCGTGCGTTGCTTATGGTGGAAGTTGTGAAGAAGTTAATGGATTAGTGTCATTAACAATACATTATTTTGATTCTGTAAAAGGAAATTTTGCGTATTTCATAGATCATGGAACAATGGCGTATGGCTATCTTGTTCCACTGTTATGTTTGTTTTCGGGATTAAACTTTCGTACATATTTAGATACGATATTTTCTTTAAATGCATATAGAAAGAAAGATTATGTTCGCTTTACATTGAGTGAAATGAATAAGGAATGTTTAAGATGTGCTCTTTCAATTTATTTATCCTATTTAATTTTATGGCTATTTGTTGGAATTGTTATTAATCCAACTAATTCAGGAGAATTAACAAAATATTTTTTATCTGATGTTTTTGGAAAGAATCTTTATATAGATCATCAAAGATGGTATTACTTGGTGGAAGGAACAATTCGTTTTTTCTTTGTTCCTTATGTATATGCGTTTTTAGGGACTACGATTGCATATACGTTCAAGAGAAAGGTTGATATTGTTATATTGCCTTTAGTTTTTTATTACGGTGTTAGTTTTGTTGCTCAATTTTTGATTACCTGGAATATGGCATTTATTTATGTTGATCCTATAGTTATTATGGTCAATGGTGCAATTAGTGGATACAGTAGTTTGCTTCTGATGTTATTTACAATTGTGATTTATGTTATATGCATAATTGTTGTTACACTAAAGAGTAAGAAGTGTGATTGTTATGCTAAATAAACTAAAAAGAATTAGTAAGCTATTAAGTAGGTATTTACTTTTGATTTTTGTGTTAACACTTATTTCAGTGTCTGTGTTTTTAAGAAATCTTAAAATGGTAACGATAGAGTATGCACCGATAAAGAAAACGGATTCTTTATTTAGTGCCATTCGAATTGTACTGATGGACAAGAATTATAGTTCTGATTATGGGTTTATATATCCAAATATGATTTCTATGATTGGTTTTATACTTTTTGTAATAGTAATACTATGGATTATAGAAGATAATAAAAATTTTCACTATAGCGAATATAATTTTTGGCAATATCGAATGTCAAAAGTATCATTTTTAAATAGTATCACAATTGACTTGGCTAAAAAATGCTTCTTTACTTGGTTTTCGATTTGTATTTTTATAGGTTTCATTTGTGTTATTGAGCATTGTGATATTTCAAACTTATTTATGATTTATATATATCTTATCCGTTTCTTTTCACTACTGTTTGAGATTATCTTTTTGCGAACGATTTTTCAGATATTATACAAGAAAGAGTTTTTTGTATATCTACAATTTCTGTTGCTGATATTGATGGCATTTTTTGATAACTATTCTAAAACAAATTTAGTTACGATGAGTTCGAATAGCGTTTTTGAAGGAATATATTTTTGCATAATAATTGTGATGTCAGTTTTATCCTATTGTCTCATCAGAAAAATTTATATAAATCAAAGCGAGGATTATTTATGATTAGTTTAAAAGGTGTTTCGAAATCTTATAAAGGCATAACGATTTTTGAAGATGTAAATATTACTTTTATGCCAAATAAGTGGAACTTCATTGAAGGAGTGAACGGATCAGGAAAAAGCGTTTTATTAAAGCTTATATGTGGGTTTAGTAAACCAGATACGGGCGTAGTTACGGTAGATGATTATATTATTGGACAGGACTATGACTTTATACAAAATGCAGGAATCTGTATAAATTTACCAGATTTTTTTAACAACTTATCTGGAATGGATAATTTATTGGAAATCGCTAAAATAAAAAAGATAGTGACAAAAAATGAGATTTATCAATTTTGTAAATTATTCGGATTAGAGGAAGATATTAATAAAAAATATAAGTATTATTCTTTGGGTATGAAGCAAAAGCTTAGGATTATTCAAGCAATAATGGAAAGTCCAAATATTTTAATATTAGATGAGCCTTTTGATGCTTTAGATAAACAAGCTAAACAAATTATGCAAAATTACCTAAATGATTTTATCAAAAAAGAGAATCATTATTTAATATATACAAGTCATTCGAATGAACACAAAGACTTTGCAGATGTAATTTATAGCATAGATGCTAAAACAATCAAGCAAATTAAAGATGTTGAATAACAAAAATATTCATATAAAAAAGGAGGTGCTCTTGTGGGGCTGAAAAGGAAGAAGTGGTTACTGGGGACAGGATAATAACGGAGATACGAATCGTTTGCAGGAATCCCTTTTAATTACAGTAAAATAATAAAAAGAATGGAGAACAAAGATGGAACCGGAAATTACAGATATTTTTGACCGTATTATGAATTGGAAGTTGCTTCGATTTATGTGGCCTTTTTATAAAAAAAATAAGGACAAGCTTTTATATTTGTTTTTTGGAGGATGTACAACACTTGTTAATCTTGTGATTACATATGGATTGTGGTATGGTTTGAAATGGGAACAGTGGTATGTCGGGAAATTTGCACTGGGCACGTTCCTTGGAAATTTAATTGGAATTGTGTCTGCTATTTTGTTTGCTTATGTGACAAATAAAAAGTTTGTATTTGCGTCGAAAACAACAGGAATGAAAGAACTTTTGGTTGAGTTTATTAAGTTTGTTGGCGGCCGTGTATCCACTTTAATTATCGAACTTGGCGGTGTTCAGCTTGCTGTAATATTGTTCCCTGATTCTAATACACTTTTGTTTGTGGCGAAACTTTTGACTCAGGTTTTGGTTATTATAATTAATTATTTTATCAGCAAATTATTTGTGTTTAAGGGAACAAAAGAGGCATCTTTTGACAATCAAGACTAAATTTTAATTTGAATTTGTCCGATATACAGATTACGGATGCGAATGTTTATTTTAGAATCAGATTTTAGATAGATGATATAGAAAGGTATGGTTATGGATATGAGAGAACAAATTAAGAAAAGATTCAAAAAAAGAAGATATGCAGTGCTTCTTACACTTTTTGTGGGGGTATTATTTTTTCTCCTGCGTGGGCAGTTTTCTCATGCGGCTGACCAGATTTTTATTCAGTTTAATGGTGCTGATTTAGACCCGGCAGTTACTTATGACATGACGACAAGCAGTATGCAGCTGATGCTTCGTACGGAAGGAACGGCTTATGATGATGAACGTTATAAGGTAGAATGGACGATTGAAGATGCTACAGCCCGTGACATTATTGCATCAATTAGTCCTGGTACATCCAAAACAATTGGTATTGTAAAGGCTTTGTCACCTGGTGATGTCACCGTTACAGTAACCGTTAAGGACAGTATGGCTGGGGATGCTGTGTTAGGTAGTACGACGTGTAATATCCGTGTCGTATTCTCGATCGATACATCAACCGACGATTCGATTTATAAATTTGTTCATGAAAATGACACGGCAAGGTCTCTTGTGATGTATTCGAACAGTGCACCGGTTAATCTTGGTTTGAACTTTGGTTCTGCCAATTCTTCGAATACCCAGTGGTCGAGTGCGAATGAGGAGGTAGTAACCGTAACACAGAGCGGTGGTCTTGTTTCTCCGGTTGGTGCCGGTAAGACGCAGGTGATTGCAACGTATACACCGACCGGTGGTGCGGAAACGTATACGGCATATCTGGATGTTTATGTTATCCCTCGTGTTTCGACAACCAATGGGGCAAATTATGGAACGGCGATTGACGCCCAGTTAAATTCCGGTGAATGTTTATACACGGATACGAACTTTGCAAACAATCTGGAAGTAATCCGAAGTAAGATTGTGTGGGTTGTAAAAAAAGATGATGATCAGGGAAATTCAAAAATTATTGCAGATTCCCTTGGAAAAGATTCGGATTTGATTTCGATTACGCCGACGGCGAGTCGAAGCAATGAACTGCGGATTGAAGGAAAAGCGGGTGAGTATGACCTGTATTTCTATACTTATGGCAGTTATGATGAAAACGTGGATAATGGAACAACAGCATATACACCGACCGTTGTGCATCTGACAATTAAGAGTGATATTCAGGACAAAACGGAGATTTTAAGTATTGGTGATGGATATCATTTTGCGGAAAGTTATAATATGACGCTGGAAGATTTTAATGAGTGTTTCAGTGTGGATATTAAGATGGCGCAGGGAGCACCGGATTATTCCGAATATGCGGACTTTGATAATACAAAGGCAGAATTAACGGCAAAAAATGTCGGTAACCTAGTGGCAACGCTGACCGTGAGAAGCGGCAGGGAAGCCTATGTTCGCAGAATTTTAGGACTTGCCGAGAATGAGGCGCTGCCGGCGGCTTTCACAACAAAGATTGATATTACGGATAACATTCAGTTAAATCGGACGTCAATGACGATTGTGGTTGGGCAGAAAGAGCAGTTAAGTGTTAAATTAAATAGTATTTATTCCGGTTCCATTACATGGGAGAGCAGTGACCCGAACTATGTATCGGTAGACAGACTGACCGGTTTGATTGAAGGTAAGAAAGTGACAACGCAGGATGTTGTGATTACAGTAACTTTGGATGCCGGAAATGGTTTGTATAAGACTGCAACCTGTACGGTAAAAGTAGAGGCTACGGTATCCGGCTTTACCTTGAATCCGGGAACGGATCAGCAGATGTTAGTTGGCGATCATCTTACAGTAGTTGCAAACATCAAACAGACCGTTACCGTTGCACCGCTTCGCTGGATTAGCAGCAATACTTCGGTCTTTACGGTAGAACAGGCATCGGACGGCAAGAGTGCAATTCTTACTGCAGTTGGTGGTGGACGTGCGACGTTGACTGTTTACAGTACTGTGAATAACGAGTACAAATCGTTTGAGGTGACGGTGCGTATTCCAATTAATGAAATTTCATTTAGTGCCGCACAGATGCAGTTAGAGCTTTACAAGAGCGGTTATAATATGAAAGACGAAGTGAAGTGGGGTCCAACCAATGCGACCGATACAGCGCTTACATGGGCTAGTTCCGATACTTCCGTTGTTGAGTTAGACAAAGATGGTTATATGAAATTCAAGGGAGCCGGTACAGCGCTTGTTAGTGTGTATCCGACCTACAATCCATACAATGTAATGGCATCCTGTCTGGTAACGATTATCGGTACGCCGGATAGTATGACGATAAGTCAGATGGATGTGACGATGAATGTAGGTGAGGCGGTTCCGTTATTAGTAGATTTTAATCCGAAAAATACGGCAACCGGTATTACGTGGACGCCAAATGATGATGGTATCGTGGCGGTAACTTATGATGAAGAACGCCGCATTGCTACATTGACCGGTAAAGCACCGGGAACTACGAATATTAATGTGGTGACAACCGAAGGTTTGATATCGAATGTAAAAGTTTCTGTGAAACAGCCGTCAACGGCGTTGAATCTGACACCAAAAGACGTAACGCTTAAGACCGGTGACAGTGTGAACTTAAAGGCAACCTTTACACCGGCAAATTCAACAGATACGATTGTATGGAAGAGTTATAATACCGGTGTGGCAACGGTTGATACGAATGGCCGTGTGACCGGTGTGAAAGCAGGTTCGACATTTATTCAGGCGACTGCTTACAACGGAAAAGTGGCAGGACCGACGACAGTTATTATGGTGACTGTGCAGGATGGTGTGAAAGGAGTTTCCTTAGACTCATCAGAAAAGACGGTTCGAGTGGGCAGCTCGCTTACGCTGATTCCAATTTTTAATCCGGTAACAGCTTTTAATAAGGCAATGACGTGGAAGACTTCCAATAGTAATATAAAAATAGAGGCGGCAGGTATTTCCAATCTGAAAGTAACCGGTGTAAAAGCCGGTACGGCGATGGTAACCGGTACGACGACGGATGGTGGATTTTCTGTATCCTGTTTGATTACGATTCTGCCAAAACAGAAAGAAAATGATACGAAGGTGACGGTATCGCCGAAAACCAAATATTTGGCTAAAGGCAAGTCATTCTATGTGACAGCCACAGTTACCGGCTCAAGTAATAAAAAGGTAAAATGGACGAGCAGCAAAAAATCAGTTGCAACCGTGACTTCCGGCGGTAAAGTAAAGGCAAAGAAATTAGGAACGACTTATATCAAAGCGACAGCGAAAGATGGTTCCGGTGCATACGCCAGATGTAAAGTGCGTGTTGTTCGTAAAGTGAAAAAAATTAAACTGAACCGCTATTCGGGCAGACTGCTTGTTGGAAGTACGTTGAAACTGAAAGCAACTGTTCTTCCGAAAAATGCGACGATTAAGTCCGTGAAGTGGACGACGAATAAAAAATCGATTGCAACAGTCAGCAGTACCGGACGAGTATTGGGAACCGGCGAGGGTATTGTAAAGATTAAGGCTTCGGCAAAAGATGGTTCCGGTAAGTCAGCAACTTGCATACTTCATGTTGTTGAGCCGATTGAGGCAACGGGAATTACTGTGGCAAACAGCCAGATTACCGTGGCGAAAGGAAAGATTGCCCAGTCCGGCATTACCTTAAATCCGGTCAATTCGACGACGAAGATTAAATATCACTCCGATAATCCGAGAGTGGCAACCGTAAATAAATATGGTAAGATTAAGACCAAACGTGCCGGAGAGGCTACGATTTACGGAACGACTTCGACCGGACTGTATGGTTATTGTGATGTATTGGTTGTAGATTTAAACCGCAAGGCAGTAACCCTTCGTCCATATGATACCGAACAGCTTCATGTAAACGAGATTAGTACCGGTGTAACATGGTATTCAAGAGATATTAACATTGCAACCGTATCATCGACCGGACTTGTTACCGGACGTAAGAGAGGTATAACAACGATTTATGCGGTTGTCAACGGTGTAAAACTCGGATGCCGCGTGAACGTTACAAAATTAAAGTAGTGGAATGGGAGGAGACTATTGTTAGTAAATTTACATGTAAAAAACTTTGCGATAATAGACGAGATTGATGTTGATTTTTCTTCCGGGTTAAATATTCTTACTGGAGAGACGGGAGCCGGCAAATCGATTTTGATTGGCTCTATCGGCATCGCGCTCGGCGCAAGAGTTTCGCAGGAAATTATAGGAAAGCATGGCAACTCTGCGATGGTAGAGATTGTTTTCCAGATTGAAGATGAAGAGACAAAAGAGAAATTATCAAGATTAGATGTAGACCCGGACGAAGGACAGATTGTCATTTCCCGCCGTATTACGGGAAGCCGGAGTGTAAACCGAATTAATGGTGAAAATGTATCGGTCAGTGTGATTCGCCAGGTGGCTGCCCTCTGCATTGACATTCGTGGACAGCATGAAAACCAGTCATTATTGCAGAAGGATAAACATTTAGCAATTGTAGATGAGTTTGCCACCAAACAGTGTGTCGCTCTGAAACAAGAGATTGCCGCTTTATACCGTGAATATACAGCGTTGAAAAAACAGTGGCAGGATGAAGATGTGTCGGATGAGGAGCGTGCGAGAGAACTTAGTTTTCTGGAATACGAAAAACAGGAAATTGAGCAGGCATCTTTACAAGCCGGTGAAATCGAAGAAGTGGAAGAAGCATACCGCAGAGCATCCGGCGCTGAGACAATTGTGGAATCGCTTGGTCTGGTACACCGTTTGACAAGTGATACGGCCGCGGGAGCTGTGAGCCATGCGTTGCAGAGTATGCAGCGGATTACAGGCTTTGGTGATGAAATTCGGAACTTGCAGGAAGAACTTTTGCAGATTGAAGGACTTTTAGATGATTTTAATCATGAAACAGCGGATTATATGCAGGACTTTTCTTTCGATGCCAATGAGTTTTCGGAATTAGAGAAAAGACTCGATACGATTCACAATTTGCAGGCGAAATACGGAAGTACCTATGAAGAAATACTTTCGCATTTGGAAGAAGTAGAGGATAAACTGCAAAAACTTGCAGATTTTGAACAGTATAAGGAGAAACTTCTTGCTAAAATAAAGGGATATGAGTCGGATTTGACAAAGAAATGTGAGCAGTTATCAAAAGAAAGAAAAGAAACCGCTTCCATTCTTCAGGAAAAGATTAAAGCTGCTTTATCAGATTTGAATTTTGCCTATGTAGATTTTGAAATTGCATGGAGCCGCAAAGATACATTTGGTGCGGATGGATGGGATGAAGCAGAATTTTTGATTGCAACGAATCCGGGCGAGCCAAAGAAAAGCCTCGGAAAAATCGCATCCGGCGGTGAGTTATCCCGTATTATGCTGGCAATTAAATCGGTTTTTGCCGAAAAAGACCATATTGAGACCTTGATTTTTGATGAAATTGATGCCGGAATCAGTGGACGTACGGCACAGAAGGTTTCGGAAAAACTGAAACTTTTAAGTAAAAGCCACCAGATTCTATGCATTACTCATCTGGCACAGATTGCGGCAATGGCAGATACCCATTTTCTGATTGAAAAGATGGTTGATGAAAATCATTCGGAGACAGTGATTCGTCCGTTGGATAAGTCGCAGAGTGAACAGGAACTGGCACGTATTCTTGGCGGTGTTGAGATTACAGAGTCGGTACTTGAAAATGCGAGAGAGATGAAAGCGTTAGCAAACCAAAAAAGTTCAGATAGTTTTCAGAATTAGAAAAATAGAAGTTGGCTATACTAAACAGAAGGAACCAAAACAATAGTAAGTTTTGTACCTTCTGTTTTTATTTTGCCAATTATGGGAGGAATGAGTATGAGAAAAAAAGTTCGTTTTTTGCTGGCTGGATTATTAGTGGCTGATGTATTATTGATTGGATATTTGATGTATGATTATATTCAAAATAAAATTCCTGATTCTGTTTTGACTTACGTCGGGGAGAAACAGGAACTGGACCTGCCGGCGTTTTTTAAGACCGAGCAAAGTGTTCCGGCTCTGCATGTGCAAAATCAGGGTGGTAGTTTTTCTATGAAGTCAAACCGGTTAGGCAGTTATGAGGTATCGGTCCGCTTATTTGGTGTGCTGCCGGTAAAGAGGATGGACGTTAAAGTGGTGAAGAGGAAAAAGATTTTTCCGAGTGGAGAGCCAATTGGTATTTATGTGGAGACTAATGGGCTGCTAGTGCTGGATACGACTGAGGTCCCGGCAAAAGATGGGCTTACTTATGCGCCCGGTGAAAATTTGTTAAAGCCGGGGGATTATATTTTGGAGTGGAATCAG
>OLRO01001964.1_pt1 | contig 10723 bp, 7 predicted proteins | sample 1673131 | NCBI WGS metagenome assembly OLRO01 (sample SAMEA3136757, study PRJEB25190) | human gut metagenome | biome: human gut; feature: human-associated habitat; material: faeces | place: Austria | collected 2013 | reverse complement strand
GCAGCTGCCGGAGCGGTGCTTAAGCCGCAAGGCGGGAATTGTGCGGTGTTGCCTACACTTTGAGCGGGGGTGTACCCCTGCATGTTAAACCGTGTGAAACGGGGAAAGAGGAGAACACCGTGGAATTTAGTCATATCCCCGTTTTGCTCAGCCAATGCCTTGATGGGCTGGCCATTGACCCTGCCGGGATTTATCTGGACGGAACGGCCGGCGGGGCAGGCCACTCAAAGGAAATAGCAAAACGCCTGACCACCGGGCGGCTGATCTCGCTGGATCAGGACCCGGATGCGGTGGCAACCGCTGCCGCAAGGCTAAAGGGCTTACCCGCCCAGGTGGTTCAGGCCAACTTCCGCGAAACCGCCCGCGTGCTGGATGAACTGGAGATCCCCTTCATTAACGGCGCGCTGCTGGACCTTGGCGTTTCCAGCCACCAGCTGGACGATGCCGAGCGTGGCTTCTCCTATCACGCGGATGCCCCGCTGGATATGCGCATGAGCCAGCAGGGGCCCACCGCGGCAGACTTGGTGAACACCCTGGACCGTGAGGAACTGACCCGCATCCTGCGCGATTATGGTGAGGAACCGTATGCCTGGCAGATTGCGGGGAAAATTGTGAAAGCACGGGAGGAAGCCCCGATTTTGACGACCCTGCAGTTTGCGGACCTGATTGCATCCGCTATGCCGCCTGCCGAGCGCCGCAAGAACAAGAACCCCGCCCGCCGCAGCTTCCAGGCAGTGCGGATTGCCGTCAATGGGGAACTGGATGCCCTGAACGAGGGGATGGAGGCGATTTTCAGCCGCCTGGCCCCCGGCGGGCGGTTCTGCATCATCACGTTCCACAGCCTGGAGGACCGGCTGGTAAAACAGAAGTTCCGCCGCTGGGCCCAGCGCTGCACCTGCCCCGTGACCAGCACAAGCCCCTGACGGCGGCGGGCAAAGCTCAGCACCTGCGGCGGGATGCCCAAAGCTAAACTGATTACCCGCAAGCCGATTGAAGCGGACGCTGGTGAGTTGGAAGAAAACCGCCGCAGCCGTTCCGCCAAGCTGCGCGTACTGGAAAAATTATAAGCGTGCCAGGAGGGAACATTGGCAGCGCGGCATGGCGCTTGTGACCATGCCGCACAGCTTAAGGAAAGCCGAAATTTTACGATACGAGAAAGGGGGCGGCGCCCATGGCTTCCACAGCAGCAGAAATTTCAACCAACAATCATTCCGGTTCCTCCCGCACACCGCGGGTGCGCGTTGTCAAGGGCGGACGCTACGGCCTGAGCAAGGCACGCCAGTTTGCCCGCACGGCGGGCACGGTGCTGGGCATTGCCATCTTTTTTGGTTTGTTTGCCAGCATTGTCGCCAGCCAGGCACGCATCACACAGCTTTCCGGCGAAATTGATGACGCCAAGTCGGAACTGACCAATGCCCAGAGCTATAACGACTATCTGTCCACCACCATGGATCAGATCACCAACAGCACCAGCGTCCAGCAGGAAGCGGAGGATCGGCTGGGGCTGGTTAAAATGGACCCCAGCCAGGTGACGTATGTCCGGCTGGAGGATGAAAGCGTGATCGAACGCGCAGCCGGCACAGCAGACAAGTTTTTTGCCGGTATCAAAACCGCAGCGCTCAGTCTGCTTGGCAGTTTTGACCCGTAACCGATCCGGTCAAGGTAATACCGCATAACTTTGGGTGCCCAAGCCGTCAGGTGGGAATCATGCGGTGCTGCCCTTACATTGCGCCAAAGCGTGCATCCCAACAGGAGCACGCTTTTTTTGCCATCATGGGCGGGCGCGTATTCGTGCAAACAGTCTTTTCTGTAAAGGAATGAACCTATGCCAAAGCAACCTGACAACAAGAATCAATCCACGCGTCATCACAACCGCCGCAGCCCGGAGCCAGGGCAGAATCATGCGCTTACGCTGAACGGACGCATCATGGTTTTGCTGCTGGTGATCGGCTTTATCGCTGCGGGGTGCGGCGTTCTGATTTATAAGCTGTATACCCTGCAGATCCGGGATGCTGAGCAGTACCGTGTTCAGGCGGCGGAACAGCAGCTTTCCGATACCCAGATCCCCGCCACGCGCGGCTCTATTTATTCCGCTAACGGCAAACTGCTGGCCAAAAGCAGTGTGGTGTGGAACATTATTGCCAACCCGTCCAAGTGCAACCAGAATTATGTGGCGGAAGCCAGCCAGAAAATCAGCGAATTGCTGAACGGGAGCGTCAGCGCGGAAAAAATTCAGGAGCAGCTGAGCAAAACGAACAGCCAGTACCGCGTGATTGCCAAGGACATTGATATGGTAACGGCGCAATCCATTATTGACTATGCCAACACCAAACGCATTACCAACGGCAAGGCGGAGGGGGATTCGGATGCCAAGTACGAAACGGTGCTTTCCATGTACAAGGAATCCTCCTCCACGCGGGAATACCCTAACGGAATGTACCTTTCCTCGGTCTTGGGCTTTTGTGATGACAGCGGCAACGGCATGTACGGCTTGGAAAAATCGTATGATGAGAAACTGGTCGGTACACCGGGGCGCAGCATCAGCAGCGAGAACGCATGGGGCTATGAACTGGCTAACGAGGAAAGCGATACCCATGCGGCTATCAACGGCTATAACCTGAACCTGACCATTGACGATACCATCCAGACCGTGCTGGAAACCGAGCTTTCCAACGCGATTGATGACTATGATGTGCAGAACCGTGCCAGCGCCATTGTGATGAATGTGAACACCGGCGCGGTGCTGGGTATGGCAACGGCGCCGCAGTTTGACCCCAACGATCCGTATAATATCACCGAACCCAAATTGCAGGCTATCCTGGATAATGCCGGAACGGCGCTGACGGAGGACGATATTTCCGTCCTGCAAAGCCGTTTGGGGCAGGACGCCGTAGCTGATATCATTGCGGACGGCGTTGTGAACCCCAAAGAAACAAAAAGCACCGACGAAGAAGGCAACGAAATCGACGTTCCCAGCGAAAAAAGCCAGCTGCAGGGCATGATCCGTGAGGCCGAGTGGAAGAACAAAGCCGTGACGGAATTGTATTACCCCGGCTCAGTCTTTAAGCTCATGACGGCCGCTGCGGCGCTGGATTCCGGCCTGATGGGGGCGGACCAGCAGTTTTACTGCGGCGGCGACCTGACAGTATTCCCCAATACCGAGTGGGAACACAGCTACCACTGCGCCGAGGGCAACGCTCACGGCTGGCTGGATATGGCCGGGGCGCTGAACCACAGCTGCAACCTCTGGTTCATTCAGGCGGCAGAGACGCTCAAGCCGCAGATCTTCTACGATTATATTCAGGCGTTCGGCTTCACCCAGCCCACCGGCATCGACCTGCCCAACGAGACCCGCTGGACCAGCGTCTACAACGCCGAGCAGATGGCAGAGGTCGATACAAACCTGTACACGGCGGCCTTCGGCCAGAACGAGTCCATCACCCCGATGCAGATGGCCACCGCCGTAGCGGCCATCGCCAACGGCGGCTACCTTGTTACGCCCTATGTCGTGGATTCCATCTCTGACAAGGACGGCAACATTATCTCTCAGACCGAGACGAACATCCGCCGCCAGGTCATCTCCGAAGAAGTCAGCCGGCAGCTGCTGTCCATGATGGAAAACAACGTCCGCGGGGCAGGGAACTACCACTCCTGCGCCAACGCCTACGTGGCGGGCTACCGCATCGGCGGCAAGTCCGGTACGGCAGAGCGCACGGACCGCCATCTGCGCGGCGACGGCGACTATTATAAAATGATGAGCTTTGCCGCTGTGCTGCCCATCGATGATCCCGAGATCGAGGTTTTCGTCCTGTTGGACGACCCGCGCTGGGTCAAGGACTATGCCAGCCAGGTCGTGGCTCCCGTCGTCGGCAACATCATCAGCGAGATCGCGCCCTATCTGGGCATCGAGCAGGACGCTGACTACAACCCCACCGGCACTGTGACCGTGCAGACCTGCCTGAACTACACCTGGACGAACGCGCAGGTCACGCTGAACCGCCTGGGCCTCAAGCATAAGCTGATCGGCCCCAGCAGCGGCAATATCGTCTACCAGTACCCCGTCGGCGGCAGCGTGGTGCCCGCGGGCTCCACCATTTACCTGTACACGGCCACCGACCAGAACTCGATGACCACAACGCCCGACGTCGTCGGCAAAACCGGCACCTTTGCCGAGCAGATGCTCAAGGCCGCCAACCTGAACGTGCAGTTCGCCGGCGACAGCAGCGGCAAGGTCGTGGCGCAGGACGTCGAGGCCGGAACCTCCGCTGCCTACGGCACGATCATAACGCTGACGATGGACAGCGGAGAGGATACCACCAATGACGCCCCGACGGTGACCGAGGAAATCGACCCGGCAAACGAGGAGGGGTAAGCATCCCCGCAGGGGCACCCGGGCTTTTGCGAAACGCTGCATTTCTGTATAGGAGGTCTTTTTCATGCAAACCATTCCTGCCAATCAACTGCTGGCCGGACTGACGCTGGCCGAGCCGGTCGCCATCCGCGCCGTTGTGACCGACAGCCGCAAGGTCGAGCCGGGCTGCGTTTTTGTCTGCTTCCCCGGCGAGCGTGTTGACGGCCATGACTACGCCGCCGGTGCCTACCGGAGCGGCGCAGAATATATCGTTGCCAACCATCCCGTCGAGGGCGTGCCTGCGGACCGCACGGTCATTGTGCCGGACAGCGGCAAGGCCATGATCCGCATGGCGTCCAACTACCGGATGCTGTTCAACCCCAGAATGATCGGCGTCACGGGCAGCGTCGGCAAGACGACGACGAAGGAGTTCTGCTACGCGGTGCTCTCCGCCTTCGGCAAGACCCTCAAGACCGAGGGCAACCAGAACAATGACATCGGCGTGCCCAACACGCTGTTCCGCCTGACCGACGACACCGAGTACGCCGTTGTCGAGATGGGCATGGACCACGCGGGCGAGATCGAGCGTCTGACCCGCTGTGCCCGGCCCAGCGCGGGCATCATCACGATGATCGGTGTTTCGCATCTGGAAAATCTCGGCACGCGCGAGAATATACTGAAGGCAAAGCTGGAGATCTGCACCGGCCTGCCCGACGGCGCACCGCTGGCCCTGAACGCGGACAACGACCTGCTGCCCACGGCAAGCATCCCCAGCCGCCTGCGGCCGGTCTGGTTCGGCATTGACGCTGCGAATGCCGATGTCCGCGCGGTGGATGTCGTCACCGGCGCAAACGGCACGACCTTCAAAATCATCGATACGCAGTACGGTACGTTCGATGCCGCCATCCCGACAGCGGGCATCCACACAGTCTACGACGCGCTGGCCGCCTACGCCGCCGCGACCCGCCTGGGTCTGGACGCTGCCCGCTGCGCTGCCGCGCTGGCGACCTACCGGACGACGGGCATGCGCCAGCATATCGTGGAAAAGGGCGGCATCACCTTCATTGAGGACTGCTACAACGCCAGCCCCGACAGCATGAAGGCTGCGCTCTCTGTCCTCAAGGCACTGCCCAATGCCCGGAAGATCGCGCTGCTCGGCGATATGCTTGAGCTGGGCGGTGCGAGCGAGGAGGGGCACCGCCATACCGGCGAGTGGGCTGCTGACGCGGGCGTTGATGCACTCATCGCCTACGGCCCGCGCAGCGCCGCCATGGCCGAGGCCGCAAAAGCGCGCGGGGTTGCGGCGGTGCATTGCCAAACGGCGGAAGAAGTGCTACAATATGTACGGCAATTCGTGCGCCCCGGTGACGCTGTGCTGGTCAAGGCCAGCCACAGCATGGGCTTGGAGCAGCTGCTGCAGGAATACTATAAGGAATTGCCGCAGGGGTAAGCACCCCAACACACGTTTGGAGGAATCAACGGCATGGAGCAAATCTCATCCCTGTTGGCGGCGGCAGCCGTCGGCGGCTTTGCCATCACGGCGGTGGCGGGCAAATTCATGATCCCGGCGCTGCACCGGCTGCACTTTGGCCAGACAATCCGCGAGGAGGGCCCCACATGGCACAGCAAGAAAAACGGCACCCCCACCATGGGCGGCCTCTGCTTTATTCTGGGCATTCTGGCCACACTGGGCATCGTCTGGGTCATGTACAGCCCTAAGCTGCCGGAGGTGCTTGGTATGCCGCAGCTGCAGGCCGGTATGCTGGTGCTGTTTCTCGCGTTCGGTTCGGGCCTCATCGGCTTTCTGGATGACTTCATTAAGGTCGTCAAACATCGCAACCTCGGCCTGACCGAGGCGCAGAAGATGATTTTGCAGATCGCACTGACCTTCGGGTTCATGTTCGGCCTGCACAGTCTCGGGCTGCTGACCACGCAGGTCCAGTTCCCGATTTTTGGGCTGGTGGACATGGGTTTGCTCTACTATCCCATTGCCTTCTTCGGCATCATCTTCCTTGTCAACGCTGTCAACCTGACAGACGGTCTGGATGGCCTGTGCACCGGCGTGACCTTCGTGTCGATGATCGGCTATCTGCTGGCCGGCAGTCTGCTGGGCTTTGTACATGTTTCGCTGATCGCCGCTGCCACGGCGGGTGCCTGCGCGGGCTTTCTGGTCTGGAACTTCTACCCGGCCAAGGTCTTTATGGGCGACACCGGTAGCATGTTCTTCGGCGGCATCGTTACGGCGCTGGCCTTTGTGATGCAGCGCCCCGAGCTGGTGCTCTTTTTCGGCATTGTTTACATCTGGGACGCGATGACCGTCGTCATCCAGCGCACGTATTTTAAGGCGACCCACGGCAAGCGCATCTTCCGCATGACGCCGATCCACCACGCCTTTGAGATGCGCGGCTGGCGCGAGGTCAAGATCGACGGCTTTTTTGCGCTGATTGCCGTCATCGGTGTGGCAATGGGAATTTTTTACATCTGTGTGGCATAAGCAGCGGGGCCGGGCCTACCCGGCCTCTGCCTGTTTCTGCCCCTAAGGGAGGTGACCGCCCATGAGCACTGCCGTGAGCATTGTGCGTACACTGCTGGGCCTTTTGTTTGACCATACCATCGGAAATATTGTGCGCATGGTACCCATCATACGCCTGCCCAAGCTGGAGCGGGGGCCGGTCTCCCGGGGCTTTCTCGCCCTGCTGCTGGGCGTTTTGTTCTTCGGGCTGACAATGCTTTTTTCGGCCAGTTATTCCAGCGCTTACGCCACCAGCGGTAAACTGTACAGTATCATTAAACCGCAGGTCATGATTGCAATTGTAGGGCTGTTCTTTATGTGGGTCCTGTCCAACATCAACTACCGCGCGCTGCGTCTGATGAGTGAGAGTCTGTACATCATCACCGTTGTGCTGCTGATCCTGACGCTGCTCAGCCCGGAGGACACCAACGGCACCTACCGCTGGGTGTATCTGCCGGGCGGTGCCTCCTTCCAGCCGTCTGAGCTGGCAAAATTCTCGCTCATGCTCTGGACGGCAGATATGCTGGACCGCGACTATGACAAGAAGAATAGGCTGTGGTACGGCGCGATAAAGCCTGCGCTGCCGCTGCTGCTCATCCTGTATCTGCTGCACAAGGAGTCGCATAACTCCGGCATGATCCTGCTCTGCCTGATTTTTGCCACGATGCTCGTCTGCACCCTCTCGCCCGGCCGCTGGCTGCTGCTGCTCATTCCGGCGGGTGTAGTAGTCGGCGCGTACTTCCTGAAGGGGCTGGCCGGCGGGGAAGGCTACGCTGCGGGCCGTATGGACAGTACCTGGGGCCTTGCGCCGCTGGATACCGCCGGTATGCTGTGGCAGACCCGCCAGAGCATCTATGCTATCTCCACAGGCGGCATGTTCGGCGTGGGCATCGGCGCGAGCGTGCAGAAGCACCAGTGGCTGCCCTACGCCGAAAACGACTTTATCTTCGGCGTCATCGGTGAGGAGCTGGGCTTCTTCGGCTGTGTTATCCTCATCGGTGCGTTTGCGGTGCTGCTGATCATGGGCGTTATGATCGCCCTGCGCGCGCCCGACCTGTACGGCACGGTGCTGGGCATCGGCATCATCTCGCAGATCGCCTGGCAGGTGTTTCTGCATATCGCCGTCGGCACGGCACTGATCCCCAACACCGGCATCAGCCTGCCGTTCTTCTCCTCCGGCGGCACCAGTCTGCTGCTGCTGCTGAGCGAGATGGGCGTGCTGTTGAGTATCTCGCGCGCCGGAAATGCCCGGGAACAGCGCCTGGCAGAGCAGCACCGCGCCGAGACAGAACGGATGCTGCAGCGCACCCGCTACCGCAGCAGAGCCGCGCGGTAAGGGGGACGCCCGGCGCCCGCGGCACGGCGGGCACAGCCTATATTTTATTCTCATGGAGGTCCATCATGCGCGTTTTAATTGCTGCCGGCGGTACAGCCGGTCACATCAATCCGGCGCTGGCGATTGCCGGTGCCCTGAAGGCCGCGGACCCGACGGCGGAGATCCACTTTGCGGGCCGCCGCGAGGGGATGGAGTACGGCCTTGTCACCAAGGCAGGCTACCCCTTCCATCACATTGAGATCAACGGCTTCCAGCGCCATTTGAGCCTGGAAAACATTGGCCGCAACATCGTAGCCATCTGGCATCTGGCGCTGTCCGGCCCGCGCACCCGGAAGATTTTGAACGAGGTCAAGCCCGACCTTGTCATCGGCTGCGGCGGCTACGTCAGCGGGCCTATCGTCCGCGCGGCAGCCCGGCGCGGCATCAAGACAGCCATCCATGAGCAGAACGCCTTCCCGGGCGTGACCAACAAGCTGCTGGCGAAGGAGGTCAACATTGTGCTGGCCGCCAGCGCGGACGCGGTTGAAAAGCTCGGCGCGCCGGAAAAAACCACCGTCGTGGGCAACCCTGTCCGCCCCGAGGTGCTGACCGCGGACCGCGCCGCAGCGCGCGCCAAGCTGAACGCCGGAAACCGTACCGTGATTTTGAGCTTTGGCGGCAGTCTCGGTGCGGACCGCATCAATCAGGTCGTGGCCGACCTCTGCGCCTGGGAAAAGCAGACGCACCGGAACGTGCTTCACCTGCACGCCACCGGCAGCCGCGGCGTCAAGCTGTTTGAAGGGCTGGAAAAGGAAAAGGGCTTTGCCCCCGGCGAGAACCTCGTCGTGACGGAGTATATCAACAACATGCCCCAGCTGCTGGCCGCGGCAGATCTCGTCATTGCCCGCTCCGGCGCACTGACGCTGGCCGAGCTTGAGGCCGTGGGCCGCGCATCGGTGCTGATCCCCAGCCCGAACGTGGCCGAAAACCACCAGTATTACAATGCCCTTGAGCTGCAAAAGGCCGGTGCGGCAGTCGTCATCGAGGAAAAGAACCTGACCGGTGACGGTCTTGTCAAAACTGTCGAGACCCTGCTGACCTCCCCCGGCAAGCTGGCCGAGATGGGCGCCAACGCCAAGACCCTCGGCAACCCGCACAGCCTTGATTTGATTACCGAAAAGCTGCTGAAGCTGGTCAACGGCTAAGCAAGGCTGCATACACCCTGTAGGGGCGAACATCGTTCGCCTGCCCGCTGCGGCGAGCGTCGCCGGGCCACACCCCGTAGGGGCGCATTCTATATGCGCCCGCCCAACGTACCATCCACCCACGGGCAGCCGCCCCAAAATTCACCGGAAAGGAGCCGCTTATGGACCGCAACCAGCGCAGCCGCAGGCAAAAATCCGCAAACGGCTCCTACGCCCAACAGCCCCGCCGCAGTATGGGCAGCCGCTTGGGCCTTGAAAAAAGGAACGCCCCGCGCCCCAAGGCGCCGCCTGAAAAGGCCGCACCTGCTCCCCATGCGCCCCCGCGGCAGCGCCCTGCGCAGGAGATCAATCCCCAGAAGGCAGGCTACCGCCCCGGCACGCCAAGGCGCACGCGCCGCGTCACACAGGCGGAGATCATACGGGCAAAGCGCCGCCGCCGTCTGCTGGGGGCACTCGGCGTGCTGGCCGTGCTGGCCGTGGGTGCGTTTGTGTCGATCAACCTTCTGTTCAAGGTCACGATCTTCCGGGTAGAGAGCTATGACCGCTCCCAGCCCGTCGATACCGGCATCTACACGTCCGACGAGCTGATCGAGGCGCTGGGCATCGAGAAAAACTCCAACCTGTTCGCCTTCTCCACCGCGGAAAAGACCCAGCAGCTGGCGCTTCAGTTCCCGTATTTGGAGCGTGTCGCTGTGGAGATCCAACTGCCCGCCGCGGTCATCATCAAGGTCGAGCCCGCCACGGAGCGGTTCGCCTGTATGTACCCGGGCGGGTGGATGGTCTTGAGCGACTCCCTCAAAATTCTGCGCACCGACGTCAGCCAGCCGGACGGCCTGATTCTGCTGACCATGTCGCTGCCCACAGATTTCTCCCCCGTGGTGGGGCAGAACATCGAGCCCAAGAGCTATAACTCACTCCTTAGCGAGACCCAGCAGGCCACAGCGGAGACAGCGGGTCTGCAGGCCAGCGCACTGCAAACGCTGACCGAAATGCGGGACGGCCTGCAGGAGAACAACCTGTTTGACGGCACGACGGCGCTGAACATCCAGGATCTGAGTGATATTGAGTTCACCTACCAAAACCGCGTTCAGGTGCTGCTGGGCAGTGAGACGAACCTCGCCTACAAGCTGCGACTGGCCGCTGCCGCGCTGACCGACCCGGAAAAGGGTCTGGCCGCCGGTGATAAGGGCGTGCTCGACATCTCGACCCAGCGCAGCGACGGCGACATCCGCGCCTACTTCGCCCCCGATACCCCCGAACCGACACCCGCCCCGGAGCCGACCCCGTCCCCCGAGGAGGGGACCGACCCCGAAAGCCCCACAGAATAACCCCAACGCCCC
>OLRO01001957.1_pt1 | contig 10745 bp, 10 predicted proteins | sample 1673131 | NCBI WGS metagenome assembly OLRO01 (sample SAMEA3136757, study PRJEB25190) | human gut metagenome | biome: human gut; feature: human-associated habitat; material: faeces | place: Austria | collected 2013 | reverse complement strand
ATTCTTCTTCCGGAATCATCTCATAATTCAGGAACCGGTCTATCTCATCCAGCATCCTGTTTTCCTCATTTCTATCCATAAACTTACTTCTTCAGTTTATAATAAATGCCCATTCCCTCCAGCCTGCGTTTCAGCTCAAAAGAAAAACGGCGCATACACGAATTTTTCTTACTTTTAGCCACACTCGCCGATTGATAGCCCATCCGCTCAGCAATCGCACTCATACTCAAGCGTTCCCAATAGAACAGCTGCAATATTTGATTACACACAGATTCTCCTTCGTTCACCAGACGAGACGCCTCTTCCAATGCATTCTTCCAGTCGGTATCCGGTAATAATTCACTCAGCCATCCAGCCACAAGAGGACGCTCGGTTTCTTTCTGAAACTTCTTCAAAACCCGATTCTTCCCAATCCCCAAAAGATAAGTGAAAAGAGAAGCATCCTGCTGCTGGTATTTCCCTGTACGGATATTGTCAATCATCAACAAGAAACTATCATGATAAATATCTGATATTTCCTCTTCTCCCAATTGATATCTTTTCTGCATATATCCCATAAATCGTGCCCGGTACAACCTATAAAGCTCCTCTATTCCTTCCTTGGACAGAATATCCCTGCAACCAGACTGATGGACCTTCCGTTTTTTCCAATCAAACACAAAATGCATAACTTCCACTTTAATGAATCACAGACAATATAAACAGCTTCTCCTTATCGCTACACTCCATATATGGATGTTGTAATTTCAACAACGGACTGGAAGGTAACTGTCGCATGGTCTCATTTACAACCTTGCACCAACCTTCAGACGTAAATCCAGCTAATTGCCGTTCTGCCACCTGCACGAAACTATAAGTCAGTTTCCCATAATGACACTTGCTCTTCCGACTATAATATTCATAATTAGTCTCCTCCGGCCTACATGCACTCAATACCATCGTAGGAGCCAGATTAGCCAAAGACTTCAATTTCATACTACACTCCAAATGTCTTCCTCGTCGAGGAGTATAATCATCCGGAGCAAAAATTTTATTGACACCACGGATATAAACACCACTCATATAGCGATTGGCTGTTCCACTATGACATGCATCCAAAAGTACAAAAATCTGTCCGGATTTCCCCAATTTGCACCGAAACCTGTCAATCCATTCCCCCAATTCATCATCACTGAAATGCTTTTCTCCCTCGTAAACACCAGGAAGATACCAGAACAATGCATCATAAGGAATCAAGGCTTCATCCAACCCGTCCTCTTCATCCCCATTCAAATCCATCATCTGCTGCCCATGGCAAGAAAAATGCAAAAACAAATAGTCGCCAGCCTTCACATCCTCATATAACCTTTGCAATGACAGATTAATATTCTTCTTGGTGGCCCTTTCATTCTTTAACAATATAATTTGCTGATAATAATTTCTTTTCAACAAATCAGAAATTAATATACCATCGTTGTCGCCATGAATATTTTCCCATCCACTATCCATCGGATATTTGCCAATAGCCACGACCAACGCCCTTCCCGTACGAGCGTCTGCATGACTCCCGCTCAGAACTGCAAATAAAAATAACACACAAAAACAACGGAAAAAAAACATATACGCACTAAAAAAATATTCAACTATCCATTTACCTTTTAGCTCTTTGAAGGATAAAGATAAAAAAGATGTTTTAAATATCCCTACTCAAAACATCTTTTTCTGCAAACAAGGTTTTTATCATTCAGCAAGAATCTTGTTTTGAATTTAAAGTAGAGATTTTTTTAATTTAATTTGCAATATTAAATATTAAAGCCATGGACCGGAAATTGACTATTTCATATTACACAGCAAAAGAGATGTTGATGGAATTACTTGCGAATAATAAATTGCTGGAAGATGAAGAAATAAAAGTGATGCTGAAAGATATGGCGTTACAAAAGAATGAAGAAGACAGAAACTCATTCATAGATACAGAATGTCGTCTGTTCTTTCCAATGTACAGCGACAAGGAAGTGAAAATGTCCTATTTACCTAAAACAGTTTATATTTTTTTCTTGCTTCATCATACGGGTGTAGAGTTCAAGAATCTAGACCACTATTTAAAAGAATTGTATCAGATTTACCAAATCGTTTCCGAAGAGAAGAATATAGAAGCCAGAAAAATCAAAAGAAGTTTAGAAAACCTCGTTTCACCTGGAAGCAACCGAATTTATGAAATCTGCTCTGTGGTACGAAGAACTTTATCAGAGATTCTTCCAAGGGAATTAGTTACACAATATGCTATCACGGGGAAATGGGGAGGGGTTCATAAAATAAAAGCCGAACGTTCATATCTTGAAATCAGACACAAAAAACTGAAACAAATCTTATCAGAATAATCTTTATTGTTTAATATAATATCTATTCAGTATGAAAAAACTAACTGTAGTGCTAATGGCAGCATGCAGCATGCTGCTCGTTGCTTGTTCGTCGAACACACCCAAAAAAACGGTAGAAAAGGCCTTCGATGCACTCATTGACGGCGATTATGAAACGTATGTAAGAAGCCTCTATGTGGAAGACAAATCAGATCCTGAAAAGGTTGAAAAAGATATTCAGGATTTAATCGAAATAGTAAAACGCAACTCGGAGGACGAAGATGAAAAAGTTAAAAGCTACGAAATCCTAAACGAAGAACAAAGTAAGACAGGAAAGTGGGTTCGCATCACCTACAAGCTCACCAACGTTGATGGCACAGAAAACACTTCTGATTTCTATCTGACAAAAGATGATACAGGAGAGTGGAAAATTCAAATGTTCGGAACAGACAGATTGATGGATGAATAAAAAAGTATCACTTATATCCTCATCGACAATACTCTGGAGTTAAAGTATAATATCCCAATAGTTTAATTACCCAACCTACAGAATCATGACTAGCACGATGAATAAATTAGCAATAATATTCCATCAAACTTGATTACATCAGTATATCCCAGTATTTGATATATGTCTGAATATAAGTTCTTCATAAAGCATGGACCTCTCATATTCAACATTTTAATTCCATTTCTTAATTTAATTTTAGCTAATAATTGTTCCAACTTAATATAGAAAAACAATGAAAGTAAATAATTTATTAGTATCAGGCTTTACCTTGTGTATGCTAAGTATCATTCCCCAACCAATGGAAGCGCAGTTCTTTAAAAAGATAGGCAATATGCTTGAAGCTGTAGATAAAGCATTAGGTGGAGATACCTCGAAAAACAATACAGCAACAGAAAATGCCGAGACTGATTCCCCTCAAGTAAATAGAACTGTAAATGGCATACATCAGGCTACATTGTATGACAGGGATATAACGATGAAATGTCCTGTAGTAACCAATCAGACCAAAGTAATAACAGTGGATGTGGCACCCAATATTTATGTAAATATGACACCTTATTCTGATGGGGTTGCTTTTGTGAAGGTAGACAAAAAATGTTTCTTTGTAGATACCTTAGGTAATAAAGTGCTTGATTTCAATTATAGCCTTCCTTTTATGCAGGAATATCCTCGTTTTTATCAGGGAGTTTGTCCTGTGAAAAAAAACATGGCAAAAAATATGTCATTAATAGACAAGGCAGGTAAGGTGGTCATGGAACTACCAGTATATAATTGCACGAACTTTGTAGATGGAGTAGCTGTTGGATTCTTATCTGTTACTAAAGGATATAGTAAAGTTACAAGAGCAGTTTATTTTAACACAAAAGGAGCACTTGTTTATAAAAATTTGATTGAAGATGTCAAATTTGGAACTTTGGAAGCTCTTCGTCCATTACGTGAAGGACTTGCAGCCCATTATAGCTATTCGAAACAACTATATGGATTTAGGGATAAAGATGGGAATTTGGTTATTTCACCAAGCTATCCAAAAGTGCAAGATTTCAATGACGGACTGGCAGCTGTTCAGACAACAAGTGGGAAATGGGGCTACATTGACAAAACAGGTAAAATGGTAATTGAAGCAAAGTTCTCGTCAGAACCAAGTCCGTTCAGTGAAGGTTATGCAGTAGTGGAAAAACGGGATGGAAAAAAATGCTATATTGACAAACAAGGAAATGTTGTTTTTGACGGATTAAGAGATGCCTATTACTTCCATCATGGAAGAGCCTTTGTCCGTTTAGACAGGATGTCTAAATACACACTCGCCTTAATAGATAAAAATTTTAAAGTCGTTTCTGAGTTTCATACAGACTTGAATACTTTACCTTTAAAAGATGCCGTATCTTATTCTGAAAATGATATTTTGGTAAGTAATTGTTTCGTAACCGAAATGGGAGATATGATTTTGGGAGCAGAACACTTAAAAAATCATTTTTCAGACGGATTGACTTATTGTATTGTTTTAAAAGAAGGAGGAAAAACCACTTGCGGTTGTATTAATCGTAAAGGTGAATTCGTCTTTATATTTAAAGAATCTGAATTCTAGTTATTTATAAGAAGCTGTAAAAAAGAGCAAACATCCACTTCTTAAAAACGAAGAATATAAATTAAACTGTGTCAGCAAGGGGTCAAGTATAAACTTTGCTAACACAGTTTTTTTACATCTTCAAATCTACTTATTTTCATCAAAGCAAAAACAAAGCTAACTTTGTACAAATCAATCTTAACTGTACAATATGAAAACAAGCTACCTGATTCTTTTATTGCTCCTACTCCCTATCCCTTCCTTGGCTGGCAATCGTCTTCAAGAACTATATTCAAATATCAATCATTTTATCGCACAGCAAAAGGCAGAAATAGGAGTGGCAATTATCGCAGAGGGAAAAGACACCCTCACCATAGGAAACAATCACCACTATCCCCTGATGAGTGTGTTCAAATTACATCAGGCATTAGCTGTTGGAAATTATTGTGAAAAACATCGGATATCCTTTGACACCCTACTCACTGTAAGCAAAACGGACCTCAAACGCGATACGTATAGCCCACTAAGAGACCAACATCCCAATGGAGGGAAATTCTCGCTCAAACAATTGATGCAATATACTCTTCATCTGAGTGACAACAATGCATGCGACATTTTATTTAGATTTATGGGAGGCCCCGATGTGACCGACCGTTACATTCGAAGTTTGGGTATCAAAGATTTCTCCGTTCAGCATACGGAAGAGGATATGCACCGCAACCTGAATCTTTGCTACCAGAACTGGAGTACGCCTCTCGCCACTGCAGAAGTCATTGAGGCCTTACTCACCCGTCCCTTGTTCGACAAGGAACATCAGGAATTTATAAAAAAATCCCTTATCACCTGTCAGACCGGAAAAAGTAGAATAGTCCGTCCTTTACAAGATAAAAATGTGATTGTAGGACACAAAACCGGTACCGGCGACTATAACAAATCCGGACAACTCATTGCAATCAATGATGCCGGATTTATAGTGTTTCCAGACGGACGTCGTTATACGTTGGTAGTATTCGTCAAAAATTCTCAGGAAAATCCTGAACATACCGAAGTAATCATCGCACACATTTCAGAAATGGTTTATCAGGCTTTCTCCAAACCCTGATAAACTCCTTTCACAAGCTGACAGGCCGTTTTCAAATCAATCGTTCCAGTGTTCAGCATCAGATTGTAATGATGCGGTTCCCCCCATTTCATGCCTGTATAATACTCATAGTGATGAACCCGGTTACGGTTTACCCGCTTGATTTCAGCTTCCGCATTTTCCCGGGCAATGCCATATTCTTCCACACAACGGTTCACCGCGCTGGCTACATCCGAGTAACAGAACACTTTCAACACTTTCGGATAATCCTTCAATACGAAATCCGCACAACGGCCCACGATGATGCAGGATTCTTTGGCGGCCAGTTCCTGAATAATCTTGCTCTCGGACACGAACAACACATCATCCGATGAAAGGCTGGACTCGAGTGGGCGTTCACTGTTCTTCGAAAGAATGCATTTCAACCAGAAAGAAGGGATAGACTGTTCATTCTTCACAATGTACTGCTCATCCATTCCGCTACGCTGGGCAGCCAGCTGGATAAACTCCTTGTCATACAGCTTAAGACCGAGTTCCTTCGAAAGCATCTCGCCCAGCAAATGTCCTCCACTTCCATACTCACGCGCAATGGTAATCACAATATGCTGTCCTTGAGCCATAGCCGCTTTTTCCCGCACAGAAGAATCTGTAATCCATTTATCCAAGAATTGATAATACGGGCTTACAAAATGCACAATCGGACCTACTACCAACGCCGAAATCACGGTTCCTTCACGTACCCCATAGATTCCCGACATGAAAATCAAGGACAACAAGCAAGCAAGGACGACCAGAGTCACATCAAATCCCAGCTTCACATAGCCAAACTCTCCACGGAACCTTTTCGTGATGACGTTCACAAAATATTCCCCGGCCATCATGGCTGCATTTGCCTTTACCTCCAGTGCGATACCTACGGCCAGAATCACACAACCTATCAGCAAGGCAATAATCATATATACATAAGTTTCCGGGTGCAGCCAGAACAACACATAGTGCATACAAATATCAATAAACGTACCGAAACAGAAAGAAATGGGAATCTGTAGGAGGTACATCCGCAAATCGGATTTCAATTCCTGGCGTGACATCAGAAACGGCTCCAGCACCACAAACAGAAGGTTCAACAGGATGGTCCACTGTCCGATGGTCAAAGGAGTAAACATACTCAATACATACGTCACACTCGTAATCGGAGACGTACCCAGCAAAGCCTTGGTAATGAAGGCAATTCCAAGCGCGTTCACAAACAAAGAAACGCAAAACAACAGGTAGCGTCTAAAAAGAAATACATTCATATATCATCTGCTTTTATAAACGCCGCAAATTTCTGTCTATTTTTCCGCTTCTCAATCATAAATGAGCAACCAATTTTGGTCGAAAACGAAACAAAACTTACTTTTGTAAAAAAATTGGCGCAATGGACAGACTACTGACAGAAATTATGAAAGAATCGGGCCAAAAGGCCGGAAACACCTTGTTTATCCAAATAAAGTATCCTCATTTTCTGGCAAACTCCATCGTCATCAAACAAGGATTCTTCTTCCTGCTCGTCACAAACGGAACAACGGCCATTACCGATGCCTTCCATCGCTATACACTTTCCGCCAACCAGCTACTGGTACTTACCCCCAGTACCGAGAGTATGCTGTCCGATGCCAGCTCCGATTTCTCCATGTCGGCCCTGTACATCAATCCCGATTATTTTGACAGCCTGCCCGACGGACAACCCGTGTACAATCAAGTGGCCCGCTACCTGGGCAACTACCAGCTTCCCATTTTTCGTCTTCAAGATGCCCCTGCTGAATACATGCAAAAAACGATGTCACTCTTTTCCGAGCAGTTGAAAACCATGCAGCTGTATCAGGACGGTATCATCCGCCATCTGTGCAGTTTTCTTCTCCTGCAAATCACGGATGCCCTCTGCCAGGAAAACCGGAATACTCCGGTCTGCGTAAAACGTTCCAACGAGATTTTCCGCAATTTCAAGAAACTGCTGGTACACCATTACCGGGAAGAACACACCATCCAGTTCTATGCCGACCAGCTCCACATCTCAACCACCTATCTTTCCCGTATTGTCAAAGACCTGACAGGGCATACTGTCTGCTTTCATGTGTCGGAACTCCTATGTGCAGATGCCCGGAAACTACTGGAATGTACTGACATGGATATCAAAGAAATTGCCGACTACCTAGGGTTCTCTGACCAGTCGGTATTCGGCAAATTTTTTATTCGGAAAACCGGCCTTTCTCCTCTGAAGTTCCGGATGCGAAAAGAAACAAAGCCCCAAAAAGAGAAAACCGAGATACAGACTTAAGGATGATAATTCCATCCACAATCATTATGATATATCATCAGCCGACTCATACCTCCATCCACCGTGATATTTTCTCCATTGATAGAAGAGTTGCGTTCGTCACAAAGGAAAGCCACCACCCGCACAATGTCCATGGGTTCTCCCACTCTACCCGAAGGATGCTGTTTCAAATCCCCCTGACTATACACAGGCTGATACACCTCCTCTTTATGGTAAGCACCCGTATCAATCCATCCGGGAGCAATAGAATTTACACGTGCAATTCCAGCCAGACTCACAGCCAAAGCATGAGTCAATGCCGTAATGCCACCTTTAGCCGCCGTATAGCTTTCAGTATTGGGCTGCGATTGAAAAGCACGAGTGGACGAAAGATTTACGATAGAGCCTAATCCCTGAAAATGATCCTTAAAAAGTTTTGAGAGCATATAAGGAACTGCCACTCCGACACGCTGCACATACAAGAAATCATCATAATCACATCCTTCCAGAATTCCTCCATGCATCAGGCAAGCATTATTGACAAGACAATGAATGCCTTCGGGATGTTCATCCAGTACCCTACGGGCAAAATCCTCCAAGACCTGTTTCTCTGCCACATCTCCCGCATATCCTGTTACCTGCCAGCCATATCCGCGCATCCGTTCCATCTGCGTATGAACCCCTTGCACATCACAATCTACAAAATATACCGCATCACCCTGCGAAGCAAAATATTCTACTATACAACGGCCGATGCCTCCAGCACCGCCCGTTACTACTATTGTCCTGCTCATAAGTTAACCGATAACAACCTCTCCATCGGCTGTCACCTGATCTTCCCAAGCCCCGATAGAGCCTCCTGAAACACTAATACTGTCACGTCCTATCTTTAATGTAAGACTACAACATTTTCCTCCTTCCAATTCTGACTGCGAATGGCCCAACTGACGTAACAATTCATCGAGGAGTATTCTTTTCGTCTCCCCGTTGACACGCACGTCCAGTGTTATTCCATCTGTAGTTTGTGGAACAAGATAAAACGACGCAGAAACTCCCGTAGAAATATAGTCACCTGTTATATTCTTCACACTTTCAATGCTTCCCTTGGCAGCATCTACCACACAAGTTGTTTTGGCATGAAGGGTCAGTGAAAGTTCCCGAAGATCATCCGCTGTATATCCATTTCCTGGTTCAAACGTCAGAATCAAATGATGCAAAGCATGTACAAAAGTCATGGAAACAGGTTCGGCCGTTCCTACTGCCACCGTTTTTGCAGGAGCTAAAAGTAAGTCTGCCTCAGAAGTTTGCAAACTATTAAATTCAAATGTCCCTTCTTCTCCTACCATTTGCTTGGGATAGCAAGAAGCAAATGTCACCTGTTTCACATTTTCGGCCAGGCCTAGCTTGCCCCAGGTAAGAACCTCAGAATCATACGCAAAATCAGTAGCAACCGTAGAAATTCCATTTCCACCTACAAAAAGTGACAAGACATCGCCTTTTGAAAAGTTACCACTCCCATCCGTAGCCAATTGCGGAGCACGTGACTGCGGCGCTACATTAGCCAAAATCGTAATCGTATTTCCCGAAGGCAATTTATCCTTTTCCGGTACATCTTTAGAACAAGCTGTCAGTGCCAACGCTACAGCCATCAGCGCATAAAAATAATTTTTTCTCATCATCGATTTTTATCTTAGTTTTTATTTATTTTATCTCTGGAAATGCTTTCTGCCAGATATCCTGTCGCAAATCAACCAAGGTCAAAGTACACACCATCGATTTTCTTTTTACCGGTGTTCCATCCACATTATCCAGCGGAGCAATGTAAGTTTCCCGCGTTCCGGTTCCTTCATATACTACTTTAAAACGCCTGAGAGACGCATGGTTGGGTTCATCTTCTGCGGAATTATTATCACAAAAATACAAGTAAGCCACATTTCCTTCCGCATCAAATTCAGCCCCCCAAACAGTCATGGCATGAAGTCCTTCATTCGCATTTGAAAAACCATATACAGAGAAACCTATCGCTTTATGGTTTCGGAAAGCATCCTTCATCCAATCATTGAAATTCTTTTTCGACATGTTGTAAGTGTCTGTTGCCACAACATCTTTCTTTGAAAATACTTGACAAAAGAATCCCGGAAAACTTTCATCATTACTCGCATTTAAATTTTTTTTGTCGCCATTAATGAACCAGTTCACTCCTCCAGTTTCCCAACTTCCTTTATTGGGATACATTCTTTTAAAAAAATTGAACACCTCACTGTGCTGCTGGTCAGTTTCTGTCATTTTCCGATATCCCTTGGGACAAGGATTTCCTGGATATTTTACTTCGTATGCCTCTATGTATTTACGATTGTGTTCAATCCACCAATGAAGCAAATTAGACGCTGTTGCAGCCCAACACATATTACGGTCTCCCACATAACCGAAAGTCTTATTACAGTCATACCATCCACATCCCTCTTTCCAGGTGAGATAATTCTCGTCATTGAGCAAATCTATTTCTTTATAATCATATCGGAACCACTCCCCTTCCGGAAATTTAGTAATCCACGTATTGATAGACAACGTTTGCACTTTATCTTTACCCGGAAAATCCGGAGAGGTTATGCCATACACCCAACGGTTTTGATTAGCAAATTCCATATCTCCTCCGCTTACCTCAGTCGATTTCAATGTCAGATTAAGAGTTGTCTGCATACCTGAAGAAAATGACCGAACACCTGAAGGCAGCTGATAAATCACAGACTTACCTCCGGAGGTCAGACGAAGCAAGCCCTCTTCGGACTGATAAGCTTTAGCATCTTGTGGTAGGACAATAACTGAATAGGTACGTACATCCTTCCGCTGAGGAATAATCCAAGAATATGCAGAACCTGCAAGGGAAACAGTACCATCAGTCATAGAAATTATTCCGCTCGCACAATTACGTACTTCCAGTTTCAAATCAT
>OLRO01001951.1_pt1 | contig 10779 bp, 10 predicted proteins | sample 1673131 | NCBI WGS metagenome assembly OLRO01 (sample SAMEA3136757, study PRJEB25190) | human gut metagenome | biome: human gut; feature: human-associated habitat; material: faeces | place: Austria | collected 2013 | reverse complement strand
TTTGTTAAATTATCATTTGAATAATGATATAAAATTAAGTTTCCACTATTTCCTGCATTATCAAAATTTATTATCAAATCAAAATCTATATCATTCTTTTTAATAAACTCATTAGCTCCCCAAAAGTTTTGTTCTTCACCATCAGTAAACATTACAAAAATGTTATTATTAATTTTTTTATCTTTTAAACAACGAATGGTCTCCAAAAGTCCTGCCACACACATGCCTTCATCACCAGCTCCATAGGATTCTGCTACACTGTCATAATGTGCTACAAACATAATATTTTGAGCAGTTGGATTACTATTCGAATTTAATTGTACAATAATATTACTTAATGTTTGATTTTTATATTCTTCTACATTTTTTTCATAGCTTTCCTCCAACGATATCTCAATATCTTTTCCACCTGCTATTTCTTGTTTATAGAATTCATCAAATGAACCATATCCAGTTTGCTCTTCTATAAATTTTTCTACATTACCATCTTTAGTCGATTCTTTAATAGAATTATAATAATCGTTTTTCAAGTTGCTTAAAATTTCTTTATTTTTATTCTTAAGATCTGTAAAAAAGTATTCATCTAGATTCTGCGTACTGACTTCATATTTTACATCCATCTGCTTTAAACACTCTGTAATATAATCTCTTACCGTATAAATTTCTTGTGAACCAGTAGGATGCTTTTCTCTCGTTATATTATATAAAAAACTAAGTGTCATATTGTTATCTTGTGAATTATTTGCTTCATTTATTGAAATTGGTGTAAAATCTTCTGATGGATTTTTTACTATAATAGGTAAAACCTGAGAATATCCTACTAATCCAATTATTATTGTAATTACAATGATTAATATTATTTTTACTTTTTTGCTCATATTATTCCTCTTTTACAAATTTATAATTATCAGTGTCTAGCATTTCACTACTTATTTTGATTTATATTTTAATTCTTGAATAGCGGTATCTATTAAATTCATTTGTTCTGTTGATACTTCTGGATTAGAGTATTTACCAGTTTCTCTATTGAAATTATTATAATATTTATTTTCAAATTTTTTTGTTTGTATTCTTAATTTACTTACTGCCCTTAATTGATCTATTTTACAATATGAAAATCCTTCAAAATCTTCTATTTCGCCAATATCAATAACAACATCAGATTCATTTTTCTTACTTGTTAAAGGCGCAACTAATACAGTACCAACATTTGGTCTTGAATATAATACAATGGCAGGGTGTGAATGATTTAATTCTTGACCAATATTAACTCCAAAATCTACCCATACAACTTGTTTTCTAGTTACATATGGTACATAGTTTAGTTGTTCGTTTTTATTAACTTTATTTAATTTATATATTTGCTCAGCAAACCATTTTTCTAATTCTTGTCGCTGATTATTATTTAATTTTTTTAATTCATCATTTATATTCAAAGTCGATGCCTCCTAAAAGTAAAATTCTATATCATAATAGCACATATAAGGATATTTTTCTACATAAAATGATATATTCGCAAAAATTTTTATTTCAAGAAAACTTTATAAAAAATAAAGTTTTTTTGAACAAATATCAAATTTTTTTAATATTTTGTTGATTTTTTTTAACAAATTGAGTATAATAATATTAACAGAAGCAATTCTGTTGCGAGTTGAAATACACTCAAGTTAAGAAGACATTTAGACCTGAAAGACGGTCAAGTTGATTTCAAATAACCTTTAGATTTAATCTAAAGGTTATTTGCTGTTTATGTGTTTTCATTTAAGTTATACTTCCTTTAAGAAATTATCTAATGTAAATTCTTCGTTATATTCATCTACAATTATATATTTATCTTTATTTTCTTCATAAAATTTTACAAACTCATTTAAATTTGCAAATCTACGAAATCTAAAATTGCCAGAAGAATATACTCCAAAATCAAGTTTATTTATTGAGTCTAGATAAAATCTAGTTTCATTTCTATAATCAGGCTCATATTGTCTGCATTCTTCTATAACATCCTCATTATTTATTGGTAAAATGTTAGCAATTTTCTCATTAAGTTCATTATATAGATTTTCTAATTTTATATTAAAATCTTTTTCTATCAAATGTAATTCTTCTATTGTTTTATTAGAAATCTTTTTATCTCTTAAATAGTATGTACAAGACATATCACACCTCATCTCTAAATTTTGCCACCGCCAGTGGCAAAATTCAACTATTTATTTTTTGCTCTATTTCTATATACATTAGCAACATTTCTACAACTTGCTGTATCATAATCACTTTTTAGATTTTTTGCAATAAATGGTTTTAAACAGTGTTTACACATTTTTACTTCTTTTCTTTCATTAGTTTCATTAAAAGCTAGTATAAGTTCAATAGCTTGAAATAGAGAATTGAAGTTCCAATTTAAATAAGTTTTATCATTTTCAAAATTAAAACTGAAAGCCACATTGTTAGGATTAAACATATTTGCATATTTTTGATATATTGCCTTTTTATCTTTATTTTCAGTCCAGTTGTTATTTTCCACCGAATTGAATATTCTATACAAAGCTCTAGACATTACAAGTATATTAGCGATTTTTTCTGTATAACATTTAGAAAATACTATATTGAAATCTTCGCCTTTATTAAAGTTATGTGCTAAATCTCCATTTGGATTATTATTTCCATATACATATTTTAATATATCTGGATTAAGTCCATGATCAAAATCTATTCTTTGTATATCATCATTACCAATGAAATATGGCTTTATATATGTACTAGCAGACACCTCATCAATATTAGAATATCCTTGTGTTAATGCTTTACCAGATGAAACAATGTGCGAATTTATTAGTCTATATGTAAGTTCTCCGAACATTCCATATTTATTTACAAAATCTAAAATCATATCTTGATATTTCTTTTCTGTTGACATTAAATCACAATTAGCATCATTTATATCAGGATAATTCATTGCTTCCATACCAATTAAAAGAAAATCAACAAGAAGTTCTTTTTCTTTATCAAATATATCATAAATTTCATAATCTGCTTTTTTATCTGGTCTAATATAATATTCATTATCTATTTTTACAATTTCATATTTTTTATATTTAGCCCAAAGTCCTTTATAATTAGGGTTGTTTTCCTTAATCATTATATATCCTCCTAGTTAATACCTATAATTTCTTAAATAATTTTATAAAAGTTATTGACTTTCTAAAATTATTATGTTATTATTTTAGTATACTTAATTATTAACAATAATCATTATACATTATCATATAATATTTACATTGTACAACATAAAGTGAATAAAATCAATAATTTTTATAAATTTTATTTTGTACCACCTATATTAGTATTATTGTATCTAAAATTTAACAAGTATAAAAATCAACCAAAGGAAGGAGGAAAAACAGATGAAAGAAGATATTTTAAAAATGTATTTTGAAGAACATATGAAACAAAAAGATATTGCAGAGATTCTTAATGTAACTGCTCAATACATTTCAAAAGTTGTAGCAAATGATGATAGATATGTAGATGAAAAGAGTTTAAGACATAAAGAATCTAAAAAAAGAAAAGCTGAATATAATAAAGAGTATTATTCAACATATGAAAGAAAATCTGATAAATCTTCTAAAGAGGATTATGATAAATTAAGAGTTTTATTAGATAGTGATGCAAGACAAATGTCTGTACATTCTTATGGTATTTCTAAAGATTCATATGTAAAATCAAATTTAGGTGCATACACACAAGATAAAAATGGTAATTTAGTATTAAATGATAATATCAATACTTCATATGCATTACCTAAAAAGTACAAAAGAAATGTAAAGAAATTATACAAAGAACAAGTAAGATAATAGACCACTTTAGTTAGGTCTTTTTTTATTGCTTAAATTCAAAAAGGAAAGGAGAAATGTATATGCAAGAATTAGCTGGAATGAAAGTTTATTCTTTAAAAGATGTTTGCAAATTATTAAAAATTGGCCCTAAAAAAGGATTAGAATTATTTAATAATAATGAATTTCCTGCTCAAAGAGTTGGAAGAAGTTGGTGGATTGAAGCAGATGCTTTTAAAGAATTTATGATGAAAAGACATGATTATTCAAAATCAGTAACATTAAAATAAAAAATGAGAACTTAGAAATGGAACTTCTAAATTCTCTAATAGAGATTACACCGAAATGATGGGATATCCTTTTGCTTTCTCTTTTATGATTATATCACAAAAGAGAAAAAAGCAACAAGATATTCCTTTAAATTTTTAAGGGAGGTTATGAAATTGAAAATTTTAATTGAAGGTAAAGATTATTCAGTACACGAGTATACTACTAAAGATAAAAGAAAAACCAATGATAGACCAATGTGTCCTATTTGCAGTAATTGTAATCACAAAGAATTTTGTGCTAATAGGAAAAAGCTATTCAAAATGAAAGAATGTGAAGATTGTAATAATTGTAAAGATAAAGAACATTGCGATAAATTCTATATTTACCCAAAATTTAAAGTAGAGCTTTTAACAAATGGCAGAAAATCCACAACCAAAGATACAAATAGAATGCAATTTAATGGAAAAACAAAAGAAGAAGCTTTAAATAAAATGCTCGAATATATTAAAGAGGTTTCTATTCATGGTAAGTCACAGAAAGCTGAAGAAACAGATGCTACTATTGTTTCAATATGCGAAGAATATGAAAATAAGAGAGTCAAAAATAAGGAAATTAAACCAAACACATATGGCAGAAATATGCAAACTATAAAATCAATAGGTAATAATAAATTTGCTAATATTCCAATTCAAAATGTTACAGTAAATCAAATAAAACAATATTTAGAAAGTGAACGAGTAAAGTCAAATTCTTCAATAGATAAATATTATAGAAAAATCAAGAATGCATATAGTATAGCTTATGCAAAAGGCATTATTCAAAATAACTTATTTTTAATTGGAGAGGGTATTAAAAAGCCTGAAAGTTTTAAGGAAGATAAAAAGGTTGATGCTTTTACTAGAAAAGAAGAATATATTTTAACAGAATATATAAAGACACATGAATCAAAATATAATCTGATATTATTAGTTGCATTATATACTGGAATGAGAATTGGAGAGATTTTAGCATTACGACCAAGTGATATACACATTTCTGGAAATATTGGAAGTATTGAAGTAAAAAGAACATTAACAAAGGATATTCACAATAAAGTAGTAATTGGAGAAATTACTAAAACCAAAAACGGATTAAGGACAATAGATCTTACACCTTTAGCTGTTCCTATAATACAACAAGCATTGACACAATATAAGGAAAATAAATATGAAGTATTGTTCTGCCAATCAAATGGAAAGTTCTATACGGATGGACAAGTTAATTCAGCTTTTAAAATAATATGTAAAAATGCAGGACTTCGAGTTGTAACTTTAAAGCATAAGAAAGTTGGAAAAAATAAAGGTATTCACTATGTTAATTATAAATCTAGCGATAGCCATACACATATGCTAAGACATACTTTTGCAACAAGATGTATTGAATCTGGAATTGCTATAGAAGTATTGCAAAAAATATTAGGTCATGCAGATATTACAACAACTATTAATACTTATGGATATATTTATTCATATTTAAGACAGAAAGAACTTAACCAAAAATATACAAAGTATATGCAAGATACAAATGCTATACTAGAAGAAAACTTCGAAAGATTTGAAGAAGAATATTTAAAACTAAAATAATAATTTACAATTAGAACTTTCTATGATATAAAATTGGAAAGTTGGAACTTAAAAATTTAATAAGAGTAGTTTGGAACCAAGTTCCAAAAATAAGATAAGTTGCAAAACATTGAGAAACACTAGGATAGATGGCAGTTTTATAATGTCCATCTGCACCAATGACGTATCTGTTCGAACTAACAGATAGATTGAAAATCATTCAAGTAAGTTGGATGATTTTTTTCTTTGCCCAAAAAACATCATCCAATATCCTAAAAAGAAAGGATGGTGCTTGAAATGAAGATAATTAAAGAAGAACTGCGATTTGATGAAAACTTAAAGAAAAGACTAGAATTTATATGTGAGTTCTCAAAGGTTACTCCCACTTTTGTTAATGGCAGTATAAGAAAAATTGAGAAAACCAATATTTCTTATATTGAGCCACATAGAGTAATTGTAAAAGATACTACATTTCTGGTCTTTAACTATTCTAATGATGTTTATATATCCAATCTTGCAAAAAAGATAAAATTATCGGAATTAGAAGATTATATAAACAGCATAAAATAGCTAAAATTTGACATTTCTGAAAATCGTGATATAATACTAGCAGTAAATTATTTATGTTTACCTGTTAGGAGTTGATTATATGTTTTTGGTTTGTTCCAAGAAAAAATATTGTAATATAAACAGATTTAAGAGATGTCAAGGATAACTTGTGTGTTTTCTTTGATGTCTCTTTTTGGTTAGGAGGTTTATGAGTTGGTTGAAGAAAAGAAAAAATGTGGATTGTATATGAGGGTTTCTACAGAAGACCAAGCTCGTGAGGGCTTTAGTCTTCCAGAACAAAAAGAACGATTAGAAGCTTATTGTAAATTTAAGGGTTATGAAATTGTAGATTACTATGAAGATGCAGGTGTTAGTGCTAAAACAGGTAATTATAGGGCAGAATTCGAAAGACTAAAAGAAGATATTAAATCTAAAAAGATAAATACTATTATCTCTCTTAAATTAGATAGATTTACTAGAAGTATTTATGACTGGGAAGAACTTATAACTTTTTTAGATGAAAATGAAGCCTATATAGATTGTGTTAATGATGATATAAATACTACTACAGCAAATGGTAAGATGATTTCAAGACTTTTGGTAAGTGTAAGCCAGAATGAAATTGAAAGAACTAGTGAGAGAACAAAAATAGGTTTAGCTGGTGCAATAAAACAAGGTCATATCCCTCATATTGCTCCATTAGGTTACAAACATGAAAATAAAACTCTTGTAATAGATTATTCTACCAAAGACATTGTTGTTAGAATATTCGAATTGTACTTTAATGGTTATTCTTATCAAAAAATAAGTACGTTATTCAATGAAGAAAAAGTATTAGGTAAAGATAATTGGAGAGATTCAACAATACAGAATATTTTGCAAAATGAAATATATAAAGGCGACTTTGTTCATGGAAAAAGAACAAAATCTCCTACTTATTATGAAAATGTTGTAGAGCCTATTATCTCTAAAGAAATGTGGGAAGATTGCCAAGTTCAGAAAAAGAAAAATTCAAGAAGTTATCAAAGAACATTAACTTACCTATATTTGCAGAAAATAAAATGTCCTAAATGTAATCGTATTTTAGGTGGTAAAGCTACTACAAAGAAAAATGGAAAGCCTTACTTCTATTACTATTGTAACGATTGCAAAATAACCATTAAAGAAAATGCCATAAATGAATACTTTAATCAATTTATAAATGAATTAGTAGAATATGATTCTGTTGTAAATCAATTTTTCTTGCCTATGATAAGGCAAAGATTTGATGAGCCTAAAGAAAAGCTACAAAAAGAGATTGATGAACAAAATACAAAACTTGAACGAATTAGAAAGGCTTATATCAATGGAGCTTTTGATTTAGATGTATATACTAGTGAAACTGCTGTTATAGAAAAAGCTATAAATAATCTCAAAGAAGAATTAGAAGCTACTGATTGTGTAGAAGAATTAAGATTTACTCCAAAAGATATTCTATTAAAAAGAGATATAGATTTTCTTAATAAAATGATTATGAATAAGCAATATAAAGAAAGAACAAAAACATGGAAAGATTATACTCGTGAAGAACAAGCTGAACTTATAATGAAGTATGTTGATGAAATAAAACTAACTCTTATAGGAAGTGAAGTAATTGTAAAGGAGATTAATTTTAGAGACTCTATTTGTAAACCATGTCAAGAATTATATGATAAAGGTTATATTGATACAACAAAACCTATGTTATTAGGAAATGTACTAGGAAGTGTCAGATTTAGTAACTATTTAACAGAAGAAGAATTTGGAGAAATAATAATGAGATTACAACAATACTATGATGTTCATTATACAGAGGCGATATATTATCTACAAGAGCAAGTATTTTATTTTAATTTCGTTGAAGATAATAGTGCTATTGTTAGAGTATTCCCATTAGAAGATTATTACAAATTAGATCCAGATAATAAAATGGAAGAATATCGATTTGGAATAATTTATATTAATGGTAATGATTATGATGACTTTGAAATTACAGAAGCAGATAATATCGAGCCATACTTTAATGCAATACCAGACGATAATGAAACAACAATTAAATTTGAAAATGGTAAACGTAGTGAAATTGTTGTGAAGCCAGTAAAATTCTCCGAAGAAGACACTAAATAATTGTTGCAATTTTTACTTTGTTTATGGGCTATGTTGCAACAATCAAATTAACGTGTCACGTTTTGTTTTTACGAAGTAAAAATGAAAGTGGCGATAGTTAATTTGAATAAATTTTATCCCAATGGGAGAAAATTTATTGCCTCGCAGAGCCCCCGAGTTTTGATAGTATGTCAAAACTCATAGGGGGTTAGGACTTATGACAGGGTCAAAGTCCTGTGCTTCGAAGAAATTTCAAGGAGGTGCTTTTAATGGAACAAGAATTAGCCTATTCTTTTCACTTGGGTAGTGATAAAAATAAAAGCAAATTAGCAAAAAGAGTTTCAAAAGGAAATGTATCAGGTACTACCTCTTTTTCAAATAATGCTATTCAAAATGCAAAAGATTTGTCAAAGGCAAATAAGCATAACTTAAGGGATTATGATAATCAAAAAGAGCTTATTACAACAATATATGGAACTAATGATATTGTAGAAGATGTTAAACAAGTATATTTAAATGAATTCGAACAAGCTAGAATTGAGTATAATAGCAAAACACGAGCTGATAGACAAATCATAGATTACTTTCAAAAAGTGTGCGATTCTCAAAATGATATAGCTTGTGAGATTATTATTGAACTTGGAGATATGGACTTTTGGCAAGATAAAGACAACGAATATAGATATAAAATGACAGATGTATATAATGAGCAAATACAAGAATTATCAAAACTACTTCCTACTTTTAAAGTAGCAAATGCTACAATACACTATGATGAAACATCTCCACATATGCACATTATTGGTGTTCCAGTAATAGAAAATTGTAAAAGAGGTATGAAGAAACAAGTTGGTAAATCACAACTATTTACTAAAACCTTACTTTCTGAAATACAAGATAAAATGAGAAATGCTTGTATTAGGTCATATAATAAGTTCTATGATGTTGATAGTAGGCTTAAAACAAAGCAAAAAGGCAGAAATCAAGATATTAATGTTAATGAAATGGGCAATTACAGAGAGATGAAGAAAAAACTAGAGAAGCAAAAATCAAAACTAGAAAACGCCAATAAACAAACTAAAAAGCTAGATAATTCAAGTAAAGGTATAATTGAGTTATTAGATAACTTAAAGCCCATGCCCTTTAATAAAAATAATAGCCAAATTTCAAACGAGAATATAGAAAATATCAAAGATTATATTAAAGACGTAACAGATGTCACTCAGACAGTTAGAAGTGTAAATGACTTAAATATGTCGATTAAAGATTTTGAACATGCCACTTCTAAAATAGAGAATGAAAATTATTCACTTAAAGAACAAATAAAGCTAAAAGATGATGATATAAAGGAATTAAAGGATAAATTATCAGCTAAAGATAAAACAATTATCAAATTAAATAGTGCTTTAGAAAAAGCAAAAACAGAATTAAGTAAATTTAAGGGATTTTGGAAATCACTTATTAAAAGATTTCAAATGAAAATATTTGATGAAAAATATTATGATATTCCAGAAGATAAACGAAGCTATACTCTTGTAGCAGAAGATTTAGAAAAAAGTGGAATATTTGATAATAACGATTCAGATATAGTTCATAATCCTACAAGAAAAGTATTAACAAATGAAGAATTAACTGAAATTCAATCTAAAAAAGGAAAAAAGAAAAATGATTATAATTTGAATTAGGAGGAAAAATATGGCTCAATCAAATAAAAAAATGAATAAAGATGAATTAAAAAATGAAATAGAACTTTACTTAAATGATTTTAAGATGATATATGATAGTTTTGAGATATATCGAGGAATAAAGAAAAGTGTTCCAGAGTATTCAAAGGAAATAAATTCTATATCACAACTTATTGTACCTATTTTAGAATCTTTACAATATACTTTTTTAATGGGATTAGCAAAGATGCTTTTAGAAAATGAAGATAAAAACATATTAAATCTTGTGAAATTATGTGGTTATAACAATGATGTTTTTCCGACTGAACATAGAAGAGATTATATATGTGATGAAAAAGTAATTTCATTTGAAACTGAAGAAGTAAATATTCTAGAGGATATTAAAAATATTAAGAACCAATTAAGAATTCATAAACAAGCTATTAGTAATTTAGATACTATTAGAAATAAGTTTTTGGCACATAATGATGAAGAATATTACAGCGATGTAAGCAAATTATTTAAAGAAAATACTATAACTTATGCAGAAATTGAAAAATTGTTGGAAGTAATAAAAAATTCTCTAAATATTTTGATTAGGGATTTAGCAGATACAACTTGGATTTTTACGACAGAAGGAGTTGAAGATTTTACGTATATTTGTAAAGCATTAAAAGAAACTAAAGAAATGCATATAAAAAGATTAAAAGGAGAAAAAAATAATGAATAATGAATTACCAA
>OLRO01001948.1_pt1 | contig 10788 bp, 7 predicted proteins | sample 1673131 | NCBI WGS metagenome assembly OLRO01 (sample SAMEA3136757, study PRJEB25190) | human gut metagenome | biome: human gut; feature: human-associated habitat; material: faeces | place: Austria | collected 2013 | reverse complement strand
GGTCATGGGAGAGATATCTACAAAAGCATATGTAGATATTCAGAAAATTGTCCGCGATACTGTTCGTGAGATTGGATATACAAGAGGAAAATATGGATTTGATGCAGAGACTTGCGGTGTGATCACAGCAATCGATGAACAGTCTACAGATATCGCTATGGGTGTTGATAAAGCACTTGAAGCAAAAGAGCATACAATGTCAGAAGAAGAGATTGATGCAATCGGAGCCGGAGACCAGGGAATGATGTTCGGTTATGCTTCTGATGAGACACCGGAATATATGCCATACCCGATCGCACTTGCACACAAGCTCTCAAGAAAGCTTACAGAAGTAAGAAAGAACGGAACACTTCCGTACTTAAGACCGGATGGAAAGACACAGGTTACGGTTGAATATGATGAGAATGGTGTTCCGGCACGTCTGGATGCAGTCGTACTTTCGACACAGCATGATCCGGAAGTGACACAGGATCAGATTCATAAAGATATTAAGAAATATGTATTCGATGCAATCATTCCGGAGGGCATGGTAGATGAGAAGACAAAGTTCTTCATCAACCCGACAGGACGTTTTGTAATCGGCGGACCACACGGAGACAGCGGACTTACAGGACGTAAGATCATCGTAGATACTTACGGTGGAATGGCACGTCACGGCGGCGGGGCTTTCTCTGGAAAAGACTGTACAAAGGTTGACCGTTCCGCAGCTTATGCAGCACGTTACGTTGCCAAGAATATTGTTGCTGCAGGACTTGCCAAGAAATGTGAGATTCAGTTGTCTTATGCAATCGGTGTAGCACATCCGACATCTATCATGGTAGATACATTCGGAACAGGTGTGTTAGAAGATGACAAACTGGTAGAGATCATCCGCGAGAACTTTGATCTGCGTCCGGCAGGAATCATTCAGATGCTTGATCTTAGAAGACCAATCTACAAACAGACAGCGGCTTACGGACATTTCGGACGTACAGATATTGATCTTCCATGGGAGAAACTGGACAAAGTAGAAGATCTGAAAAAATATTTATAGAAATTTTATAAAAGTTTATGGGTGCTTTGGTGTGAAGCACCCATTTTTCATGCTATAATTTTTTTTAGTGGAGGACAGATACATGAAGCTGAAAACGCGATTAGTTATAGCATTTTTTACGATTATCATTATACCGGTCCTTATGGCAGCCATGATGGTTTCAATGGTATGCCGCTATCAGATCGGAGTGGTGGAGAAGAATTATGGGATTACAGGAACGACGATTTCTGATTTTACGAATTCCATGCAGGTACTTGCACGTGTTACGGAGAAGCCGTATCATGAACTGAAGGATATGTCAGAACAGGCATCTGAGATGGAAGATGCGACAGAACTGGATCAGTTTAATAAAAAACTGGAGAATAAGAATGCATACCTGCTGGTGAGAAAAGACGGAACAATCGTATATACGGGCAGCGATGATGATCGTGTAAAAGCGGTGATCGAACAATTGCCGGGATATGGAGATACAGATACAACATCGGAGAACGGGATTTATCTTGGCGGAGATGCAGAAGCATTGGTAAAACAGGTAGATTTCAGATATGATGACGGCAATAAGGGAAGTGCGTTCATTGTGTCAGATGTATCCAATGTAATTCCGGAGGTTGGACAGTTTTTCTGCGAAATCCTGATTGGAATTGTAGTGATACTGATACTTACTTCGGCAGTTCTTATTATATGGATTTACCGTGCGGTTATGGGGCCGATCGGCAAGATGCAGACAGCGGCGCAGAATATCAAGGATGGGAATCTGGATTTTGAGTTGAAACCGGAGGCTGACGATGAACTTGGAAAACTCTGTCAGAGCCTGTCCCGCCGGATCTTAAATAACGAAGAGGATGCAAAAGAATGTGTTAATGATACGTGGCTTGGTGTGTGGAACAGCATCCCACCGCAGACCCCGAATCCGCTGGTCTCCTATGTCTGCAGGATTACCCGCAATCTATCCGTCAAAAGGCTGCGGCATAACATGGCGGCAAAGCGCAACAGCTATTACGATGTATCGCTTGCGGAACTGGAAGAATGTATTCCGGCAGCGCAGGAGCAGGAGCCTTGGGAAGAACAGGAGGTGACGAAAGTCCTGGAACGCTTTTTACGGGAACTGGATACCGGCAGCCGCGTGATGTTCGTCAAACGGTACTGGTATGCGGAGTCTGTCGCACAGATTGCGGAAACGTTTGGGATGAAAGAAAACAGTGTGTCCGTAAAACTGATGCGTCTGCGCAAAAAGCTGAGAAAGAAACTGGAGAAGGAGGGTGTAGTGTTATGAGAAAATCCGAAAAATTATCCGATGCAATCGGTGAAATCAGTGATGACATTATAGAGGAAGCGTATACATATAAGCCAAAACATGACATGCACCAAAGAAAGGCTTCTTTTAAATTGGGAGCAGCTGTAGCAGTTCTTGCCATGCTTGTTTTGGCGGGAGTCGGTGTGTCCGTAGGGGGAGGAACTTCCTTTTTCCGGCTTGGAACAATTGTTTCCAGATTTACGGGGAAGGCTGCAAAGGTGGTTTACCGTATCCAGGGAATTCCGGTAACACAGCAGGAAATTCAGGCAGGAGTGGCATTGCGTGTGGAAAACGGAGAAACGGTAAAAACCGCAAAAAAAGAGGTTATAAAAGATATTATTACAAAAAAGACATTGTATGTACTTGCAAAAAAGAACGGATGTACTGTGTCGGATCAGGAATATGATGATTATGCAAAACTGCTGAAGACACAGATGAACAAAGCGGAGAACCGGAAAGAAATCCGCGATTTTTATGCGGGATTCGGTGGAGAGAGTGCTTACTGGAAGAATATGGAGCCGGTTATTCGTCAGAATCTTGCGGTGCGCAAGTATATAGACAGCCAGACAGGAACGCAGACGGAGGAAGAAATCAAACAGGAGGCATATGAAAGCGGTGCAAAGCAGACGGATCTGGATGCATTTGAACAGGTGGTGGAAGATGTCTGTGAAGAGATTGGCGATTATCTGAAAACACTGCAGAAGTCGGATGCTTCGGTATATTATTTTGCGTCTTCCGACAAAGAGCGTGTGACAGAATCTGGTGGATGAGCAGCAGTATAAAGACAGCAGTTCCTATTAACAATATTTTGCCGGATATATGGAGAAATTCCAGAAAATGTCCGATATATAAGATGATATTATGAAAAAATAAAGGGGGAATTATCATATGTCATTGACGATTCAGGCACCACATGCTAACATGAATGCATACGAAATCGGAGACGATGAAACGCGCAAAAATAAAGTATCCGACAAAGGAACCATATATGCCGGAGATCTGCAGTTTGCCCAGACCACAGGCAATGCTGCAAGCGACAAGAAACAAAGTGCCCGGAAACAGGCGATGAAGCTGATCCGGGATGCATGGGACAGTGATAACAAGGCGGTAAGCCAGCGGGATCAGATAGCGCAGCAGAAAGAGGAAAAACTCAAAGAAGTCCGTGAGTGTAACGAGGAATTGAAACAGATTCGCGAGAGTAAAGAAATCGCGCGGCAGAGTTATGGGGTGGATCCGGATTCCCAGGAGCAGAAAGACTTAGAACTGCTGGAAAAATATCAGGATTATCAGAAAGGTGTGCAGACGGATGACTTTTCCAAGGAAGAGATAGACCGTTTGAAAGAACTGCAGAATACCCCTCTGACCGATTATCAGACCAGGGCATTACAGCTGAATGCACAAAAGGATGTCATTCTGAACAAGAAAGACCGGGCGCAGCGTAACGTGACTTCTCTGACTGAGGCAGCGGCAGATGCAAAGCTCGACCAGCTGAAATCACAGGATATGCAAAAAGCGCAGGATGCAGCGGATGAACTGCTGGATGCTTCCGATAAAGATGCTTTTGGCATGCTGATACAGGATGCGGTAGATCACATCGACGAGAAACAGGAAGAAGAGAAAGAGAAAGCAGAGGAAGCGCAGGAGAAGCGCGACGAGCAGCAGGAAAAGATTGACGAAAAGAAAGAGGAAAAACAGCAGCAGGAGAAGATGATTGAGGGTTCTGTCGAGGCAGACAGGCTGGAGGCAGATGTAACGGTGAATCAGACGGGTACGAGTAAGCTGGAGGAGGCGCAGCAGCACATCCAGACGATTCTTAAAAAGAACAATCTCGTAAACGAGGATCTGAAGGGGATTAAAATTGACTTGAATTTCTAATGCCAGGAGGATGAGGTGTAATGCAATCCGGTAACGGGATGACCATGCAGGAAGCAGAACAGGAAATCAAATATTATCAGAAGATTTTTCAGGTAGCACGTCTGTTAAAAGGAGAAGATGTTGAGCGGACATTTTACCAGCAAGGGAAAGGAACGTGCGAAAATGTGCAGGATGGATGTCCGTGCTACAGTCTCTGGAAGAAAAACGGTAAGTGCGAAAACTGCAGTTCCTATAAAGCGTTGCGGGAAAAGAAGCAGATGATTAAGCTGGAATTTCTGGAATCAGAAGTCTATCAGGTAATCTCCCGGTATATGGAAATTGATGGACAGCCATACGTCATGGAATTGATCAATCATCTGGAGGACGACACCTTAATCGACATATCCTGCAGAGAAAAGCTGATCAATAAACTGACCGGATATAATGAAAAATTATATAAGGATGTCCTGACCGGAGTTTATAATCGTCTGTATTTTGAGGAAGAGATAAAAATGTGGACGGGAAATGCCGGAATTGTTGTGATTGATGTGGATGATTTCAAGCTTTGCAATGATACATATGGACATCTGACCGGAGATATGGCACTTGCGGCGGTTGCTGGTGTGATCTGGCGTTGTATCCGCAGAGAGGATACGCTTGTGCGCTATGGTGGAGATGAATTTGTTCTTGTGCTGCCGGAGATAAAGGAAGATGGGCTGGTAGAAAAACTGCAGGAGATTCAGGAAAAGATCCAGAATGCAGTGATTCCGGGGTATTCCAATATTCAGCTTTCTGTCAGTATGGGTGCCGTGATTTCGCAGAACGAATCTGTTGAGCATGCAATGCTTCGCGCACGTAAACTGATGTATCAGGCAAAAAATAAGAAAAACATGGCCATCACCGAGAATAACATGATTGATCATGAGGGAAAGATACACGCACAGAAGCAACCGGAAAAGATGATTCCGGAGATCCTTGTAGTGGATGATGAGGAGGTCAACCGGACGCTTCTGGATATGATTTTTTCCAAGGATTATCATGTCCTGCAGGCGGAGAGCGGAGAAAAATGCATAGAAATACTAGAACAGCAGGTCAATAGTATTTCTTTGGTTCTGCTGGATGTGGTATTGCCGAAGATGGATGGATTTGATGTCCTGACATATATGAATAAAAATCACTGGATTGAGGATATTCCGGTTATTATGATGTCCGGAGCCGATGCCCCGGAGGCTGTGAAGCGGGCATATGCACTTGGTGCAGTGGATTTTGTCAGCAAGCCATGCGATGCACAGATCGTTTATCAGCGTGTGACGAACACCATGAAATTATATGCGAAGCAACGTCGGCTGACTTCCCTGATTACCGCGCAGATCAACGAAAAAGAGAAAAACAGCGAGATGCTGATTCATATTCTCAGTCATATTGTGGAGTTTAGAAACGGAGAGAGCGGAAGCCATGTGCTTCACATTCACAAACTTACGGAGATGCTTCTGGAGAGACTGGCGCAGAAAACCGAAAAGTATCATCTGGATGGGGATACCAGAGCCATGATCGCACTTGCTTCTTCTTTGCATGATATCGGAAAAATCGGTGTGGATGAAAAAATCCTGAATAAACCGGGAAAACTGACAAAAGAAGAATTTGAGATTATGAAAACGCATACCGTCATCGGTGCAGAAATGCTGGAACAGCTTGGCATTTATCAGAACGAGCCACTGGTAAAGATCGCACACCAGATCTGCCGCTGGCATCATGAGCGCTACGATGGAAAAGGCTATCCGGATGGACTTGTGGGAGATGAAATCCCGATTTCCGCACAGGTAGTTTCTGTAGCGGATGTGTACGATGCGCTGGCGAGTGAGCGTGTTTATAAGAAAGCAGTACCGCATGAAAAGGTACTGGAAATGATCCTGCATGGGGAATGCGGACAGTTTAATCCGATCCTCATAGAATGTCTGCAGGAGATCAGTTCGCGGATCAGAAGCGAATGTTATGATGAGGAACAGGAGACCTGATATGTTAGACCAGAATACATTTACAGAAACCATACGTGCGGTACAGGATATTATCCGCACTTCGGCGGAGCCGATGACGAGAGAGGAGATCCTTTCCTATTTTAAGGATATGGATTTGAATGCACAGCAGGAAGAGATGGTGTTAGAGTTTCTGTCAACACCACATGATGATCCGCAGCCGGAAGAGAACGAACCGGAAACAAAGGAAGCGGAATATGAGGAGACTGCAGAGAAAGAAGAAACCAAAGAATCTTCTGCGAAAAAGGAATCCGCAAAAGATTCCGTCACAGACAACATTTCCACTTCTCCCATGTTTCAGATGTATCTGGAGGAACTGAAAGATATTCCGGAGTATACCAAGGAGCAGCAGATTGATATGTATAAGAAGCTGCTGGCAGGGGAAGAGAGCATGGTACACGCGCTCTCCAATGCATGGCTGTGCAACGTACTGGAAGTAGCAAAGAAACTGGCAGTTTCCCCGGAAGGATTTGAGGATATTGTGCAGGAAGGAAATATGGCACTTTTCCTGCGCCTGAGCGAGCTGTGCGGCAGCCACGAAAAAGTGGATGTGGAAGAGGAACTTCTTACCGCGGTGGAAGAAGCGATGAAATCCTGCATCCGGGAGAAGACCGGTGAGGATGAGAATGAAAATTCCGTGGTTGGAAAAGTTGCGCTGGTAAGTGAAGCGGTGAACTATCTGAAAAAACAGAACGGTGCACAGCCAACGCAGAAAGAACTTGCGGATTATGTCAAAATTCCGGAAGATGAGCTTGCAGATATTCTTTATATGATTGATAAGGCGAAAAAAGATTCCTGATCGAGGAACGAAACAGCCCTCCTATTTGACGGGAGGGCTGTTTTTATTTTCTTGCAACAAAAATACACCTCCGATACACTGTATAGATAGGAGGGCCTTCCATGGATGAACGTTTATTAGTAAAAAGGGCAAAGCGCGGGGATACCGCAGCGTTTGCCGAATTGTATGGGACAATTTATAAGAGGCTGTATCAGTTTGCGCTATATACGCTTGGAAATACACAGGATGCGGAGGATGTGGTCAGTGCCGCTGTGATGGAAGCATTTGAAAATATCGGGAAATTGCGGAAGGAAGATGCTTTTTCCGCCTGGATGTATCGTATCGTGGCAAATATGTGCAAACAGAAAATGCGGGAATACTATCAACGGGGAGAAGAACTGACGGAAGAAAACGGTGGCTGGGACGGCTATGTATGGGGTGATACCCGTGAGGAATATATAGAAGTCCGGCGTGCATTTCTTACGATGGATGAGGAGGACCGCATGATTGTGGGAATGCATGTCTTCGGTGGATATAAGACGCGGGAGATTGCACAGATTCTTGCAATGAATGAGAATACTGTGCGGTCGAGAGAACATCGGGCGTTGCAGCGGATGGAAAAACAGCTGAAGGGATTGAGGTGAGAATATGCAGGAACAGAACCTGGAAGAATGGAAAGAGAAAATAGACAGATCCGCAGAGCAGATTACCGTGCCGGATACTCTGACACCCGGGGCGGTGCAGCAGATGCTGGAGGAGCGGAAAAATCGGACATCCGCAGGCAGGAAAGAACACAGACATTACCGGAGATTTGCCGGAATTGCTGCGGCAGTTGCAGTGCTGGTGATTGCGGTCGGAACCTATGGATGGAATAAGTATGGAACCGATGATGCGCAACCGAAAAAGGCTGCTCTTTCCGTAACAGAAACTGTCGACAGTACGCAGGATACAGAAAAGAAAGAACAAATCGGTGCATTTACTCTGGCAAAAAGTTACCAGGATGTATATGCAGCGGTACAGAAAAAATCCAATTCACAAAAGGAGTTGGCAGAAGGCACAGTGGATGATTTGTTTTTTGTGGAAGATACCGGTTCTGCCGAGGCGAAAAAAGAGTCATCCGGTACCCATTCCGACACCAATTTGCAGGTAAACGGTGTGGACGAGGGGGACCTCGTCAAAAATGACGGAAATTATCTGTATGTGCTGAATGATGACCGGGTGACCATTGTGGATATTCGGGACAAAAATATGCGTAAGCTGTCGGAAATACGGCCGGAACTGACGGAAAATGACATCCTTTTGCAGCTATACGTGGATAATGACCGGCTGTATGTTATCAAGCAGGGATGGGAAACACAACAGGAGGAGATTCAGTCCGACAGCACGGAGGCTGACAATGATTCCGGTTTTATCGGATGTTACAAATATGAACCGGACGGAAATGTGAGTACAGTTCTTTTGACGTATGACATTTCCGAACGCGCAAATCCGGTATTAAGTGCAACCATGAAAATGGATGGAGCATACCAGAGTTCCCGTAAGGTTGGAAATTTTATTTATCTGTTTACTGACCGTTGGGTGTCCAGAGACGGAAAGAACTGGAAGGCTCAGGTCATTCCGGAAATTGCCGGGAAAAAAGCAGATGCCGGATGTTTTTATGTGCAGAAGAATGGGACAACAGAAGTCATTATGGCATCTGTAAATCTTAAAGAGCCATCGAAGGCTGCAGACCATATGGTGCTTCTCGACAGCGGACGACAGGTTTATATGGGAACGGATGCAATCTATCTGTATCAGATGGAATATGAGCGTGGAGAAAAGACAAAGATCGCCAAGTTTTCTTATAAGAATGGAATGTTTTCAGCAATTGCAGAAACAACCGTAAAGGGGGCGATCCGGGATACGTTTGCTATTTCGGAAAGTGGGGGAGAACTTCGTATTCTGACAACAGATTCCCAAAATTCTTTATCCGGAAACCGCCTGTATCTGCTGGATGCGGATCTGAAAAAAGAGGGATTGCTGGAAAATATTGCAAAGGGAGAAGAGATTTATGCGGCACGGTATCTGGGAAATATAGCATATTTCATTACTTATCATAATACCGACCCGTTGTTTGCAGTAGATATTTCCGATCCGGCACATCCGAAGCCGCTGGGAAATGTGAAGATGACAGGATATTCCGATTATCTGCACCCGTTTGGAGATGGACTGTTGCTTGGCATCGGCTATGAAACCGATGCTAAGACAAGCGAGAAGACAGGGGTAAAACTGACAATGTTTGATATCTCCGATCCGATAAACCTCAGGATTTTGGATTCTGTGACGATAAACGAAGATTTCTGTAGTGCCGCAGAGAATTACAAGTGTGCATTTGTAGATACCGGACGTGGACTGGTCGGATTTGCGACAGAGACCTGGACCAAAACCAATTATAACAGGTATATGCTGTTTCAGTGGGATGGAACGTCTTTTGTAAAGAAAATTTCCTTAAAGAGAACACAGCAGAAAATGGATACGTGGACCGGTGCAGAACAGATGAGGGGACTTTCTTCGGGTGACCGTTTTTATGTGCTTCATGTGGAACGGGATGATTTTTCACTTATTTCGTATGATATGAAAAATGATTTCCAGGAGATTGAGACCCAAAAATATTAAAAAAGCATAAAAAATGAGATAAAAATGAAACTTTTTTGCACATTTTTCTTGAAAAAGCCTCTGATTTTTGTTACTATATGTTATAGTTAAGTAACAAAGTTGTAACAAATTGGAGGATAGGCATTGAAGTTTAAGGTTACATGGGGTAAGAAGCTGATCGCAGGTATTTTGCTGGCGGCAGTTGTAGTAGGGGGTACTGCAGCACCGGCAGAAGCAGCAGGAAAGAAAAGTACTGCGGTTGTGGCACAGGATAATTACCGGAAAACATTGTGTAAGGGATTTCTGGGAAAGAGTTATGGCAGTGTGGTTGATGGAATCCGCTGTGACTGCAGTGGTTACACACGGGCAGCCCTGAATCGTCTGGAGAGTAAGGGACGGAAAGGGACTGCACTGAAAAATGTCAGTGTTGGAGCACATTGTACCAGAGACTGGGTAAGCGGATCGAGTATTTCGTATACAACAGGGGTTGCAACAAAGGGTGCGATCCAGTGGAATTCCGGCACAAAGAAGTCTATTGGAAGAAAAAGCAGTGGGAAAAGCCTTTCCCAGTTGGAACTTGGAGATGTTGTTGTTTATGGCAAGGGCGGTTCTTCCTCTCATATAGCCATATATTTCGGAGAATTTTCTTCGATGGAAGCGGTAAAAGATTATTTGGAAGATATTGGTGTCTATGCGAAAGGAACGATTAAGAGATCTGCAGGAGATAAGTACAGTTACAGTGGCCGGACGATTGTGCATAAGTATGGAAACAGTAGGTACTGGCGGATTCATTCTACATGCAGCGGAATTATGATTGACAATGATATTGCAGGAAGAAAGGCAGCAAAAACATTAGAAATTTTATTGAAAGACAGATATGAAGTCGTTGATGAACCACCCCAAAGAGGTAAGGATTTCAACGACTTCCTTTGTATCCAGTTAGGAATTTTAAAGCAGAATGAAAGGAGTTTTGAGCGATGAATGAAAAAATAACAGTGCTTCTGGTAGAACCGGGCAAGTATCCAAAGCCGATTGAGATTGAAGATACGTTGGAAGCGATGCAGGAAGTTGTCGGTGGAGATATTGAAGAATATATGCCATTTGATGATGAGGTCGCCATTATCTGTAATGAGGAAGGAAAGATGAACGGATCACAGCTTAA
>OLRO01001939.1_pt1 | contig 10841 bp, 5 predicted proteins | sample 1673131 | NCBI WGS metagenome assembly OLRO01 (sample SAMEA3136757, study PRJEB25190) | human gut metagenome | biome: human gut; feature: human-associated habitat; material: faeces | place: Austria | collected 2013 | reverse complement strand
CATTTTGTGGCTATGTCACTTTTTAATGCGGCTAGTGAACAATTGGTGCTTAGTCAGCCACAAATTCTCAATGAGACGCAGGATGACATGTCGGTTTATTTGAAGGAACTTCTTGACCTTGGTCTTCCTCTGGTTGAAAAGGGACGTAATCGTTTCGAGGCTAAGGGTGACCAGATTGGGAACTACAAGGACCTCCTATCGACTGTCATTGCCCTTAACAGTAGCCATCTAGATGCTGATTTGGACAAGGAAACGCAGACTTTCTGGTCAGTTGCTGTGCGTTATCTCCGTAAGCGACTTGATAAGGACCAAGTCTTGATTCCAAATGTGATTGACGATGTGACGACGACCAAGGTGGATGATCAGGTCATGCAGCTGGTCTTTCCGGGGGAAGAACCACTAAAATTATCAGCCTCGGCTCTGACGACCTTCTATAACAACCAATATCTTTATTTCTTGCGTTATGTTTTGGGACTTGAAGAGTTGGAGTCCATCCATCCAGATGCTCGACACCACGGGACTTACTTGCACCGTGTCTTTGAGCGTGTTATGGGGGATTCTTCGTCAGAAAACTTCGATGATAAATTGGAAAAGGCTATTGCTCAGACCAATCAGGAACAACCCTTTGAAATTCTCTATACCGAGGACCAAGAGAGTCGCTTGTCTCGTCAGATCTTGGAAGATATCGCCCGTTCAACTGCCAGTGTTTTGCGTGACAATGCGGCCGTTAAGGTTGAGCGTGAGGAAGCTAAGTTTGACTTGCTTTTAGCAAATAGCATCAAGATTACAGGGATTATTGACCGTGTGGACCGTTTAACGGATGGGGCTCTGGGTGTCGTTGACTACAAATCAGGTAAAAATGTCTTTGACATTCAGAAATTCTACAATGGCCTCAGTCCGCAGTTGGTAACCTATCTAGAAGCCCTCCGCCAGACCTATAAGGTTGATGCTGATCAGCTTTTTGGTGCCATGTATCTTCACATGCAGGACCCACAGCTTAACTTAGCTCAGTTTGGTCTGGATAAGCTAGCAGCTCAGGCTCATAAGGAATTAACCTATAAGGGACTTTTTGTGGCTTCAGAAACAGAGCATCTGGCTGGTGGGAACTATGATTTACAAAAGACTGTCACCTATGACAAGGAGGACCTAGAAACCTTGCTAGACTACAATATCAAGCTCTTTACAAGTGCTGCTGAAGTTATTCGAAGCGGGAATTTTGCGGTCAATCCTTATACTGAGGATGGCAAGTCTGTTCAAGGGGATCAAATCAAGTCTATTACTCATTTTGAGGCTGACCGTCACATGGGACAGGCGCGAAAACTCTTGCGTTTACCAAGTAAGGGCAAGAAGGAAGCCTATTTGGAGCTGATGGCAAAAGATGAGGACAAGAATCAGATGCAAGTTGCTGAAACTATCGTCCCCTTTCTAGTCACTGATCAAGCTGTAACAGCAGACAAAAAAGACCAGGAGGACAACCATGTTGACTAAAGCTTTTTTAAGTCCAACAGAGATTAAGGAACGCATTGCCCAAGAAGCAGCTTCTGACAAGGAACGCAAGTTAACACCTGAGCAGATTGAAGCCATTTACAGTAATGGTAGCAATATTCTTGTGTCAGCTTCGGCTGGATCAGGAAAAACCTTTGTCATGGTTGAGCGTATCCTTGATATGATTGGACGTGGCGTTGGTATTGACCAACTCTTTATCTCAACCTTTACGGTAAAGGCTGCAGGTGAGTTGAAAGAGCGTCTGGAAAAGCGTCTGACAGAGCAGTTGGGACAAGTTGAGACGGATGAAGAGCGTGCCTTTCTTTCAGACCAGATTGCCAAAATTGGGACGGCTGATATTGGAACCATGGATGCCTTCACCCAGAAATTGGTCAATCAGTATGGCTATCTCCTGGGTGTGTCACCTATTTTTCGCATCATGACAGACCCTGCTGAGCAGACGCTTATGAAAAATGAGGTTTATACCGATCTTTTCAATGATTACATGCAAGCCAAGGATGCCCAGTTTTTCCCAAAATTGGTCCGCAACTTCGCTGGAAATGGTAAGACTAGTAAGGCCTTCCGTGATCTAGTTTACGATGTCTATAACTTTTCTCAGGCTACTGCAGGTCCTGAAAAATGGCTACGTCAGAATCTCTTAAAAGGGCAGACGGATGCCAAGCCAGACAAGGCTAAAGTTGAGCTTTTAGAGGGTCTCAAAGATGGCTTGTTGGCTGATTTCTTAGCCTTCTTAAGAGACCATTTAGGTCTAGCTCAGCGTGAATTTGCCAAGGCCAAGTATCTGAATAATGTGTCAGATGCCATTAGCCTTCTGGAGGGAGCCTTGGCCAATGACCAAACCGATATGGAGGACTTGCTCAAACAACTCTTGACTCTGTCAGGAGGGACTGGCTTGACAAATATGACCCGTCCTAAAGACGAGGAACTCAAGGCCTACAAGGAAGCTTACAACAAGACCAAAAATGAGTTTGTGGCCCAGTTGCGAGAGGTTGATACCCAACTAACGGTCCTCGAGGTTTTGACCAAGCATAATGATGACATCCTACCTCTGTTAGAGCTGCTTCAGGCCTTTGTACTTGATTTTTCGGACCAGTATTTACAGGCAAAGATTCAGGAAAATGCTTTTGAATTCTCAGATATTGCCCACTTTGCCATCCGTATTTTGGAGGAAAATCCAGAGGTGGCAGCCAGCTACCGTGACCGTTACCATGAAGTAATGGTAGACGAGTATCAGGACAATAGCCATACCCAAGAACGCATGTTGGAGCTCCTCTCTAACGGTCACAACCGATTCATGGTGGGAGATATCAAGCAATCCATCTATCGTTTCCGTCAGGCGGATCCTCAGATTTTTAATGGCAAGTTCCAGCTTTTCCTTGAAAATCCAGATGCAGGTAAGCTGATTCTCCTTAAAGAGAACTTCCGTAGCCAATCTGAGGTTCTTGATGCGACCAATGGTGTTTTCAGCCACCTCATGGATCAGGAAATCGGAGACATCCTCTATGACAAGACTCACATGTTGGTAGCAGGTAGCGAGAAGCAAAAAGAGCCCCATCCTGAAAATGAGACTGAGGTTCTGATTTACAATAGTGATGAAGCAAGTGTGACTCCTGACGAGGAAGGTTCTGATCAACCTATCAGTAGTGGTGAGATTTCCTTGGTTATCAAAGAAATTATCAGTCTTCATAAGCAGGGTGTACGTTTTGAGGACATTACCCTCCTAGCACCAACCCGCAACACCTATCTGGACTTGATGGCAAGCTTCGAGGAGCACGGAATTCCTTTGGTTCCTGACGAGTACAAGTCAAGCTACCTAGAGTCGCTAGAAGTTATGATTATGCTGGATACCCTTCGTGCCATCAATAATCCTCTTAATGACTATGCCCTCGTTGCCCTCCTTCGTTCACCGATGTTTAATTTCAACGAGGATGATTTGGCTCGTATTGCTGTCCAGGCTGACGAAGGACAATTCTATGACAAGCTTCTTGTAGCTTGCACTAAAACAGGGCTTCATCCGGAAGTTGTCACACAAGGACTTGATGCCAAGTTGACTCTTTTCACTGAGACTCTGGCAGATTGGCGTGATTACAGTAAGTGGCACTCGCTCTACGACCTCATTTGGAAGATTTACGACGATCGTTTCTATTATGATTATGTTGGCAGTCTTCCACGAGCTGAGCAACGTCAGGCCAATCTCTACGCCCTTGCCTTGCGTGCCAATGCCTATGAAAAGACTGGCTTTAAGGGACTTTCTCGTTTTATTGGTATGATTGATAAGATCATTTCTAGCGGTAACGACCTAGAGGAAGTGACAGACTTGGTTCCCAAAAATGCTGTAAGCCTCATGACCATTCACAAGTCCAAGGGACTAGAGTTCAAGTATGTCTTTGTCTTGCAGATGAATCGCAAGTTCATTGGTCACAGCAAGGATGGACTAAGTGGTAAGTATATTATCAACCGTGAAAAAGGACTTGGCATTAAGTACCTAGCTGACCTTAAAGACCAGATAAACACCAATTTGCCCAAGTTAAATGTTGTTCTAGAGACCTTAACCTTCCAGGAAAATCGTAGGGAAGAGCGTCGAGCAAGTATCTCAGAAGAGATGCGTCTGCTCTATGTTGCAATGACCCGGGCAGAGAAAAAACTCTACCTAGTTGGTAAGGGTAGTAAGGAAAAATTAACCCAGCAATTTGGCACGGATGTTGAAAATAATCGCCTACCAGTAGCTCTACGTGACCAAATCGCTACTTATCAGGATTGGGTTATGGCTTTGGATACCGCCTTTATGAGAAAGGATCTCAAGTTTACTGTTCGCTTTGTTGAGGCTGAGGAGTTGACGCCAGAGGCTATTGGTCAGGTTCAAGTCAAGGCAGCAGTAAATGCTGATGATTTATCTAACAATCGTCAGACGGAAGATATTAAGCGTGCTCTAACTGTCTTAGAAAGTGTTGAAAAACTCAACCAGCTTTATGCACCAGCGATTGACCTACCATCTGTGCGTACGCCGAGCCAGCTCAAAGCCTTCTACGAACCTGTTATGGATACCGAAGGGGTGGATATTATGGACAAGAAAGAGGAAGTGCAACCTCTTAAGACTACCACTAGCTTTGAGCTTCCAGACTTTGGGCAAAAAACTAAGGTCACTGGAGCTGCAGTTGGTTCAGCCACCCATGAACTCATGCAACGCTTGATTCTTTCTGACAAGGTGACCCTCCAAGATTTGACACAGGCGTTGAGTCGGGTATCGGCAGATGATCAAGTTAAGGCGCGTGTGCAGTTAGAAAAGCTACTAGGCTTCTTTGACACCGAACTTGGGAAGCTCATTCTAGCTAACCGTGGTAAGTTGCGTCGTGAAGCACCATTTGCTATGTTGGCAGAAGATCCCGCTAGTAAAGAAGATTTTGTCGTCCGTGGTATCATCGATGGCTACCTTCTTCTTGAAGACCGTATTGTCCTCTTTGACTATAAGACGGACCGCTTCACTCATCCTAGTGAACTTAAGGAACGTTACAAAGGGCAAATGAGCCTCTATGCTAAAGCACTCAGCCAAGCCTATCAAATAGATAAGATTGATAAATACCTTATTCTCCTAGGTGGAAAAGACTTGGAAGTCGTAGAAGTATAAGCTATAGCCTAACCATTCTTTCATAGTGAAAGAGTGGTTTTTTGTGTCTTAATCCCACCAAAAAAGACCGGTGTGCACACACCAGTCTTTTCGATAGATTTCCATCAGTATTGTAAGTTCGTTAAAATATTAGAGGATGGAAATAGTTATGAAAAAAAGTATCTTGTAGGTTGCTTAGGCCTACAAGGGCTATTATAACAAACTCATCTCAGTCTAAACAAGGTTAGAAAAATTAGAATTAACCGCCACAAACATTACTAGTTTTTAATAGTTAGGATCCATAATAGCAATAAATAGAGATAAAAACCGTCAGCATGAGACTGACGGTTTTAGTTTATTTTAATCCTAATATCAACTAATCAAAGGCACCACCCAATTGACCCAGGCCCAGGAAATAGGCATAACCAGAATCATGGCTGGAATCATATCTGCTGTTGGGAATTGACGCAGTTTCATAATACGAAAACCGGTCGCAATCATGAGGAAGCCCCCGCAAGCCTTAAAGTCTCCAATCATGGCTTTTGTTGTTAGAGGGAGAATGAAACCAGCACTCACAAAGAGGAGGAAGAAAACGATAAATTGTGGAATGGCAATCATGGAGACGATGTAACCTAGACTACAAGAGAAAATCATGGCCGTAAAGAAATCTAGGATAGATTTGGAAATCAAGATGGAAGCATCGCCTGTCATCCCAGACTCAAGGCTCCCGTAAATTCCTGTACCACTCGCACAAAAAAGGACGATAACTGTCAAGAGCTGCGCATAAAATTCATCGTGAGCTAACCCTGTTTGCTTGTTTGGTGTAATCTTGGACAAGCCTTTTTCCATAAGCCCAGCTCCCTTGTTGATGAGGTTTCCAAACTTTAGGGCCAGTCCAATGATGGTACCGATAACTACTGCAAAGATAACCGCAGGCATGTTAACCATATTCATAATAGCACTAATCCCCATAACCATAGAGGCTAGGCCAAAGATAAGGTTAAGATTGTCCTTGAAATCGTCTCTGAGATAGTCCCCGAAGAGCCCTCCAGCGATTCCTCCTAAGATAATAGATAGCGAGTTGATGATAATTCCAGTTGGCATCAGTGATTTTCCTCCTATTTATTCTAAATACTATAAGTTTAGCATTATCAAAGACCGAATGCAAAATTGTCTCGTTTTTACAAACGTTTTCTTGAAATTGTACCTTTGAAATGATACAATAAATGAGAAGGTAACGAAATAGCCTTATCTAAACCTATTGTCGACATTATTAGAGTATTGTTCATAAAAAACATAGCAATAATTCTAATTTATAATTTAATATAAAGTGTAAAATGAGACTATTGTTAAATAGATTCTCAAGAAAGGATAAAAGATGATTCGTTTTGAACACGTAACGAAACGTTATGAAGATAAGGATGCTCTCTCAGATCTTAACCTCGAGATTCGAGATGGTGAGATTTTTGGTCTGATTGGTCACAATGGGGCTGGTAAGACCACGACTATTTCCATTTTGACGTCTATCATTGAAGCTAGCTACGGTGAAGTTTACGTCGATGATATGGCCCTCAGCCAACATCGTGATGCTATCAAGAAAAAAATCGCTTATGTGCCAGATTCACCAGACTTATTCTTAAATTTAACTGCTAATGACTATTGGTACTTTTTGACACGTATCTATGATTTGGAAGCTAGTCAGGTTGAGGAACGTTTGACTAATCTTATGGCTACCTTTGACTTGACGGAAAGTCGCTATAACCTCATTTCTTCCTTCTCTCACGGTATGCGTCAGAAGGTTGTCGTTATCGGTGCTCTTCTGGTTAATCCGCAGATTTGGGTTTTGGATGAGCCTTTGACTGGTCTGGATCCACAGGCATCTTATGATTTGAAAGAAGCCATGCGTAACCATGCTAAGGAGGGTAATAGTGTGCTCTTTTCAACCCACGTTCTAAGTGTAGCTGAGCAGCTCTGTGATCGTATTGCTATTTTGAAGAAAGGAAAACTCATCTTCCAAGGGTCTCTAGCTGAACTGAAGTCTCAGTACCCTGACAAGGATTTGGAAACCATTTATCTGGAAATGGCTGGACGTAAGATCGAGGAGGTGTAGTCATGAACTGGAACCATGTTTGGGAGCTTTTTAAAATTAATCTCCTCTATGCAAATCCTCAAGCAGTAACTAACCTACAGAAACGTCAGGAGAAAAAGAAAAAGGCTAATTTCTCCATCGTTAATGCCATGCTTAGACAACAACTCTTGATTTTAATTATTTTTACGGTTGTATATAGCTATCTTTTTGTAGGTGTCGATTATAAGGCCAATCCTGGAGTCTTAACCCTATATCTTTTGACATTTTCAATCATGGGGCTTCTCCAGACCTTTACTGCTCTCTATAGTACCTTTTATGACAGTAAGGATAGCAAGGCTTATCTGCCTCTTCCCTTGAAGCCAGCGGAAGTTTTTTTGGCTAAGACCTTGTCCGGTTCTATGGTTGGGATGACCTTCATGGTACCTATCCTTAGTCTTCTTATCCTAGCTTACTGGCAATTTATTGGCCCATTGGGGATAGTCGTTGGGCTTCTGACCTTTATCGTTTCTCTCTTTATCAATCTCGTTTTTTCAGTGATTCTGTCTAATAGTATTGGAACGCTGATTGTTCGCAGTTCTCATAAAAAGCTCTATTCAACCATTTTGATGACCCTGTCAACCCTATTGATTATGTTCCCTATCATGATGGTTGGTTTTCTTAATGGTTATGTTAAGGGTGCTGGACATATCGATTTTCCTTTGTTGCCTTATCTAAGAGGTTACTATGATGTGGTAGCTGCTCCTCTATCTCCGGAGGCTCTACTAAATTTTTATCTTCCTCTTATCTTAGTGCTTATCTTGGGCTTTTGGTTTTATAAGGTCAGAATGCCTCGTTATTTCCACGAAGCCATTTATAACCAAAAGGCTAGAAAGCCTCAGGCCAAAGCTGTTACTCGAAGCCAAAGACAGGTCTTGATTCGCCATCATTTATCTACTTTGGGAAATTCAACCCTCATTATCAATACCTATGTGGTACCAGTCTTATATATGATCATGTTAGGTGGGGGTGCGGTATTTTTGAAAGATCTGGGTCCAGACTATTTCGGACTCCTGCTTTTGGTCGGAATTGCCTTTGGTTTCTTTTCAGCTCAACCAACAAGTTTTCTTGGTGTAGCAACATCCTTAGAGGGGACAAACTTTGACTTTATTCGTAGCCTGCCAATCAATACGGGTGACTATCTTCGTCAAAAGTTCTGGCTTTTCTATGCCTTGCAAGTCGGTGTATCCCTCTTACTAGGAGGACTTGGTTTAATCTTCCTTGCACATCTCCATCTGATTTTGGTAGCAAGTTTCACTCTTGGTTTTCTCGTAACAACCTATCTTGTAGGTGGTTATTACTTTGAACGTGACCTTAAATTGTTGGAAGTGAATTGGCAGGAAGTTACCCAGCTCTTCAATCGAGGTGGCGGACAGTGGCTCTATATGGGTATCTTTATTCTTACAATTTTCATCGCTGCCTTGCTAGGAGGTATTGTCTTCTTTGCAAGTAAGTTCTGGATTGCCCTAGTAGTCAACGTTATAGTATCTGGGCTTATAGCTTTAATTGCCCTAATCGTTTATCTCTTTGTTGATCGCAGACGTTGGAAACGTATTAGAGCCATGTTTTTTGCCTAGAACAAACTGTTTAAAGAGTCTCTCCGATTGGAGGGATTCTTTTTTACTGAAAATCCTTAATATGTAAACTTATGCATTATATATGTTAAAATACCTGAATTTAGTGTATAATCATAAACATGAAACGAAATTTTGACTCAGTAAAACGCCTGGTTATCAAAATCGGGACTAGCTCTCTGGTTTTACCATCAGGGAAAATTAATCTTGAAAAAATCGATCAATTAGCTTTTGTTATTTCTAGCTTGCATAATAAAGGAATTGAGGTTGTCCTCGTATCCTCTGGTGCCATGGGCTTTGGTCTCAATGTTCTAGACCTTGAGAAACGCCCAGCAGAAGTTGGTAAGCAACAGGCTGTCTCAAGTGTAGGGCAGGTGGCTATGATGAGCCTTTATTCGCAGGTCTTTTCACATTACCAGACCAAGATATCTCAGTTGCTTTTGACGCGTGATGTGGTTGAGTATCCTGAGAGTTTGGCCAATGCCATCAATGCCTTTGAGAGCCTCTTCGAGCTTGGAGTTGTCCCAGTTGTGAATGAAAATGACGCTGTCAGCGTAGATGAAATGGACCATGCGACTAAGTTTGGAGACAATGACCGCTTGTCTGCTATCGTTGCTAAGATTGTTGGTGCAGACCTACTTATCATGCTGTCAGATATTGATGGGCTCTTCGATAAGAACCCAAATGTCTATGAGGATGCGACCCTTCGTAGCTATGTCCCAGAGATTACCGAGGGAATTCTGGCCTCAGCTGGTGGTGCCGGTAGTAAATTTGGTACGGGTGGTATGATGAGTAAGATTAAATCCGCCCAGATGGTTTTTGAAAATCATAGCCAAATGGTTTTGATGAATGGTGAAAATCCACGTGACATCCTTCGTGTCCTAGAAGGAGCCAAGATTGGTACACTCTTTAAACAGGAGGACTAAGATGACATATATCGATACACTAGGCCAACAGGCCAAGGTGGCAGGTCGTCAGATTGCTAAATTATCAACAGCAGCTAAAAACGACCTTCTAAATCAGGTAGCTAAAGCTCTAGTAGCTGAGAGTGCCTATATTATCACTGAAAATGCTAAGGATATGGCCAATGCCAAGGAAAATGGTATTTCAGAGATTATGCAAGATCGTTTGCTCTTAACGGAAGACCGTATCGCAGGGATTGCTGAGGGTGTCCGTCAGGTGGCAGATCTTCAGGACCCAATCGGTCAAGTGGTTCGTGGCTATACGAATCTGGATGGTCTCAAAATCGTTCAAAAGCGTGTTCCTATGGGTGTTATCGCTATGATTTTTGAGAGCCGTCCCAATGTCTCAATCGATGCCTTTAGCCTTGCCTTTAAAACCAATAATGCTATCATTCTTCGTGGAGGACGTGATGCCATCAATTCCAACAAGGCCTTGGTTACAGTAGCTCGTAAGGCTTTGGAAAATGCGGGTATCACAGCAGATGCCGTTCAGCTGGTTGAAGATACCTCTCATGAGGTAGCAGAAGAACTTATGGCGGCGACTAAGTATGTAGACTTGCTCATCCCTCGTGGCGGAGCCCGTCTCATTCAAACGGTTAAAGAAAAAGCCAAAGTTCCAGTCATTGAAACGGGTGTTGGTAACTGTCATATTTATGTGGATAAATATGCTAACTTAGATATGGCGACACAGATTGTCATCAATGCCAAGACTCAACGACCAAGCGTGTGTAATGCTGCAGAATCTCTCGTCGTTCATGCTGATATTGTAGAAGAGTTCCTGCCTAACTTGGAAAAAGCTATTTCAAAAATTCAGTCTGTTGAGTTCCGTGCGGATGAAAGGGCTTTGAAACTTATGGAAAAAGCTGTACCCGCTTCACCTGAAGATTTTGCGACAGAGTTTCTTGATTATATCATGTCAGTTAAAGTGGTAGACAGCCTTGACGAGGCTATTGGTTGGATTAATACTTACACGACATCGCATTCAGAGGCTATCGTGACTCAGGATATTAGTCGTGCTGAGCAATTCCAAGACGATGTTGACGCTGCAGCTGTCTATGTTAATGCTTCAA
>OLRO01001936.1_pt1 | contig 10848 bp, 9 predicted proteins | sample 1673131 | NCBI WGS metagenome assembly OLRO01 (sample SAMEA3136757, study PRJEB25190) | human gut metagenome | biome: human gut; feature: human-associated habitat; material: faeces | place: Austria | collected 2013 | reverse complement strand
ATCGCATTGACCATTGAGGTATAAATGATATAGATTTCATCAAACTCTCCCTGACGGTAATCTTCGAGAAGTTCCTCAGAGATATTTCGTGCACGGTTCAATGTCGGATTCTGAATCGTATAATGGAACTGTTTGTTGATCTCAATTCCACGTTCTTCAAAATAATGTCTTCCGACTTCACCAAGCACATACAGCTGACGTTTCGGGTGCTTTGCAAGTTCCTCTTCCGCAATTTTTAAAATATTGTGGTTGTAAGATCCTGCCAGTCCCTTATCCGCCGTAACCACCATATAAGCGATCCGTTTTTCTTCTTCCGGAATCTCATCTGTGGACCTAAAATAAATACTGTCCAGATCCGGCAAATGCCGCAGAATACGGCTCATCTCAGATTGCAGGGTAAAGAAATACGGTTCTGTGTCCGTCAGCATTTTTTTAGATTTCTTTAATTTCGAAGAAGAAATCATGTACATTGCATTTGTAATCTTTAATGTATCATTGATACTCTTCATTCGATCCTGAATTTCTTTTGCATTTGCCATCGTAACACCTGCTTACTGTTCTGCTGCGAACTCTGCTGCAGCATCTTTGATTTTCTGTCTCAGTTCATCGGATAAAGCTTTTGTCTGCTCAATTTCTTTTCCGATCTCCGGATGTTTCAGATCCATGAAATCCAGGATATCTTTCTGATACTGTTTTACCTGTCTGGTAGGTATCTTATCGAATACACCGTCCGTTGCCATGCACAGGGTTAATACCTGCTCATGCATGGAAAGCGGATGACTCAGCGGCTGCTTCAACAGCTCCATCAGAGCTTTTCCGTGCTGCAGCTGTGCTTTTGTTGCATCATCCAGATCAGAAGCAAACTGTGTGAACACTTCCATCTCACGGTACTGTGCCAGATCGATACGGATACTACCGGATGCTTTCTTCATTGCCTTTGTCTGGGCTGCACCACCGACTCGGGATACGGAAAGTCCTACGTTTACGGCTGGTCTCATACCTGCGTTGAACAGGTTGCTCTCGAGGAAGATCTGACCATCGGTAATGGAAATAACGTTGGTAGGAATATATGCGGAAACATCACCGGCCTGTGTTTCAATAATCGGCAGTGCGGTGATGGAACCGCCACCTAACTTGTCACTCAGATGACTGGAACGCTCAAGCAGTCTGGAGTGTAAGTAGAATACATCACCAGGATAAGCCTCACGTCCCGGGGAACGCTCAAGCAGAAGGGAAATTGCACGGTATGCAACCGCATGCTTGGACAGATCATCATATACAATGAGAACATCCTTGCCCTTGTGCATAAAATATTCTGCCATGGCAGTTCCTGCATATGGAGCTATGTACTGTAAAGATGCCGGATCACTGGCTGTAGAAGATACTACGATGGAATAATCCATGGCATCATGTTTCTTTAATGTATTTACAATCTTTGCAACGGTAGATGCCTTCTGACCAATGGCAACGTAAATACAGATTACATCTTTGCCTCTCTGGTTGATAATGGTATCTGTTGCAATGGATGTCTTACCTGTCTGACGGTCACCAATGATCAACTCACGCTGTCCACGTCCGATTGGGAACATGGAATCAATGGAAAGAATACCGGTCTCCATTGGTGTGTCTACGCTTTGTCTGTCGATGATACCAGGAGCTTCCTGCTCGATCGGACGATAATCATCCTCTTTTACATCACCGTTTCCGTCAATCGGCTCACCGAGTGCATTGATTACTCTTCCTACAAACGCATCACCGACCGGAATACCGGCTTTTTTCTTGGTACGAACCACTTTGGTTCCTTCTTTGATTCCGGTATCACGACCAAAAAGAATAATACCGATTTCATTCTGTCTGACATCCTGAACCATTCCTTTGACTCCGTTTTCAAAGGCTACGATCTCGCCATACATTGCATGATCAATTCCGTATACGGTAACAATTCCATCACCGACCCAGATGACCTCACCTGTCTCACGGCTTTGTTCATCCCAGTTGATATTTTCGATCTCACCCTGAATAATGGAGATAATATCTGTTGCACTAATAGCGCCCAAAGGGGTCACCTCCCTGTAAGTTTTCTTTGTAACTGACGCAGACGTCCTTCATAGCTGTGGTCATATTCTTTATATCCCACCTTAACAACATAGCCACCGATCAGCGACTCATCCACACTCTGCGTCAGGGTAATCTCACTATCCGGATAGTTTTTATCCAGAATTTTTTTCGCCTCGGCCTCCTCTTCTTTGCTCGGAGTCTCGGCATAAATCAGGTCCGCACGAACCACATGATGCATCTGATCCCAGTATTTATAATAATATTGGAAAATATCCTGCATCTCGGTCATGTTACCAATCCTGCACATGGTCTTCATGTACCGGACCAGCACATCTTCTGTCGTTTCCAGTGCAAATACCTGATCGATAATTTCATACTTTTTTGCTGCCGGTACGACCGGGCTCGTCAGAACTTTCTGCAGTTGCGGTGTCATAAAGAAAAGTTTTTCCGCTTTCTCGACATCCTCTCTGCTGACAGACAGCCGGTATAGTACCTTGGCACTATTTACTGCTGCCTGCGTCATGTGCTTCACCCGTCTTCATAATCTTCTTAGCAGCCAGCAAAGCAAGCTCTGCGATCTTTGCCTGAGCATCTCTTGTTGCCTTTTCCTGCTCATTTGCAATATCACTCTTTGCTTTCTCAAGCATATGATCTGCTTCGGCTCTGGTTGCTTCCATTTTATTGTTATATTCTTCCTGTGCACGCGTCTTCGCATCGAGAATGATCTGATCTGCCTTTTCTCTGGCACCCTTTAACTGGTTCTCATACTCACTCTTCATCTGCGCTGCATCGTCCTGCTGTTTTTGGGCATCCTCGAACTGTTTGTTGATCATGTCCTCTCTCTCATGAATGATATTCATGACCGGCTGAAACAAAAACTTACGAAAGATTGCATATAAAACAAGCAGATTTACGATCGTCCACAAGATATCCCATGGATTTAAACTCAGCATAGTTTACTGCTCCTTTCTTAATGTAATAATTACGCAGGTAATCATTATTTTAAGAAAAGAATGATAAGTAATGCAATAACGAAACCGTAAATAGCGGTTGCCTCGGCAAGTGCACAACCAAGAAGTAATGCTTTGGAAATCTTACCTTCTGCTTCCGGCTGTCTTGCGATAGCGTCTACTGCGGAACCTGTTGCCTTACCGATTCCAAGACCTGCTCCGATACCTGTTAATACTGCTACTCCTGCTCCGATTGCTACAAATAATGATGCTGACATAATGTTTTCTCCTTTTCTTTTCTCAGTTAATTAGTGTGTTACTCCGTTGCTTCCTTGATGAACAAGCCTGTAAGGAATACAAATACGTATGCCTGAATCAGTCCGTCAAAAATATCAAAGTAACAACTGAATATTGCTGGAAGTACGGGTGGAACCACCATCTTCAGTAACTCCATAATAACGAAGGAACCAAGTACGTTTCCAAACAATCGCATACAAAGTGATAATGGTTTGATGAATATCTCAAGAATGTTAATTGGAAGAACTACAGGCATCGGTTCCGCAAAACTCTTTAACCAGCCTTTGGTACCTTTCTTTCTCACTCCTGCTGCTTCAATTAAGATGATACTCATCAATGCAAGCGCTACCGTGACATTCATGTCTTTTGTCGGCGGCTTGAAGCCTAATAGGCCGATGAGGTTGGCAATTCCTATGTAGATGGCAACTGCTGCCAGGTACGGAATGTACGCTTTACCGTTTTCTCCTATCGTGTCCTCAAAGAATCCATACAGTTTTGAAACAGCAAGTTCAAGTACTACCTGCTTACGGCTTGGATTCTCAACTTTAAGTCCTCTGACAAGGATCAGACACAAAAGAAGAATGACCGCCATGATGATCCATGTAACAACAACCGATTCATAGATCGGAATGCCACCAAACAGCGGGATTGTAAAGACGGTATCGCAATTCAGCTCCTCCATCAGATTCTTTACCAACGCATCCAACAGTCTCACTTCCTTTCTTAACTTTTGAATCAAAAGCTATTATATTTGTCATATTGTAAAAAGTAAAACGTTTTTTTTATATAAACTATATGTCATATTTGTATATTTCTCACATGGTCATACACTTTATATATAAAAAGAGGCGTCGTACATACATTACGACGCCTTTGCTCTACCCACTGTGGTATTCTACCCCTTTCTTCCCCAAAATGCAAGCACAAAAAAACTAATTTTCGGCAAAGAACTCCGAAAGAACTTCTTTCAGCGTATTTGCAGACTCATGCAGTCTGGAAACTTCCTCCTGATCCAGATCGATTGGAACCTTGGTTTCATAGCCATCGCGGCCAACGATACACGGCAGACTTAACACCACGTCTGAGATTCCATACTCTCCGTGCATCATGGTCGAAATCGGCAGAATTGATTTTTCATCTCTTATGATTGCTTCGCAGATGCGCTTAACTGACATGGCAATTCCATAATATGTGGCTCCTTTTTTGGAAATAATCTCATAGGCACTCTGTTTTACCTCCGCGGCGATACGTTCCGTTGCTTCCATATGATTATAGTGCCCCCGCATCTCACAGAAATTGTCCAGCGGTATTCCGGATATATTCGCACTGCTCCATGCCGCAATCTCACTGTCCCCGTGTTCTCCCACGATAAAAGCATGTACACTTCTGCTGTCCACTCCCAGATGTTCTCCCAGTTCATACCGGAATCTGCCGGTATCCAATACCGTTCCGGAGCCGATGACCCGGTTGGCCGGATAGCCGGATTCCTTCAGGGCTATATAAGTCAGAATGTCTACCGGATTGGAGACAATGAGCAGGATTCCTTCAAAGGGTCTCTTTTTGATTTCCCCGATAATGGACTTCATAATGGCACTGTTTTTCCGGATCAGATCCAGTCTCGTCTCGTCGGGCTTCTGGTTGGCACCGGCGGTGATCACAATGACTGCGGCGTCCGTAATATCATCATAAGTACCCGCATAGATCTTCATGGGGCTGGCAAATGCCATGCCATGACTGATATCCATAGCTTCTCCTTCCGCACGATCATGATCGGCATCGATCAATACCATTTCCGAAAAAAGCTTACTCTGCATCAGGGCAAACGCGGAAGAAGATCCCACAAATCCGCAGCCCACTACAACTACCTTTCTACTGTCAATACTCATAATTCTGACCTCCTGTCATTTACTTTATCACTTTTTCAAAATCAGATGCCGGATGTTTACACAATGGACAGATAAAATCCTCGGGCAGTTCCTCTCCCACATACTCATAGCCACAGATGGTGCAGCGCCATACTGTCTGACCGTCCACAGTCTTCCCTGTATCTACCGGCTTGGGTTTTACATTTTCCTGATAATACTCATAGTTTGCGGATGGCTCTTCACTTAATACTTCCATCTCCGTCACTTCTCCGATGAACATAGTATGAGATCCCAGATCCACGGTCTGAGTAACTTTCACTGCAATGTATGCGTTAGTGCCTTCTGTGATATAGGGCACGCCGTTCTCTGCATTTTTATATGCTGTATAATCCGCAAATTTATCCACTTCTCTGCCTGACTGAAAACCAAACCGCTCATACAACGGAAACTCTGCCGTTCTGCTGAGTACGGATACATTAAATACACCGGTGTTTAACAGCATATCGTGGGTATAGTTTGCCTTGTTAATGCAGATGCAGATCTGATTCGGAGTGGAAGCTGCCTGGATAGCGGTATTGACGATACAGCCGTTTGCTTTCTCTGCATTTCTCGTAGTTACCACATATAATCCATAACTTAATTTGTACATTGCTTTTTTATCCATAAGATCTCTCCTTTTTCTATTTTCTATCTGCCATACTGCCTACGCTATTTCTATGTAGTATGACACTCCTGATCTGTTTTATTTATTTCTTTATCATGATTATATCGTATTCATAATTATTAGTCAATAATATTAGTAATGATTCTTAATATTATTTATTAAATATTACATATTCTTACAATGCAAACAAAAAAGAACACTGAAATCCTTTTTTGATAACAGTGTTCCTCTTGATTGATTTTCTCTGAACCATCAAATCTCTAATAAGTCACCACATTGTGATATACTCTGTAATACCCATCCCCGAGATCTACCAGCTGCAGCTGAATCGCAAAGTTGTCCATGCCAAGCTTTTTCAGCACCTCCGCCACATATCCCTGCTCGTAGGCTCCGGTATTATACGCCTGCTCAATGGAACTCCACAGACTCTTGGGAACCACATTGTCAAAATGCTGATCTCCGCTCCCCAGAATGCTTAACTGTGTAATACAGTTTGCATAATAAGAGTTTAAATCCGTCACAGCGTCACTTCTGGGAGCCGGTGTGGCTACAGTACCGCTGTCGGAGCTTCCGGTATTACCGCCGGGATATCGCAGGGGTTCCTGGGGATTCGGATTGATGTAATCGCTCAGACTGTTTTCAGGCTGATCCGGCAGCGTTACCGAAACACTTCCATCTGTACCTATATTGCTGGGATTTCCGATTGCCTCTGCTGTCTCTGTTACAGTCTCCGCATTATTTCCGTTTCCATACAGCCTCTGTGCCAGAGCATCGGTCATATCCGGATTCAGTGCAAATACCAGGATACCGCCACATAACAGCAGGCAGATCACTGCAATCCCTATTATGATCTTATTGATTATTTTCATTATCCTCTACCTCGTCTGCACTAAGCAGTCCCTCTGCCGAATAGCGGTTTGTTGCATTCCACAGGATCCATTCCTCATAACCGGCATCATAGACTGCCTGAATCTGTTCCCTGATCTGTGTTCCGTTATAGGAAATATGCCCCGGAACCCAGGTGGCAGTAAATGCCTGCAGCCAGGGTCTCACCACAGCCCGCTCTGCCTCCGGAATCTCCTGCAGTTCTTCGACAGAACCCTGCATTGCCGCCAATACCGTCTCATAAGGATTCGCATCCGGTACCTTCAGTCCGAATACCCCGTTCGCATAATGAGAGGGATACACCATGGGACTGATGGCATCCACGGTCTGTCCCAGCGCCATGTAATCCTGCCCTACCGTCTGCACGTCGGTCTCACTTCCGATGATAGTGCCGAAGACATCCGCCGTAACCACGCATCCCTTTTCATGCAGTCTGTCTCCTGCATAGGCAAGAAAATCCTGTATTGCCTGCCTCTTCGGATAGGCATCCATATCCACACCGTAGTCCGCCACATTGGCATCTGATCCCACCGGAAAACGCACATAATCGTACTGGATCTCATCGAATCCAAGGTCTGCTGCCATCTCGGCAAGTTCTGTCAGATATTCCCAGACCTCCTGCCTGTATGGATTCACCCATGCCAGGCCGTTGGCATCCGTCACCGGCTTGCCGTCCGGTTTGGTCAATGCCAGTTCCGGTCTCGCCGCCGCCAGAATGGGATCCTTGAAACATACGATCCTCGCAATGGTATAAATATTATGATCCTTCAGTTCCTGCATCAAAGCCTGAATATCCCGGATGTAGCACACTCCTGCCTGCATTTCGGATATCTGGTCCAGTACGGGAATGTTCTGTGTAATCTCCTCATTCATCAGCCGGAACGTCACATTTCCTTCATCATTTTTCACATCAATGACCATAGCGTTCAGTTCCGTCTCATCCACCAGCCCGATCAGCTCCTCCATTCCGGCGCTGCCGGCCTTAGGACCGGTGACATAAATGCCTTTCACTTTCGTCCGGTCCACCATGCGATCCGCAGTAGTAAGCTCCTGCCGAGGCGCCGGGGCAGGAGTCGGTGCCGTTTTATTTGTATCCTCCGCAGTTCCTGTGGATGCAGCATCTCCACCCGTGACATCCGATGCCGTTTCCCCGGCAGCGGTCACCTCAGCAGAATCCACCGTTGCCACAGCTTCTATTCCATCACTTCCTATTCCATTCCCTGTTAACTCTATCTCATTGTCTGTTCCGCAGCCGCTCATACTAAATATCAGCATAATCCCCGCCGCCAGAAGTCTCTTCCCCAGACTCTTGTTTCGTATCATCAGTATTCTCCCTGCATACCGACGGTTGGTCATATTTTCTTCGGATCTTTTTACCGCCGGAATACTGTTATCAGATTTTTTTCTGGTCTACTCTTCCTCTGGATAGATCAGTCCCCACTGTTTTCGGATCTCTGTCATCATGTGCATGACATCTTCCGTATAATTCAACTTCATGACCTCCGGTTGTCCGGCAATTGCCCGCTCCATATCCTCTACCTCATAGGCCAGGGCATCCGCTGTGGCTCCTGCCCGGAGTTCCTCAGTATGACCGTCCTCCGTGTAGGTGATCACTGCCTTCTGTCCTCTGGGATATTCATACATCTCCACATAAGCCTTGTCAAAAGATAGCATGCCCCGCTTGGGCTGCTTGGCATGCAGAGATAATGTCACTGTCGCCATCTCCTGCTTCGGATTCATTAAAAGGATACCCGCCTGCTCGTCCACTCCCGTAGGTGCAAATTTCACCTGAGAGGCGATCTGATCCGGACAGGAGCTTAAGAACATTCTTACAAAAGAGAGCGCATATACGCCGATATCCAATAATGCACCGCCCGCCAGATTCCGGTTGAAGAACCGGTTTTTCATGTCGTATTCCTTATAGCTTCCGAAGTTCATCTGTATCACACGAAGTTCTCCGAGATCTCCCGCATCCACTCGCTTTAACAGTTCCTTATAGATTGGCATATGATAGATTGTCATAGCTTCCGCCAGAACTACGCCGTGCTCCTTCGCCAGCTGCATGGCTTCTTCCAGTTCTCCGGAGTTTAACGTAATGGATTTCTCGCACAACACATGCTTACCTGCTGCCAGAGCTTTTCGCAAAAATTGAATATGCGTATTATGAGGCGTAGAGATATAGATGATATCCACCGCCGGATCAGCACAGACCTCTTCAAAACTTGTAAATACATTCTGCACACCGTATTTCTCCGCAAAAGCGACTGCTTTCTCCTGCGTACGGTTCACAACACCATACAGCTTCTGTCCTCTTTTTTCCATTGCCTGTGCCAGTTCATTGGCAATGACACCACAGCCGGCACTCACCCAGTTTGCCATCTATTCTCTGCCTTCCTTTCCGCGTTTTTTATTCTCATACATCTTCGTATCTGCCTCATTGACGATCTTGCGGATATCCACGCCGCAGCCCTCCGCCCAGCCTACTGCGCTGGAGATCGGTATGTCTCCCTGCCCATCTTTTTCCATGAGATCGGCTTTTACAGTCTCTATCATGGACTCTATCTCGGTTTCTACCGGATTCTCGATAATCATAACAAACTCATCCCCGCCCACACGATAAACCTTGCGTCTGTCCGTAGACAATTCATACAGTACGGAGGATAATGTCTGAATCAGAACATCCCCGGCGGCGTGACCGTATTTATCATTGACATATTTTAAATTATTCGCATCCCAGAAAATAGCAGCCAGTCTGTGTACCTCCGGATAATACGTCTCGATCATTTCCTCATATTTGTTCTTATTGTACACATGCGTTCCCAGGTCAGTCTCTTTGCGATAAGTCAGATCCGCAATCTTCTGTGCATCCTCATGGCTGCTGATACTGATATAACACAGGATGACAGTGAACATCAAAAGAATCACTGCCCGGGGCAGCGCGCCGTAGAACAGGATCACGAACAACGGATCCGGCTCAACGCCAAACTGCAGTGTTCCAGCCTCCCACTGTTCCAGATACCAGTCTCTGGTGTGATTACTTCCCAAAAACAGGTTCAGATCACAGATTCCATGGTAGAATCCCGCCACCATGCTGATGGTCATGGTCACATCGTTCACTGCATAAGTGATCCAAAGCGTCTGTTTCTTCCGATACTGCACTGCCAAAAGTAAAGGCAATACATAGATAAGCACCGCATGAAAAGACAAAAAGGCGGCGAAGATTGCAGAAATCACGCAGATCAGTGTTAAAAACACATATTTTACCCAATGCTTCGACAGATCTACTTTTTTGTATATGTACAAAACAGGAATACCCATGACCATGGACAATCCCACCGCCATGGTAAAGATTCCGGCATCCACGATAAAAATACGCGTAAGCGTCAGCAGCCAAAGCACCAGCATGGTCACAACAATCCAAAAATATCCCTTTAATGTCCGCAAATTCGAGTTAATCTCCTGCTGATGTAATTCCTGATTATACTGTTCCTGATAATTTTCCATCATAATACCCTGTTTCTCTACCATTTATGATTCCTGTGCATGAACGCATGTCAATTATAGTATAACATATTCCGCGCTTTTTTACATTTATTATTTTCCTACACAAAAAAACCCCATGATTCTTACGAACCATGGGGTTTTCTTATATTGTAATACCTTCTCTAATATTTCAATATAGTCGGATCCTACTTATCAGCAATTGCAGCCTGTGCAGCAGCCAGTCTTGCGATAGGTACACGGAAAGGTGAGCAGGATACATAATCCAGACCGATCTTGTGGCAGAACTCTACGGAAGAAGGATCTCCACCGTGCTCACCACAGATACCAACGTGCAGCTTAGGATTTACAGGCTTACCAAGCTTGATAGCCATCTCCATCAGCTTGCCAACACCGGCCTGATCCAGCTTAGCGAACGGATCATTCTCGAAGATCTTGGTGTCATAGTAAGCGTTCAGGAACTTACCTGCATCATCACGGGAGAAGCCGAAGGTCATCTGGGTCAGGTCGTTGGTACCGAAGCAGAAGAAATCAGCTTCCTTAGCGATCTCATCAGCAGTCAGAGCTGCTCTGGGGATCTCGATCATGGTACCTACTTCGTACTTCATATCTACACCGGCAGCTGCGA
>OLRO01001932.1_pt1 | contig 10868 bp, 6 predicted proteins | sample 1673131 | NCBI WGS metagenome assembly OLRO01 (sample SAMEA3136757, study PRJEB25190) | human gut metagenome | biome: human gut; feature: human-associated habitat; material: faeces | place: Austria | collected 2013 | reverse complement strand
GCGTATTGGTTAAATTTAGATGTGGATGTATCACGCTTTAGGGATTTGTGTGAATCGCATAGTGTCGCAATTAGTATTTCAAATGGGCGTATTGGATTGTCTTTTGCGAGTATGAGTAAAGAATTGATGTTAGATGGTGTGATTCGTCTTGCAGAAATATGGAAAGAGTGTTAAAATTTTATCGATTCGACAGTGAAGAAGATAAGTAGGATTAAAAGTTCTTGTATATAGAGAGAGGGCGTTTGGTGAAAGCTCTTCGAGTCTTTTAGTTTGAAGCTACTTTGGAGTTGAAACGTAGTCGGCGTTAACGAGTGAATTGAGGGCATTTTTCTATTTTGAAAAATGAACTAGGATGGTACCGCGTAATTATACGTTCCTAGAAATAGGAGCGTTTTTTTATTGGAGGAAAGAAAAGATGAAACAATTAACTGGTAATCAGATTCGTCAGATGTTCTTGGATTATTTTAAATCTAAAGGGCATATGATTGAGCCGGGCGCAAGTTTGATTCCGCACAATGACCCAACATTATTATGGATCAATGCGGGTGTTGCGGCTTTGAAGAAATATTTTGATGGTAGTGAAAAACCGGCTTCAAATCGTATTGCGAATGCGCAGAAGTCAATTCGTACAAATGATATTGAAAATGTAGGTCGTACGGCTCGTCACCACACTTTCTTTGAAATGTTAGGAAACTTCTCAATTGGAGATTATTTCAAGGATGAAGCGATTCAGTTTGCGTGGGAATTTTTAACAAGCGAAGAATGGATGGGTATTGATAAGGACAGATTGTATGTGTCTGTATATACAGATGATGCGCGTGCTTATGAAGTATGGACTACAATTTGTGGTGTAGATCCTAGTCATATTTTAAAGACAGATGATAACTTCTGGGAAATTGGTAAGGGACCTGGTGGACCTGACAGTGAAATTTTCTTTGATCGTGGAGAAAAATATGATCCTGAGGGATTGGGAGAAAAATTATTCTTTGATGAAATGGAAAATGATCGTTATGTAGAAGTATGGAATGTCGTATTCTCTCAATATGATTGTGATCCAAGTATTGATCGTAAAGATTATAAGGAACTTCCTCAGAAGAACATTGATACAGGTATGGGTCTTGAGCGTTTGGTTGCCTTAGTTCAGGATGGAGAAACAAACTTCGATACCGATTTATTCTTGCCTATTATTCGTGCAACAGAAGCTATGGCGAAACATCCTTATGAAGGTGAATATAAGATGGCTTACCGTGTTATTGCGGACCACGTTCGTACAGTGACTTTTGCGTTGAGTGATGGTGCTAACTTCTCAAATAGTGGTCGTGGATATGTGCTTCGTCGTGTTCTTCGTCGTGCAGTTCGTTATGGTTTAAAATTAGGATTGGATGAACCATTCTTATATAAATTAGTTCCTGTTGTTGCGGATTTAATGAAGGATTTCTATCCATACTTACAGGAGCATGTTGCGTTCAACCAGAAGTTGATTAAGGTGGAAGAAGAAACTTTCAAGAAGACTTTAAAGGTTGGTCAGGCATTACTAGACGAAGAGATCAGCAAGGCTAAGGATGGAAAGCTTAGTGGTGAAGTTGTCTTTAAATTGTATGATACATATGGATTCCCATTTGAATTAACACAAGAAATTGCCGAGGAAAGTGGTATTACAGTAAGTCGTGATGAATTTGATGCAGAAATGAACAAACAAAAAGAGCGTGCTCGTAATGCGCGTAATGTAAAGGATTCTTTTGCGTCTCAAAATGAAGAGTTGATGAACTTCAATGAACCTAGTGAATTTATTGGTTATGATCACTTAACTTGTGATGGTAAGATCATTGCGTTATTTAATGCAGAAGGTAAGATGGTTGATTCTTTAGAAGATGAAGGTATGATCATTTTAGATGAAACTTGTTTCTATGCCGAAAGTGGTGGACAGGTTGCTGATAAGGGAACATTTAGTGCGGATGGTGTAGAAGTAGAAGTATTGGATGTTCAAAAGACTCGTAATAAGCAGCATATTCACACAGTAAAAATCAATAGTGGTGTATTAGAAAAGGGTATGTCTTTACATGGTGAAGTGAATGTCAAAGATCGTTTGGCTACTACAGCGAACCACTCTTGTACACACTTGTTGCAGTCGGCTTTAGTTAAGGTATTGGGTGATCATATTCACCAGGCTGGTTCTTATAATTGTCCTGAATATTTACGTTTTGACTTTAATCACTATGAAAAGGTTACGGCTGAACAATTGGCTGAAGTAGAACGTATTGTGAATGAATATATTAGTGCGGCATATCCAGTAACGAAAGAAGTAATGCCTATTGAAGAGGCTAAAAAGCTCGGCGCAATGGCACTTTTCGGCGAAAAGTACGGTGATGTTGTCCGTGTTGTAAGTGCAGGCGACTTCTCTGTTGAATTTTGCGGCGGTACTCATGTTAAGAATACCGCAAACCTCGGTCTTTTCAGAATCAGACAGGAGGGTTCGGTTGCCGCAGGCGTAAGAAGAATCGAGGCTCTCACAGGTATGGGCGTTCTCAAATATATTAACGGTATGAGCGCTGTTATTATGGATGTCTGCTCATTGCTCAAGATTGCGAACCCAAAGGCGGTTGTTGAGGGCGTTCAAAAGGCTGAACAGATTATCAAGGAACAGCAGAGAGAAATCAACGAGCTTAACTCTAAGCTTGCCGTTGCTCAGATTGGACAGCTTTTTGCAGGCACAACAGAGGAGCACGGTGTAAGAGTGGTAACAGGCAAGGTTGACAAGGCTAATGCCGACATTCTTCGCACAATGTGTGAAAAGGCAAGAGATTTTGCTCCAAAGTGCGTATGCGTTCTTGCAACGCAAAATGACGGTAAGGTAACATTTGCCGCAGCCTGCGGTAAGGAGGCTCTTGCTCTCGGTGCTAACGCAGGCAAAATAGTCAAGGCTGTTGCTCAGAAAGCCGGCGGTAACGGCGGCGGTAAGCCGGATATGGCTATGGCAGGCGCTAAGCAGCCCGAAAAGATTGAAGAGGCTCTTGACAGCGTAAAAGAAACCGTTTACGCAATGTTGAAATAATCATTTAATGTGCATTTATGGCGTGTTAAAAAGTAAAATTGTGGAAAATAGCCAAACTGTCACATAAAACCTTGTGCAAATAACAAAAACGGTTTTAAACCAAAACTATTGCAGTTTTGTTATTTTTATAGTATAATAAGCAGTACTAAGATATGAAAATCTATCTTGGATATTTATGAACAATTTTAGGAGGAGATTAAAAATGTTCAAGAAAATTGCAGGTCTTTTTCTTGCAGCCGCAGTAATGTGCAGCTCAGCTGCCATCACAGCAAGCGCTGCAGAAGCAGAGGATGATGCTGCTGTTGCAGCAGCAGATCAGTCAGGCGAAGTTTCAGCTGACGGTTCTTCAGATGTTTCAGCTAACGGTTCTTCAGAGGTTGAAGCAGGTAATGTTATTAAGTTTGATGTTAAGAAGTCAGGCTGGAATAATGTTAAGACAGTATTCTGTCACATTTGGAAGGCTGATGGTTCAGGCGATTGGCCGGATTGGCAGACAAAGAAAGAAAGATGTAAGTACGACGCTTCAACAGGTATCGCAACTTATGATCTTTCAAAGACAGGCAACACAATCTCTAAGTCAGACGGAAGAGTATACTGTGTAATCTTCAGTGCTAACACAGGTATGCAGTCATACAACGCTATCATGAGCGGCAAGTGCATCGGCGACACACTTTATTGCACAGGTAATCAGCTTGAAAACCCTGAGGATTCAGAAAAGAAGGCAAACGAAGCTAAATGGGAAAAAAATTCAGACTGCGGTCCTGAAAAGAAGATTACTTCAACAGGTAAAATCATCGGTTCTGCTTTCCCTGAGGGCGAATCAGATGTAACATTGCTGGCTACATACCTCGTTGCTTACTACGACGATGACGCTAAGACAAGTCATACACAGGACCTTATTAACGAACTCAAGGTTAGCCCAACACAGGTTATGGGTGCTGTGACAGATAGGCTCAACGCTACAAACAGCCCTGATAAGGATAAGATTGCTGCTGCAGTTGAGAAGATTCTCTCAACTTGCACAGATCCTACAAAAGGTGGTAAAAAGGTTGACAAGGATCAGCTCGACAACGCTAAGAAGACAGGTAACAAGGCAGCAGGCGGCAGCTCAAGCAACGGTTCAGGTTCTGGTTCTGGCTCAGGCTCAGGTTCAGCTTCAGGCTCAAGCAGTAACGGTTCAAACGGCGGCTCAAGCAGCAGCGGTTCAGGCTCATCAGGCTCAGGTTCTTCAAGCACAGGTGCAGTTAAGTCAGGCGTTGAAACAACAATCGTGTTCGTAATGGCAGGTCTTATGGTTTCAGCAGCAGGCGTTATGTTCCTTGCAAGAAAGAAGAGAGAAGAATAATTTAAAAGATTTTTCTTTAATCTAAGCATTTTTCGGACACTGTCGAATGGCAGTGTCCGTTTTGCTTTGCTGTTTGTGTTCGTCTTAATTGCAATTTCTGTTGATCAGCAGAAAAAATTTTAGAAATGCCTTGACAACAGCCTGCTGTTTTGCTAAAATAATAATGTTGCATCGGGATGTAGCGCAGTTTGGTAGCGCACACGTCTGGGGGGCGTGGAGTCGCAAGTTCAAGTCTTGTCATCCCGACCAAATAAAGGTGGTTTTTTAACCGCCTTTTATTTTTTGCCGTTTTGTGTCAACGGTTGGAACAGAAAATGTAATTCATTGTATAGATTGGCTTAAAAATGCGGATTATAATTTCTAAATTCGGCATTTCTGCTCTTTGATTTCAAAGCATTTTATGATAAAATATAAGAAAGTGGTTACAAATTGGTAACAACCGCTTTGAAATTTAAAAAAGGAGTGTTTCTTTGCAAAATGTTTTAAAAAGAATTTTTAACAAAAAGGTTTCTGCGGCAGTTCTCACGGCTGTAATGCTGTTTGTGTCGGTCTTCTCAATGTCGATGATTGCGAGTGCGGCATCGTTCTCACCGAGACTGTCTGCCCCGAGTTTAAGTAACAAATATTATTACAGTAATTTAAATGTTTTTTATAGGTACAATTACGGTATGCCGAACTGCACAGCATATGCTTACGGCAGAGCTTATGAGATTCTCGGCTCTGAGCCGAAGCTTTCGTGGAACAATGCAGAGCAGTGGTACGGCTACAACAAGGCTAACGGCTACTATAAGTACGGCCAGACCCCGAAGGTCGGCGCAATTGCCTGTTGGTCATATAGCTATGGCGGCGGTCATGTTGCTGTTGTGGAAAAGGTTGAAAACGGTGTGATTACACTTTCAAACTCTGCATACAGCGGTGCTAATTTTTACATTTCCACAGCGAGTATCTCCGACCCGAAGGTTGGCGGTAACAAAGGGTGGAATTTTCAGGGCTACATTTACCTTGGCAATTTCAGCAGCAGTACAAGCACTACTCAGGCTACAACCAAAAAGGTAACTTACACAACAGGTACATATAAAACAGATGTTGACGATTATCTCAATATGAGAAGCGGTGCGGGTACAAGCTATACATCTGTAGCATCTGTTCCGAGCAATGTTACTCTTAATGTAACAAAGGTTTCGGCTTCCGGCGGTCACACATGGGGTTACACCTCGTACAACGGCAAGACAGGTTGGGTTGCTCTTGATTTTTGTACTTTTGTTTCTTCATCAACGGTACAGCCTACGACAGCAAAACCTACTGTACAGCCTACCACAGCCAAAGCTACGGTTCAGCCGACTACTGCAAAGCCAACTGTTCAGCCGACAACAGCCAAGGCCACACAGCCTGCAACAACTGTTCCTGCTGCAACAGTACAGCCGACAACGGCTAAGGCCACACAGCCGGCAGCAACTGTTCCTGCCGCAGCTGTTCAGCCAACAACAGCTCCTGCATCAAACGGTGAAGTGTCGTTTGCAATCGGTGATGTAAATCTTGACGGAAGTGTTGATATTCTTGACGCAACCGAAATCAGCAAGTTTGCCATTTCCACTGCTGCACTTTCCGATGTTCAGATGAAGCTTGCGGATTTCAATCGGGACGGTGTGGTCAATGTTCTTGACGCAACAGAAATTCAGAAAACTCTTATAATCAGTTGACGATGAAAACAAAAACACGCCTTGTGTCTGCAAGGCGTGTTTTTTTGCAATTGTCCGAATACAAAAAGGGTATGCCGCTTGTGCATACCCTTTAATATTTAGTATTTCATTACGATATTTACGAAAAATTCACCGTCATTGTTGCCTGCTTCAAAAATACCGTCATAAACATCTGTTATGCTTTTCATTGAGTAAAGTCCGATTCCTTTGCCCTGATGTTTTGTTGAAGAAAATTCCTCGCCGTCCATTCTCAAGGGCTTGCCGTAGTTGTTGGTTGATACAATGTACAGACAGTCGCCCTTTATTTCGGAAGTCAGATTAAAATATCTTTTGCCTTCTTCAACTGTACAGCAACCGTCAATTGCGTTTTCGAGTATGTTGCCGAAAATACTGCAGAGGTCAACATCGAGTATCCGTGAATTTTCGGGCAAATCAATCTGCCAGTTAATGTCAACATTATTCTCAATCGCCTGTTGACGATAATGATTGAACAATGCGTTCAGCGCCTCACTCTTGCAGATTCGCACAGGTGCTGTTACAGTCAGCGAATTTTCATACTGGGCAATGTAGTCTTTCAGCGCCGAAAGATTTCCTTCATCTGCAAGTCGGCTCATAACATGAACTGAATGTTTAAAATCATGCCTTGCTTTTGAGGTGTATTTTATGTACGACTGCAACGATTCTGTGTAACTTTTCTGAATTTCAAGAATGTTGTTTCGTTCTGTAAGCTTTGTTTTTTCAATAGTAGTCTTGCTGAAAATGTAGAATAATATGAATACTATAAGATACAATGCAAGCTCAAATATTGTAATGATGAATCCTTTTGCATAAACCTTTCCAACACGAATATTTGCGTAGGAAATCGGTATGATATAGATGTTTGACACCATAAGTGCAATGGGCAAAATTGAAAACAAATACCACACCTTGCCGATATTTATGTTGTCAATCATCCATGCGTAATATTTTGTGAGCGGAACAAGCGCTCCCATTGCCGCAACCGAAAGCCCCATTTGAATCAGGCTATATGAGGTGTTAACTCCTCGTGAGATTTCTTCCTGAAAAAATGAGTTGATAAAATATGCATACAGCGAAAAGAATGAAATCAAACAGCACACACTTATAAAAACAAACAAACAGCGTGCTGTTCCGGCCTTTGTAACGCTTTTAATAAGGAAGAAAAATATTACAAGGTCGGGGAAGAGAACAAAGTTTAAATTCTGAATGTCAAAAGCCGTCATCACAATTGACGAGAGAGAACCGAGTATGATAAATGAACACAAAAAGAGCGTTACTATCTTTGAAATCGGGTATTTTAATTGATTTTTTAACGGTAAAAGGCAGAATAAACTTAACGGTATTATTATGACAAAGCTGAAAAATGCCTGAAGAAATTTTATGAATGCGTCCATGTTCACCTCCGCTGGTTTTCTCTGATTTTTTTGAACATATATTCACGGATACTCTGTTCAATCCGAGTTTTTTCACGAATTTTAATCGGGAATCTTTCACCGTTGCCTGTAACACATACAGAGCCCTCAATGTCCTTTATGTAATTGGCATTCAGCACGATTCCCCTGTTTACGGGTATGAAACGGTTGTCGTTGTCTGCAAGCTTGAGAAACTCTGCAATGGTCATTCGTGTGCGATATCTAAGTCCCGAAACAACACCTATGTTGATATAATGTGCATCGGATTCAACAGAAACAATTTCCTTAAGCGAAATCAGCGTGTTTCGGCGGTCACACATAACTTCAATGTATTTTGAATTATCCGATACATATGACGAGGCATCATTAAGTACCTTGTAAATCTGCTCAGCTTTGTAGGGTTTTGTTATGTAATGAAAAGCGTGAACGGAAAATGCCTGCATCATAAAATCGGGGCTTGTTGTGACAAATACAATAAGAATATCACGGTCTTTTTCACGAAGCTTTTCAGCCACGGCAATGCCGTTCATCTTCTCCATAAAAATATCTACAAAGGCTATTTTGTAGGTGTTTTCCTTGAATGAATTGAAAAAAGCTATTCCGTCAGGAAAACAATCAATCTGCACATTTTGCTTGTGTCCGCCAAAATATGCGTTGCAGATTGAGTAGAGAATATCTGCCTGAGGCTTTTCGTCGTCAATAACTGCAATTTTCAAGATATCGCCTCCTTTGAAATAATTTAATTCGGAGCAATGATTAACTGCACTTAGATTATACCATAAATTTGAAAAATATTATATCCGATTGTCATATGTTTTTGCCAAAAGATTGATGTTTGTGCCAACTTGTTGAAATGTTGCATTAAATTGGCTATCATTGAGGTGATGAAAGCGAAACACGAAAATTGCGGTGTTTCAGTAAATCAAAATCGGAAAGTAAAAAATATCGGAAAGAGGTAATCAACTATGAAAAAAATCAAGAAGTTAGCTTTATTGCTTGCAATTTGTATGGTAGGTACAGTAGGTCTTGTAGGTTGCGGTAATGACGGTGACTCGTCAAGCAAAAACGAAAGTTCGGCATCACAGACTGCTGATGACAATGCAAACAGCGCAGATGACAGCGTGGCTGATTCAAAGGACGGCGATTCATCGGCAAGCGTTGTAGGTACTTGGACTGTAACAGCAATTGAGGGTACGGACGGTACAGCCGTTTCAATTGATGACTACGCAACAGCGAACGGTGTTGAACCCGAAACTTTGAAATGTACATACACATTTGCAGATGACGGTACATTCTCAGGCGAAATGAGCGGTGTGACTGTTTCGGGCAATTACACATTTGAGGGTACAGATCTCGTTATGACAGTAGGCGAACAGCAGTTTAACTACACATATGACGCTGACAATGATATGCTCAAATACACAGATCCTAACACAGGCCTTTCAAGCTATTGCGAAAGACAGCAGTAATTGTAATCTAATCCCAATTTCCTAATACTACACTACACAAAACAACCGCTCACCGAAAGGTGGGCGGTTGTTTCTGTTTGATGACATGATTGTTATTCTTTTGTGTCATTACTTACTCGCCGTTAATTTACTTTATTTGTCGGACTTCCGTTCAGAAAATTTTTGATGTTGTCCGAAACTATGCCCATAAGGCGTTCTCTGGTTTCAACGGGCGCCCATGCGATGTGGGGGGTAATGATGCAATTTTTTGCGCCCATAAGAATACAGTCCTCAACCATAGGCTCAACCTTGAGAGTGTCGATTGCCGCACCGCCGAGGTGACCGCTTTCGAGTGCCTCAAGCAAATCTTCTTCAACCATAACACCGCCTCTTGCCGTATTTACGAACAATGCACCCTGTTTCATTTTGGCAAAGGCATTTTTGTCAAACATATTCTCCGACTGTGGATTTAGCGGACAATGAACGCTTACAATGTCGCTTGTTTCAAGAAGTTCGTCAAATGAAACATCTTTGATTCCGTCAATATTTTTCGGAGTTCTGCTCGATGCGATTACATTCATATCAAAAGCGTTTGCAATTTTTGCAACAGCCTTTCCAATGTTTCCGAGTCCGACAATGCCGAGTGTTTTGCCTGCAAGTTCATTCAGCGGATATACAAACGGTGAAAAGGTTTTGCTTCTTTTCCACTTGCCGTCCTGAACAAACCGATTATATTCCGCAGTGTGATTGAAATGTTCAAGAATGAGTGCAAATGTGTGCTGTGCAACCGCATTTGTTGAATATGAACCTGCGTTGCAGACGGTTATGCCGTTTTTGGTGCAGTAGTCAAGGTCAATGTTGTTGTAGCCTGTTGCAAAAAGTCCTATATATTTCAGATTTTTCGCAAATCGCATTGTGTGCGAATCAAGCAGAGTTTTGTTGCACACAACGATATCTGCATCTGCAATTTTCTCCGCAACTTCTTCATATTTCAAAAGACCGAACGACTCAACCTCGCCGAACCGATTAAGCACATCGGCATTTACAATATCGTCAAGAACGGTCTGTGCGTCTGTTAAAACTATTTTCATCTTATCACCTCGTTTTTTACTGACTATAGTATATACCGAAAATTTTTTCCTTGCAATCCAAATCGAAATTTTGTATAATATTTGTGCATAAATTGAAAGGAACGGTATGTTAATGTATAAAAATTATCTTTTTGATTTGGACGGAACTTTGCTTCCCATGGATATGGAAAAATTCGTAAAGCTGTATTTTTCATCGCTCTGCAAGCGTTGCACTCCTGTTATAAAAATCGAACCCGACGCCCTTATAAAGGCGATGTGGGCAGGTACTGACGCTATGACAAAGAACGATAACAGCCGTACTAACCGTGAAGTTTTCTGGGAAACAGCGGGCAAAGTCAGCGGTGCCGACCTTGAAAAGTTTGATGACCTTTTTACCGATTATTACGAAAACGAGTTTATCGTTCCGAAAGATGCTACAAGTTTTACTCCTTATGCAAAGAAAAGCATTGATTTCATAAAGAAAAACGGCGGCAGACTTATTGCCGCAACAAATCCGATTTTTCCGTTTGTTGCAACAAAACGCAGACTTGAATGGGCAGGAGTTTCTCCCGATGATTTTGAACTTGTTACAACATACGAAAACTTTGGCTGCTGCAAGCCGAATCTCAAATATTTTGAAGAAATCTGCAAAAAGCAGGATATCAAGCCCGAAGACAGCATTATGATCGGCAACGATGTTGACGAGGATTTGTGCAGCGCAAAACTCGGCTTTGATACATACCTTATTACCGACACAATTGTGAACAGAGATAATAAGGATTATTCAGACTACAAAAACGGCAGTTTTGAGGAATTTTACAAA
>OLRO01001915.1_pt1 | contig 10953 bp, 8 predicted proteins | sample 1673131 | NCBI WGS metagenome assembly OLRO01 (sample SAMEA3136757, study PRJEB25190) | human gut metagenome | biome: human gut; feature: human-associated habitat; material: faeces | place: Austria | collected 2013 | reverse complement strand
TTTTCTTCATTCAAAGAGCATAAAAAACTTCCAAGTCTTGACTTATCTAAAACTCTAATTTGCTCCATTAAAATTATTGAATCATGTGTAATCCTTTTATCTTTTTCTAAATAGACGTGGGTTTTTAATTTTGGCTTGGAATTTACTTTACTCGTTATTGGTGCGATTAAAACAACAGGGCTACATTTATTTGCTAAATCATTTTGAACTATTACCACCGGTCTAGTTCCATTTTGCTCACAACCAACGATTGGATTTAATGAAGCATAATAAATATCCCCCTTTTGAATATCTGATTTAATCATCTTTCTTTTCAACTTTATATATAATGCGTGGTGGTCTATCATTAAATAGATTTAATATATTTAACTTCTTGTCTTTTAAATAATCTGTTAAAACACGATTAACATCTTCCTGTGCTTTTTGCATACTTGTTTGTGAATGATCCATAGTTGTTTCAAATATCAATTTAACTTTAACTTTATAATTTTTTCTTTTCATTAAAATTTCCTCCTTAATATGTAAAAAAGCCAAAGTACATATAAATACCTTGACTTTCATAATATTTATTTCTTTTATTTTTTTAGTTTTAACTGATATTTGTCTTAATACCCTCAGTACGGGATTTCATCAAACTATTGACTTGCTAAATCAATATCACAGGAATTTCACCTCCCCGAGGATCTCTCCGGGCTGCACCCATTGCGTGAGTCTGTGGCTATGCAGGAGTATCTTTAATTCTGTTAGATGTAATCGCAAATTAGGTGCTACCTAATTTTATAACCAAGTATAGACCGACAAGCGTACTTGTTAAAGTGCTGAATCTAACAGGAATGTATCTGATGAATGTGTATCAAATTTTCAAAGAACACATCCTGCTCCACTAAAATAAAGGAACAGGTGGAAAAGGATTAACTCCCTCTCACCTGTTTCCTCACTTAAAGGTAAAAAGTGTAGTCTAATTTTTAAATTTTTTCTATTGCGATATCAACACTAAACTTTACTGCCCTTTTAGTACAATTTTCTTCCTCTGCAATTTCTTCAAAAGTTTTATTTTCAAAGTAATATTTTTTTAATCTTTCCCTTTGAATTTTAGGTAATTCTTGAATTGCTTCTCTTAATTTCTCATTATTGATTTTATTTTCTACTATTTCATCAGTTGGTATTTGTTTATTTAATGCTCTTGATTCAAGATTGTTTTCAAATATTTCTGAATGTTCGATATGTCTATCATATTCATTCAATTCTTTAATATCTTGTAGTTCAAACTTATCAAAAACTCTATATACTTCTTCACTAACTTCTACTTTATTTAGATGTCCTTTAACATCTTTAAATGTAATTGTATAAATATTTTTTCTTCAATATAATTTAATGTATAAGGGTTGTCCTTACATTTTCTTCTTTTAGGGCTTTCTGCCATCTTTCTTTCCTCCATTCAAGTTTTTTTGTTTAAACTTGAACTTTGGAGGACTTCTGCACCTAAAAAGTTTTACACAAAAAGAAAAGACGCCAATAGTCAAACTCATATTTAGAGTCAAACTATTAGCGTCAAACAAAACTGCACTATTTAATTTTCTATGTCTTTTATTTTTAGGAGCGAAAGATACCCCTTTATGAATATAATCGCTTCTATCAATTTCTGGCAAATAAATAAGAACTACTCTCACAATCATAAGGGCAACAACTCCTACTTCTTATAAAAATCAATGCCCTAATTTTTATACGAGTAATAGCGTAAGGTATTGCTCCCTCTTATGAAAAATTAACCAGTAATATATCTTCTTCTTTTGTTGTCAAAGAAATATGTACTGCTTAATTATTTCTTTTAATTGTCCTTATTTAATTATCAAAACTACTATAATTAATTTCATATATCACACAGCCTGGCATTGCTATATGTACGATTACATTATACAACATTATTCTTGCAAATTTTGTCGAATTGTGCGAAAAGCAATATTTTTGCCATTAAATGTAATATTTTTTACTTTTGTGTAGTATTTTGCAACTTTCGTAAACAATAAATCAATAATTCATAGCAAAAAAATAGCAGTACATTTAATACTGCTACACTAAATATTATTTATGTTTGTTTATCATATTGAAAATAATAAAGTCTTCAAAATCATCATTGTCAGTTTTTTCTTTTTTAGTTGTATCTTTATTATCACTAGGTGGAGTACAAAGAGCCATTATGATTATTGATACTACAATTATAATAACTAAAATTAAAAACATAACACTTTCTCCTTTTCATTTCTTATTCAATACCTAACGCTTTATACACTGCGTCTTCTGGATCTTGATAAAAAGATATATTAAATTTAGAAAATAAATCACTAGGCACAGATGATATATCTCCTGCAGATGACATTGGTAATAAAATCTTTTTAGCACCTGAATCAAAACATACTTGTAATGTATTTGCTAATTCTTCTACCTTACTAACCGTTCCTCCTATGCTCATACTTCCTAATATAACTAAACTGCCTTGCATTGGTTTCTTCAATGCACTACTACACATTGCAACAAATGAAGCAAGTGATATGTCCTTTGATGGACCATTTCCTTGTAAATCTTCAATATGTAGTAAATAATCTACATTATCAACTTGAATACTAGCACTTATGCTTTTCTTATTTGCTTTAAAGTAGTTATATGCAGTATTTAATGCTTCTTTTGTTTCTCTGTCAGAACCCACTCCTGATACTGAAAATTTACCGTGTCCACTTGGGGATTCAACTTCTATTTTATATACACCAATCATTCCAGAGTTTCCTCTACCTACATAATAAGTATGTCCTGCTTTTAGCATTCCCTCTGGAATAAGTTTACCTCCACCACTTTCTGGCACAGATACGAATTTTTCTTCAATAGTATCTAAATCTATGTAAGAAAAATGCACATCATAGAACTCCATTCCACCAATTTTCTTTAATTGTTCTTTTACTCGTCTTCTACCAATTAAAGAATAAACAAGTATTTCTTCTAAATCTTCTTTGCTATATTCTCCATCTGGATATATTAACTTAATAAGTCCAGATACAGTTTTTCTAACTGCAATAACATCTCTTTGATTTAAGTTATTTCCTAACTTAAAGTATTTATCTAATGCGTCTGAAAAAGTCCTCTTTCTCATTTCTCTAAAAAACTCTGATAAGTAGTCTGTAATAAATCCATATTCATCAGTAATTAACTCTGGACGCATTTTAGGAATCTCCCATCCTGGTAAATAGAAATGCATTCTATCAAAGAAAGCAGAGTCATTTGCCATTTCTTTTGGGAATGGTTCAAATAAATGTGATGTCTTTAATAAAACATCTACACTTTGATTTATATTTCCTACAAATACCATAGAAGCATTTGCATTTTTTTCTTCTTTACCTCTTGCAAAAGAGCCAGAAGCCATATAATCTTTCATTATTTGAATACCATCTTTATCTTTAAATGTTATACCAGCAACTTCATCAAAAGCCACACAATCCCACATACCAACAAGTCCTATTTTCTTTTGTCCCATATTATAGAAAAGGTTCGCAACAGTAGTTTGTCCTCCTGATACTAAAATACTATTAGGAGATATTTCTTTATAGATATGTGATTTTCCTGTCCCTCTTGGACCTAATTCACATAGATTATAATTGTTTTCAACAAGAGGTACTGCTCTTTCAAGAAAATGCCACTTTTGACTATATTTTAATTTTGTAGGCTCAATTCCCATTGAACGAATAAGAATATCAATCCATTCTTCTTTTTCAAAATGTTTTCTGCCCTCAAATAATCCTGTTAAGTCCATATTAGGTAATTGAATAGGATCAAGTGCAGCAACTTGAAAAGGCATTCTGTGTCTATCTTGGTCATCAAAATTATAACTTACTTTGATTATACACCAGATACCACCTACTAATAATTTTTCATATTTATTAACAAAACTATCATCAATAAGTGCGTCCTTTATTCCTAAATTAGAGAACTCTGCTTGATATATATCCATTTTTTCGTTAAGTTTAACACTTACCTTATCTATTATAGTATATATACCTTTTTCTTTAATTTTAGATTTAATCTTTTCTGCTTCATCTGGTCTAACAAAGTTATCTGCTAATATTTTTTTAACTGTTTCAACACCATCTTCTATTGCCTTTTCATCATCCGTTGCACAATACATTCCTAGAAGATATTCAAGTACATATACAGGTACATTTGCACCCTCTTTTATTTTTTTAGTTAAGTCTTTTCTTACAACTTTTCCTGCAAAATATCTATTTAACTTTTCGTTTAGTTCTTCCACTTTTTACACCTCCTAGAAATCAAAATTATTTACAATGGCAATATCAATATAGAATTTAATACGAGTATATTCTATTCCTGTTTCTTCATCTATAATTACAAGATAATAAGGTTTATTCTTGTCGTATGCTTTATTTTTAAATACAAACTTTTCTCTGAAAAATCTATCTTTAACTTCTGTGTTTTCATAGTTAGCAATAATAGTACACTCATCAGATATTCTTACACCATCTTCATCTTCAAAGTGTAATAAGTATCTACAAGGTTTATTATTCTCATCAATATTATTGTCTTGTAAAAACTCTAAATAAGTAATAGCGTTTGTTATCTTTGTAGATAATCCACTATAAGTAATACCTACTTTTTTACTTCCATCACTTGTTCTTGTAGATTTAAAATCAATTACTGGAACTATTATTTCTTGTGGTAATATTCCACCGTGAACATAGTTTATGCCTGTTCCTTGTCTAGCAAATATTATATTTCCTTTTGGAATATTAACATATCCACTATTTTCTCCAAATACATAATCAAGGTTAATAGATAGGATTCCCTCTTCGTTTGATACACTATCTGAATAAGAATATCTTGTTTTTTGTTTTGTAGCATTAGATGTTTTAGTAGTCTTTTCATAACTTTCAACTTTTCCTCTCTTATAAAAGAATCCGTGGTCAGCAGTTATGAAAGCATTTATTCCACTAAATGTAGTATGTAAATCTTTTACTAACTTTTCAAGTTCGTTTATTGCTTTCTCACAAGCAGTAAATATAGTATTCTCATTATGCTCTCCTGCATTATCAACTGTATCGTGATAAATATATACTACCTTTTTACCAGAGAACATTTTTTTCCATTCCATTTTTGTCATTTCATATAAATCATCATACTTAACCGCAATAGAATCTGGATTTGCTTGTTGTAATAATAATTCTCTATCTTTTATAGAACTAGATACTTGTCCATCTACTAAAATATCATCACTATCTTTTACTCTTGAAAGTTCTTTATTAGGTAATAATGAAGCCATACCAAGTTTTGTATATGATGGAACAAGTCCTTGCATATAACCGATTTCAGATTTACTAGCAAAAGTTTTTAATTTATTATTTAATTCTTTTGCACACTCATATCTAAATGCGTCTGATATAATAACAATAACTCTATCTTTTTTATCATTAAATGGTTTAACATAAGTCTTATAAAAATCTTTTTGCAATGTCATACGATTAGAATCATATTTACCCATATTTTCTATCATATCACTCCACTTAATTGATAACTCACTCATAAAATCATTTACATATATATTCTCAATTTTATTCTTTAATGATATAAATACATCTTTGTCTTCTATATTGTCGTAGTAATAATATACTTTTCTATATAATGTATCTACCTCACTAAAATTATTAGCATAATCTTTTGCAAACTTATCAATATCAACAATTTTAATTGCGTCTTCTATTGCTTTAATCTTTTCAAAGAATAATATAGATACCTTTAAAAGGTTATATTCATTTTCAAGTTTATCATACCAATATTTATTTTCTCTATTAGATATATACTCATTATATAAATCGTATTCTCCAATGCCATTAAATAACTTATCTACTAGGTATTTAATAACAAACTCATCAACACATTCAAATGCGTCTGCTAGTTTATAATCTTCAATATCCATTGAATCCAATAAATCTTTTATTCCAAATTCTTCTTCTACTTTCTTTGACAATCTCTCAAAGTATTCTCTTGTTGTTTTATCCCTCATTAAACTGTTAACAAATACATAAACATTTGTAGATTTTTTTGTTAGTAAGTATTTACTATATCTATTGGCTTTCTTTATATCTTTTAAACTTGAAGCAAAGTATGTAAAGATTAAAGACTTATATACATCTGACAACTCTTCATAGTTTTCAACTTTTGTTCCAAAAGTATCATTAAATAATCCCAAAACAAACTCTTGACTTCCAAACTTAAATAAGTCCTCATATCTCTTTTCATCAGTATAGTAATTTCTAACAATTTCCTTTAAAATATCATCTTCATTTATTGACTTAATATTAAGTAATATCGCAGTAATTATTAAATCTATATTATCTGGATTTTTATCATCAATATCAAAGTTCTTAAAATCTTGTTCTCTCTTTTTATTTCCAAAGAATTTTGCATATTTACTTACTATCTTTCTGCAATCTTCTGTTAATCCTAAATTCTTTAATCTCATAGTTGTAGAATCTGGATTAAATAGTAAGTCGCTATTCGCAGTTTCTAAATCAAGCAAGTCATTATCTACACCTTTTTTTCTTTCAAAAGGAAGATAGATAATTATATTTTTATCAAATTCTTCATTTTCAATATGGTATCTTATCCAAAAACTATTGTTGTCATACTTTATAATTTCAGTATTATCTAATTCTAACTCATTTATAAATTCTTCATATTCTTTTTTAGAATCATACCAAAATATAATTTTTCTAGTTCTTTGTCTTTCTGTATCTCTTGAAAAAGCACCATTTAAAGTATCTTTCAATAGTTCTAAAACTTCATCAAACATTTTTATCCTCCTATTTAAAATTTCTATTTAAAAAGTTTACTATTTTTTCTTGAAACAATTTCAATGTATCATTATCTATGTAAAAATAATTATCTTCTTCAGAAACATCAAATCCATATCTATGAATTTTCTCTAACATATCTTCTTTAATAATTCTTCCACCATTATGTACGTGAGCATTTCTTATATCAATAATGAATTTTATATATTCCCAATCTTTATCGTTTCTTATATTCTTATCAGCATATTCTTTTAAATACTTTGATGTTTTATCAATCCACGATTTTTTCCCTTTTATATCAGCAAAATTTGTTGATATACTTAGACATTCTTTATATACTCTGCAGATGGAATACATTGTTTCTTCAAATATTGATACTAAAGATATTAACAAACTACTATTTAATATAGGAATTAACTTTGCATTATATAATGATATATTCATTAAAACATCATCAGTTGTTTTAAGTTCAGACTTTTTATTATTTAGTTGTTCATAATATTTATCTATTTTCTCTTGCACAGCTTTGTGTTCAATATTCATTATTTCCTTGAAAGCTTCAAACTCCATTGAATTAGCATACAATCCTAATGATCCTGGATTAGACATATCAAAATTTTCTATACCAATAAATTCCATTTATAATTCTCCTCTATTTTATTTTTGCTAAAATATCTTTAAATTTTTCATAATTTGTTTTAACACCATCATCTAAATCAATGCTTATTCTTTGATTAGCAATATGTGCTATTTTTTCATCATATTCTTTAATTTCTTGTAATTTAGCCATTAAATCTGTTTGTCTATCCTTTGCTTCTTTTTTATCTGTCATAGATAAATCAGTAGTAAGTTTATAATTAACATCAGACAATAATTTTTCATAAGTTGTTTGAACTCTATGTAAATAATCGAGTCTTGCTTTTGGAATTAGGTTTTCATTATATCTATGCATATAAATTAATGCTTTAAATCCATTTTTCTTACCACTATCTAATAACCAATATATAGGTCTTTTTTGATAAATTTTAATGTGATCGTTGAAAAAATCATTTACAAAATATCTTCTTATAGTTTCTTCACTTGTTTCTGTACCTCTTTTTCCTAATGCTTCAGCAATAAAGTCCATATTCTCATTAAATGTGTTATCTCCATATACAATTTTTATAAATACCTTAAATCTTTCAACAATGTCATCACTAAAATATGCTTCATCTGTTATTGGAATGATATTATCCGAGTCAACTTGATATTCTTTATATCTATTTTCATCAAAAATACCACCAGCATATATTAAACCATCTTTATCCAAAGAATATCTACCAAACATACAACCAACGGCATAACTAATTAAAGATTTTATATCTCTTTCTTTATTTGCTAATCTTATTGTTATTTCTTCATTGTCAACATCTTTTGTTAATTCATCTTTTAAATCATATATATCAATAAATATTTGATTAAGGCTTTCCTCGTTTTCCTTTATTTTCTTGAACCTTTCATTAGTTGTATATTTCCAATGATTATATGCGTCTTCTAAATTATTACATACTTGGAAACCGTTATTTTGTTCTTCTTTGATTTGTTGCATATTTAAAGAGGCTTCACTTACTAAAGGATGTTTTTTAAAATCCCAACTTGTTTCAAAAGAATCCCAATCATCTTTTGATATTTTAATATTTTCTATTACAATGTTATTAATTTCTTCAGCATATTTATCATTATATACATATGGAATACTTGCAATATCACCTGCTTGAAAATTAACTGTTGGTGCAATGGCACTTAAAAATGCAAAAGAAACTTTACTTGCTAAATATCCTAAAACATAATATATATTTTCATCATCTGGAAAAATAGAAGCACCTGATACATCAAATAAAAAACCATAATCTTTATATCTAATACCAAAATTTCTAAATCCAAATATAGAATAAGTTAATCCCTTTTTAAAAATATCATTTAATGCTGCTATTCCAACATTAAAACCAGGCTTTTTTTCTCTTATTGCTAGTTTATAATTTCTTATATCTTCGCCATCATTTTTCCAATTAACTACTGCTTCATTATTTCCATACCATTTTCTATAATTTCCACCATTATTATATGGGAACCACTTTTTGTGAGATAGCATCGCCTCATTTCTATCCTTAAAATTAAATCCAATATCATTTAAGTTTATTTCATACCAATTTCTAACAAATTGTGCATTATTTGAAGTTGTCAAGCCAGGTTTGATTCTAAACAATGAACCAATATTTTTATAATTATTTAAAGCATACAACATTTTTTCTGATAAATAATATAAAAAGACATTATCTTGTATTTTTCTTATTTGAGACTGACTACATTGGTAATAGTTATTTTTATTGGCAAATTCCATAATTTTTTCTTCTTCGTTTGAATAGTCAACTAATCTAATATATGTTCCTTTGTAGTCTTCCACTTTTTCATTTTTTATAATGAATGCTGTTGCTAAAACATTGAAAGCAGCAATTTCTTTAAATACACCTGCCCCTAGATGTAACATTGAAATTATTTTATTATTTTCAAGTATATAATTTCTTAAGTTTTTAAACGCAGATAAAAACATCCAAGTATGTATTGTTATCAACGCATAATATCCATTTTCTTTTGTTAAATTACTACATTGTTTTATGAAACAACTATATAAATCTCTTTTATATGGTTCATAATATTTATTTACAAATCCTTGCAATGCTTTATTCATATTTTTATTGGTTAAATATGGAGGATTAGTTACAACAATATCGTACTTTTGACTTAAAATATTAGCAGTATTTATAAGTGGAAGAACAGTTTTTTGTAGTTGAACTCCAAAAATTGTTTCATTCTTTTCAATTTCACTTTTTAATTGTTCATAGTCATCCTTTTTTAGTAATAATAAGGAACCAATATTTTTCGCATCTCTAAACATTTCTATTAAATATTCTGCTTTTTCTTTGCTTTGTTCTGATAATTCATTTAATACAGTTTTATCAACACATTTGCTTTCTGAAATATTTACGATATTTAATTGTTTTATAATATCTTTATTAAATATTTCCTTATCATATTCTCTTGCTTTTAGTACAATTGCTAGTATTGATAACTGCCACGCTCTATCATCTATATCCATTCCATAAATATTATTTTTCAAAATTAACTCTGGTATGGATGAATTGCTATATCCTATTTGTTTATATATTTGATAAAAAATTTCAAATGCATATACAAGAATGTGTCCACTTCCACAACACGGATCAATGAAAGATATATTTTCTATATTAAGATTATTCGAACTTTTTTCGCTCGTCTCTTTTAACATAAACTTCCAGTTCTCTGTATTACTCTGATTACTAGAATGTTCCAACCAATATTTTCCCAACGAATTTTCAACCAAATATTTAACAACCCAATCAGGCGTAAATAATTGTGTTACAAAAGGAATCTCTTTTTTATCATATGCTCTATTTTCAGACATTACCCTATCTTTTTCTTCTTGGTTGTAGTATTGATATAACCAACCAAGAATTTCAACATTTTTAAAGTTCACTTCCGGGATTAATTCAACAATTTTTTTAATAATTCCTTTTTCTTTTATTAGATTATCAGGAACTAATATATCTATATAATCTGTAATTCCTCCAAATACTTGTGGTATTACTTTACTTAATTTCTGACACACTAACAATAAAATATATTTTGTTTGTTCATTTTCATCTCTTTGTTCTAAATATACTTCTTTTTTAAAGTTAATATCTAACTCTGGATTCATTAAATTATTTATTTTTAATATTTCAGGATGTATAGTATTATCTTTTGATGAAAGTACTCTTATCCCAAGCGATTGATTATTCCTTGTTAGTGGAAGTATATCGTTTATTTCCATATAACGAATTGCAATTATCATATTAAACCAAGTATAAGCAGCTTCTTCTATAACTTGTTCTAATGATAAATTTTCTATTCTGTTTATCAAAAGCTTTCTTTTATTAAAAAATTCGTTAGTTAGTTTTAATGTATGACTTTTGTTTGATAATATATATATATCACCTTTTTGTTGTATTTCGAATTCCTCATTCACATAAAACATTTTTATTTT
>OLRO01001913.1_pt1 | contig 10960 bp, 6 predicted proteins | sample 1673131 | NCBI WGS metagenome assembly OLRO01 (sample SAMEA3136757, study PRJEB25190) | human gut metagenome | biome: human gut; feature: human-associated habitat; material: faeces | place: Austria | collected 2013 | reverse complement strand
AGGAAAGGGTAAAAGTGGTGGCGCAAGGGTCATCACTTTTACTGTTATTGTATCGATGGAAGAAAGCGAAATTAATCTCCTTTATATCTATGATAAAGCGGATCGTCCCTCCATCAGCACACACGAAATAGAGAGACTGCTTCATAAAAACGGATTAAGGTAGCCTATCAGAGTAAACTCACAGGATACGATCCTTACAATATTCCAACAACCCGGCGCAAGCATCTTCCAATAGATCCAAGACCAACTCGAAACCTTCGGCACCGCTATAATAAGGATCCGGGACGGGAATAGAATAAAGACAGTCACAAGAATAAACTACCGAAGCATTGTCTAACTGATTCTATTTCGTATATTTGCCATTGAAAAAAACAAGAAGTAAGAAACACGTTGATACTACAATTTAAGTATTAATAAAACACGCATATCATGAAAAATATTCTAACATTATTATTTGTCCTTTTCGGAGGATATTCGTTACACGCACAAGATACCTGCTACGGCCTTCTGAGAAATGACACTTTAACCATCGGGAACAATTTGGTCGAACGTACCTTTTTGTGGAACGGGGGAAATATCATAACTTACCGCCTGACCGACAAGAGTAATGGAAAATCATGGAAGAACCACAGCCTTACTCCAGATTTCAGAGTAACGAAAGATTTGCCGCAACCATCAAACGGTTCACTCAAAGTAGTTCCCGTAAAAGAGACTAAAATATTTCCCGCTTATCTGAAAGTAGAAGTTTCTTTCAGCCTGGAGAAGCTAGATATAAAACGGGTATATCGTATTTATGATGATTGTCCAGCCATAGCCTGCGACACCTATTTAAGAGGAACAGTAAACAGTATTTTCGGAGGCAGAGAAGTTAGTGCAGCCGACCGGAAGAATATTGAATTCGCCGAAGACATGAAATCTAAAGAAGTAACCGCTGTACTAGACCAGTTCCATTTCCAAGGACAACATTGGCACGCTCGCAGCGTGGAATTTTCCGATGTTACCGACTGGCACAACAACCTGGTTTTCGAGAAAGAGATTATTTCCTACCGCAAACTGGGATATCGCGGCAATCTGCTGTTTGCCTTTAATGGCGAGGACAACTGTGGCATCTTCTTTTTAAAAGAGGCTCCCTGCTCTTCGGTACAATTAGCCTATCAAGGAAAGGATTTTCTGACTGATTTCGGAAAGTTTACAGTAACCGGTCTGGGCATTACCGAGAAAGACGTGACTCCCGACCGTTGGACCAAAACATACGGATGTGTATTGGGAATATACGGAGAAGATGAACTGAGCCGCCTACAAGCGCTTCGTTCATATCAGAAGAATATACGTACTTACCGGGCCGACCGCGACGAGATGATTATGATGAACACCTGGGGAGACCGTAGTCAGGACTCAAAAGTAAACGAATCCTTCTGTTTGAAAGAACTGGAACGCGCCGCCCGTCTGGGAATCACCCATTTCCAGATTGATGATGGCTGGCAAATAGGTAAAAGTCCTAATTCAGCTGTAGCCCGCGGTTCATTCAAGAACATTTGGGACAATAAAGACTACTGGAAACCCGATCCGCAAAAGTATCCACGTGGTTTGCATCCCATCGTAAAGCGTGGCAAGGAATTAGGTATTGAAATCGGTCTTTGGTTCAATCCCAGCATACAAAATGATTTTGCCGATTGGCAGAAAGATGCGCAAGCACTCATCAGCCTCTATCGCGAATACGGCATCAAAGTATTCAAGATAGACGGGCTCACCATTCCCAGTAAAGAAGCCGAAACAAACCTGCACCGCTTATTCAACAAAGTGCTGGAAGAGACGGACGAGGAAGTGATTTTCAACCTTGATGCGACAGCCAGCCGCCGCGGAGGCTACCACATGTTCAATGAATATGGAAATATCTTTCTGGAAAACCGTTATACCGACTGGCAGAACTACTATCCTTACTGGACTTTGCGTAACCTCTGGATGCTTTCCAAATATGTTCCGGCAGAAAAGCTGCAAATAGAGTTCCTGAACAAATGGAGAAATACGGATAAATATAAAGGAGAAGTCTTCGCTCCAGAAAACTATTCATTTGAATATCTGTTTGCTACGACTTTAGCAGGACAGCCGCTTGCCTGGATGGAAGGTACCAATCTACCCGAGGAAGCATTTACATTACGAGAACATACAGAAGCCTACAAGAAATTTCAGCATGACATGCATTCCGGCACTATCCTACCCATAGGAGATGAACCATCGGGACGCTCTTGGACCGGCTTCCAGTCTCTAAAGAAAGATAGAGGATACTTGATTGTGTACCGTGAAAATCATCCAGAAGGGACTACAGAAGTCGAAACCTGGCTGCCAGAAGGTGTCACAGTAAGATGTATCCCATTGATGGGACACGGCAAAGCGATGACAGCAGTAACCGGAAAGAAAGGAAGGCTGGAAATCTCTCTGCCATCAATCAATGACTATGTTGTCTACAAGTATGAAATTAAAAACAAACGCTAAAATAAAGACTGACATGAAAATCACAAGGAGTATACTCTTAATCGCCTTCTTGATGCTGTTTTACCGAGCCTTCGGACAACCTGCCGAACGGCTGATTCGGATACAGATCACTCCCAATCATACAGACTGGCTATATAAGCCAGGCGAAAAAATAAAATTCAGCATTACGGTACTGAAAAACAACGTACCAATTCCTGACACAGAAATTCGGTACCAGATTTCAGAAGATATGATGAAGCCTCACAAAGAAGGCATATTGCAAGCTGAAAAAGGGACAGCCACGGTGGAAGCCAAAACAATGGAAAAACCTGGCTTTCTCCGTTGCCAAGCCTTTGTTAAATATGGAGGACGTGAATACCAAGGGATAGTAACCGTTGGAATCAATCCTGAAAAATTAAAACCTATCACATCATTGCCCGAAGACTTTCTAAATTTCTGGGAAACAGCAAAACTCCAGGCTCAAAAGACACCAATGGATGTACAAATGACCCTTGTACCCGAACGTTGTACAGAGAAAGTGAATGTATTCCATGTGAATATACAGAATTATGAATCCCATACACGCTTATACGGCATGCTGGCTATGCCTAAAGCAAAAGGTCGATATCCCGCAGTTTTAAAGCTACCAGGTGCAGGAATACGTTCTTATGCCGGAGATGTGGAACATGCTGCCAATGGCTGGATTGTTTTCGAAATAGGAATACACGGTATTCCGGTCAACATGTCAGGACCGGTATATACCAATCTCTATATGGGAGCATTAAAAGGGTACCACACGTTCAATCTGGATAATCGGGATAAATACTATTATAAACGTGTATATCTAGGCTGTGTACGTGCCATTGACTTTATTTATTCCCTACCACAATTCGATGGGAGCAATTTGATAACATTCGGCAGTAGCCAAGGAGGAGGATTGTCCATCGTGACAGCTGGACTTGATTCACGTGTCAAAGGACTGGTAGCCTTTTACCCTGCTCTTTGTGACATGGTCGGCTATATACATAACCGTGCCGGAGGATGGCCACACATGTTTAACAAGCAAGAAAATCAGACTGCAGAAAAGGCAAATACAGCACGTTATTATGACGCAGTTAATTTTGCACGCCAAATAAAAGTTCCCGGATTCTACTCATTCGGATATAATGATATGGTCTGTCCACCCACTACTACCTATTCTGCCTACAATGTAATTCAAGCACCCAAACAAATATTAGTATCCGAAGAAACGGCTCATTATGCCTACCCAGAACAATGGGCAGCCGCATGGAAATGGGTCGCTGATTTCTTTCAACAAAACAAATAAAAACTATAAGAATCATGAGAATACTTTTTTTTATTACAACACTGCTTTTCATCATCCCGAACATGTTCGGACAAAAGGAATATCGTCTGAACTCACCGGACGGCAAGTTGGAGGTTACCTTATATATAGGTGACCGGATCACTTACGAGCTGACGGAAGAAGGGCATACATTGGTAGCCCCCTCTCCCTTATCAGTACATCTGGATAATGGGACAGTCTGGGGTAACGGCTCCCATCTTAAGAGAGTCAGTCATCGCCAGGCAAATGAGGTGATTCCCTCTCCTTTCTACAAACGCAGTGAAGTAAAGGATGTCTATAATGAAATGACGTTAAGTTTCCGGGAACATTTCAACCTCATTTTCAGAATGTACAATGAAGGAATGGCATACCGGTTCGCAGCGACCGGAAACAGACCGTTCAAAGTTACAAACGAAGAAGCCGCCTTCAACTTCAACAAGGACTACAAATCGATTGTTCCTTATGTAAAAGATGGCGATAAACAACCGATAGAAGCCCAGTTCTCCAACTCTTTTGAAAACACCTATACACATATAGAGCTATCCGGACTGAACCCCCAAAGACTGATGTTTACCCCCGTAGTAATAGAGCAGGAAAACGGCCGTAAACTTTGTATTGCCGAATCCGACGTGGAGAGCTATCCGGGCATGTTCCTCATCAACAGAAACGGGGGAACAGCACTCACTTCCGCTTTTGCCGCCGTCCCCAAAACAAAAAAACAAGGCGGGCATAACCAACTGCAAATATTAGTCACAGAGCGTGAAAACTACATTGCTTCCTGCCAGCCAAAAGCCAAACTACCCTGGCGCATCATTGTTGTGGCAAGAAATGACAAGGAGCTGGCAGATAACGATATGGTTTATAAGCTGGCTGCTCCATCACGCATGAAAGACATCTCATGGATACGTCCGGGCAAAGTGGCCTGGGAATGGTGGAACCATTGGGGAATCAAAGGCGTGGATTTCGAAGCTGGAATAAACAATGAAACATACATGCACTATATCGACTTCGCCTCCCGGCATGGCATCGAGTATGTGATTCTGGATGAAGGCTGGGCTGTCAACCTCAAGGCTGACCTTTTCCAAATTGTACCGGAAATTGATTTAAAAAAGCTCACGGCCTATGCCAGGCAAAAGAATGTAGGACTCATCCTTTGGGCAGGTTACCATGCCTTTGCCCGCGACATGGAACATGTATGCAAGCACTATTCCGAAATGGGCATCAAAGGATTCAAGATTGACTTTATGGATAGGGATGACCAGGAAATGGTAGACTTCCACTACCGGGCTGCCGAAATTGCCGCTAAATATAAGTTGATGGTAGACTTTCACGGCACGTACAAACCTACCGGGCTGAACCGCACTTATCCCAATGTCATCAACTATGAAGCCGTTCACGGGCTGGAACAGATGAAGTGGAGTGACATCCATATCGACCAGGTAACCTACGATGTCACCATGCCATTTATCCGTATGCTGGCCGGACCGGTGGACTATACACAAGGCGCCATGCACAATGCCAACAAACGGTGTTACCACTCCTCAATGGATACCCCAATGAGCCAGGGAACCCGTTGCCGCCAATTAGCTGAATATGTAGTATTTGAATCACCATTGAACATGTTGTGCGACAGTCCCACCAATTACGACCGTGAAGAAGAATGCACGGAATTCATCGCTACCATCCCTACCGTTTGGGAACAAACAATAGCCATGAACGGAGAAATTGGAAAATACATTACAATGGCGCGCAGGAAAGGAGATGTCTGGTATGTCGGCTCCCTAACCAATTGGGATGCACGTACTCTGACACTGGACCTTTCTTTCCTCGGTGCAGGCAGATGGAAAGCGGAAATGTTTCATGACGGAGTGAATGCCAACCGCCTGGCTTCCGACTACCAAAAGACCGTCACAGACATTCCTGCATCCCGTAAACTGACCGTCAAAATGGCACAAGGAGGCGGATGCGCATTGAAAATATACAAAGAATAATTCATAGGCTTTTTAAACGTTAACTGATACATACGATTTATGAAAATTAAAAGATTAATGATTACTTGTTTGCTCGCAGTGTCTGTACTGGGAGGCAAGTCACAAGCACAAGACTTATTGTCCAATGTTTACGGACGCGATTACCAGCTACTGAATGGGAAGTGGGGAGCCATTGTAGACCTTTATGACCAAGGAGAAAGGATGCAGGTGTACAAAAACAGAAAACCTCAAGACAACAAGCAATTTTATGAATACTCTTTCGACGGAGGTTTGGTCCTGAATGTACCTGCCGATTTCAATTCACAAATGCCCGAGTTGAAATTTTATGAAGGAACAGTATGGTACGGACGCTCTTTCGATACCCCAAAGACTGACGGCAAACGTTTGTTTCTCTATTTCGGTGCGGTAAGTTACCGTAGCAAAATATATCTGAACGGGGAGAAAATAGCCAGTCATGAAGGCGGATTCACTCCCTTCCAGGTGGAAATCACAGATAAGGTAAAGCAAAAGGACAACTTCCTGGTGGTGAAAGTCAACAATACCCGCACCACGGATGCCATCCCTGCCATGTCCTTTGACTGGTGGAATTACGGCGGCATCACACGCGATGTAATGTTGGTAAGCGTTCCACAAAGCTACATCAAAGACCATTTCATCCAGTTGGACAAGGTACAATCCAACCTGATTCGTGCCAAAGTAACCTTATCCGAAGCAAAGCCTGGCATCAACGTACAAGTCGCCATCCCCGAATTGGGCATCAGACAGAACATGACTACCGATGCCAACGGAATTGCCCAGGCCACTATCAAAACCAAAAAACTGCAACGTTGGTCACCGGATGCTCCAAAGCTGTATGATGTAACCATCACTTCGGAAAGTGACCGGCTCAACGAGCAAATTGGTTTCCGTAACCTTTATGTAAAAGGTGAAGATATCTATCTGAACGACCAGCCCATCTTCCTGCGCAGTATCAGCTTCCACGAGGAAATTCCGCAACGCCGCGGGCGTGCCTTCTCTGAAGCGGACGCAACAATGCTGTTGTCCGAAGCCAAAGAGCTGGGTGCCAACATGATTCGTCTGGCACATTATCCACAAAATGAATATACTGTCCGCCTAGCAGAAAGAATGGGATTTCTTTTATGGGAAGAGATACCTATCTGGCAAGGGATTGACTTCAAAAATACCGCTACCCGTGAGAAAGCAGGCAGAATGATTAAAGAGATGGTGATGCGCGACAAAAACCGTTGTTCCGTTGCCTTTTGGGGGATTGCCAATGAAACAGCCACTTCCGCCCCGCGCAATGAATTTCTGAAACACATGAAACAATGTTGCCTGGACATCGACTCAACCCGTCTGATTACGGCCGCCTTCGATTTGGTACGCTTCAACCGCGAAAGCCGGAACTTTGAGATGAATGACTCCATTATCAACATCCTGGACATGGTAGCCATCAACAAATATATGGGATGGTATCATGACTGGCCACTGGCTCCGGACCAGGCTGTCTGGAATGTAGCTCCCGGCAAACCTCTTTTCATTTCCGAGTTCGGAGGCGAAGCGCTCTATGGCAAACATGGCGACGCGGAAGTCAAGAGTTCTTGGAGTGAGGATTATCAGGCACAACTCTACAAGGACAATCTGGAAATGTTTAAGCATATCCCCAACCTGCGCGGAACATCGCCGTGGATTCTTTTTGATTTCCGTTCTCCCTTCCGTTTCCATCCACACCAGGGAGGGGAATGGAACCGTAAAGGACTGGTTTCCGACCAGGGACAACGCAAAAAAGCATGGTACATCATACGTGATTACTATAACCAAAAGAAAACAGAACAATGAAGCACAAAATAAAACACTACATGGCTGCCCTCCTCCTGACCTCTATGGTCTGGAGCGGGCATGCCCAAGAAAAGAATGAAATGGACTTGTCTGGTGAATGGGCATTCCAGACAGATGTCATGGACTTCCGGAGAGGTTCACTGGACGTACGTTACTGCCATCGCCTGCAGGAAAGCATCGTTCTGCCGGGAATTACAGATGACTATAAAATAGGCTACAAATCTCCTTACCGCCACCTGGATAGGCTGACCCGTGTCTACGAATATATGGGCCCCGCATGGTACCAGCGAGAAATAGAAATTCCTGCGGCATGGAAAGGCAAACGCATTTTCCTCTATTTTGAACGTACACACTGGCTCAGTTCGGTATATGTAGGCAAAGAAGAAGTGAGTAAAATAGACTACATCAGTATTCCCCACAACCACGAACTGACCCAATGGCTACATCCAGGCAAAAAAGAACTGATAACTTTCTGTATAGACAACCGCTACCAGTACGATACCCATAAATGGGACCATGCCCACTCCGAATTTACCCAAATAAACTGGAACGGAGTATTGGGCGAAATTAAGCTGGTAGCTGTAGACCCAGTCTATGTAGATGACATGCAGGTCTATCCGGACATCAAGAACAAAAGCATCAAAGTCAAAATGACTGTCCGCAACTGTACAGAACATACCGCCAGCGGCAAAATATCCTTCCACGTGACAGGAAAGGACTATAGACTACAAAAGGAAGTACCAGTAACAGTGACCGATTCCATTACTTATATCGAGGAAGAAATGTTTTTGGGTAAGGATATCCATTTGTGGAATGAGTTCCATCCCAATCTTTATACGTTGGACTGTAAGTTGACTTCCAGTGTAGAGGGCCAATCCTATGCGCATGAGAAAAGCACAACTTTCGGTATGCGCGAAGTAGAGGCTGGTGAGGACCATATCATCCTTAATGGCGAACCCATACACCTGCGCGGTACCGTTGAAAACGCAGTGTTCCCCAAGACCGGCTATGCTCCCGTGGACGATGCCTCTTGGGAACGTGTACTCCGTATCCTAAAAGAATATGGTATGAACCATATGCGCTTCCACTCCTGGTGTCCTCCTGCCGCTGCGTTCCGTATGGCAGACAAGCTGGGTGTCTATCTGGAGGTGGAAATGCCGATGTGGGGTAAAGATGCCCAACCCGATGAGAAGCGCTGGAATTTCTTCCGTCGCGAGCTGCGGGGTATCTTGAAAGAATATGGGAATCACCCTTCCTTCATTCTCTACTGTAACGGAAACGAAATTACCGGCGATTTCAGTTTCATAGAAGAGCTTACCGCCACGGCCCGCCAGTTGGATAACCGCCGTCTATACAGCGGTTCCACAGCCCGCACACGTGTCAAATCAGACCAGTTCTACATTACCCATCAGACTACCAAAGGACACATGGCCATCTACGAAGGACGTCCTTATACAAACTGGGACAAAAACAAGGAACTGGGAGTAGGCCTGCCCATCATCTCGCATGAATCCGGACAGCGGTGCATCTATCCCAATTTCGAGGAAATAAAGAACTTCACCGGCCCCGTACAAGCGCGTAATTTCGAGATATTCCGTGAACTGCTGGACAAAAACCACATGCTCGACCAAGCACATGACTTCTTCCGTGCTTCTGGAGCCTTGACCGCCATAGAGTACAAGGATGTCATAGAAGCCCAGTTGCGCACTTATCTGAAAGGCGGTTTCCAATTACTGTCTCTGAATGATTTTACCGGACAAGGATATGCACCGGTAGGCATTCTCGATCCTTTCTGGAATACCAAAGGGCTCATCACACCGGAAAAGTGGCGCGAGTTCTGTGCACCGACTGTTGTGTTGCTCCGTTTCGACAAACGCGCACTTTACAATGATGAGGTATTTGAAGGAAAAGCGGAAATATACAATTATGGACCTACCCTATTGAAAAACGCAAAAATCAATTGGAGTATCACCGACAGCAACGGTAAAACCCTTAAGAGCGGAAAACTGAAAACACAAACTGTCGGAAAGAACGGGGTATTTCCACTTGGCAGTTTCAGTTATGCATTGAACAATATCACTGAACCACAGAAGCTGACGGTCCATCTTTCTGTTGCACACGTAAAAAACAGCTGGGATATCTGGGTATATCCCCGTCATAGCAACTTAATGCAGTCCACTAGTGAAGTGCTCTACACCACAGTATTCGATGAAAAAGCAAAACAACACCTTGCCGATGGCAAGAAAGTGGTACTCTGCCCCAAACCTTCCAAAGTAAAAGGTCGTAAATCCGTGTTCCACAATCACTTTTGGAATCCGATAATGTTCAAATGGCCTCCTATGACCATTGGCTGTCTGATTCATGACGACCAGCCTATATTCGAGCATTTCATAACTTCCTACCATACTGACTGGCAGTGGTGGGACATTCTGGAAAATGCCAAGGTTATTGAGATGAAAGATGCTCCGGCAGCACTGCGGCCTTTCATACAAGTAATAGACCATTACGACAATAATGAAAAGCTCGGTATTGGTTTCGAAGCAAAAGTGAAGAAAGGCAGTCTACTGGTACTGGCCGTAGATACCCAGAAAAACATCAACGAACGTCCTGCCACCCAGCAATTGCTGGAAAGCATTGACCGCTACGTAAAGAGTGACAAATTCGCTCCACAAATTACCGTTGACGAGTCCTACATTGAATCATTCTTAAAGAAATAAATAAAGGAAATATGATGAAATTATTCTTGCTTTGGGCTCTTTTGTTGCTGCCGGTCGGACCGGCAGCAGCACAAGAGATAAAAATGTCACAAACAGCTCCATTGGAACAAGTTTATGGAGAAACTGTAGAAGATGATGCCTTACTGCCCATGAATGAGCTGGATATGGATTTTGGCTATGCCCTCTATGAGACAACCGTTGATGTGGAAGAGGAGAATCCCACACTAACTATTGAAAACGTACGGGATTATGCTGTGGTCTATGCAGACGGCAAACTGCAAGGATATTTAAAAGATAGCAGTAAAAGCCGCTCTGAACGAGCGGCTTTTTTCTGTCCTTTTTTGCCTTCACCGCAGCGCGGCGAGCTTGGCGTTGAGCTTTTTATAAATGCGCTCGCGGAACCACGGCTCGCTGCTGGATTCGATCGCTCCCTCCGGTGTGAACCAGCGGACGCCGCTGTTCTCGTCCGGCTTGACGGTCAGCGCGTCGCTGTCGTCCGCGATGAGAAGATAGGTCACATTCAGGTGCAGATGCGAGGAAACGTATGCGCCCCGCTTCTCATGTCCGTCCACGGTCAGGACCTCGAGTGAGAAAATATT
>OLRO01001907.1_pt1 | contig 10966 bp, 7 predicted proteins | sample 1673131 | NCBI WGS metagenome assembly OLRO01 (sample SAMEA3136757, study PRJEB25190) | human gut metagenome | biome: human gut; feature: human-associated habitat; material: faeces | place: Austria | collected 2013 | reverse complement strand
GGAAAAATTTGGCCGAAAACCGGCGGAATATCTGGCTTTTGCCGTGGCGGTAGACATAATTTTTCCTTGCAATTTTGCCAGGGATTATGTATACTAACCTCATTAGTGGTGAATTGTGGGGGCAATATCCACATTTGTGGGGGATGTTCCCACGGTTTTCCACCGGGGACTATTTTTTTCGGAAGGAGGCGGACCCATGACCGGTCAGTATGCACACACGATCGACGCCAAGGGGCGCCTCTTTATTCCCGCCGCGCTGCGGAAGGAGCTGGGCCAGACGTTCCACATCACCGTGGGACAGGACCACTGCCTGTCGGTGTACTCCGACGAGAGCTGGGCGGCGTTTATGGACAAGCTGAAGGCGCTGTCCTACAACGAGGTGAAAAAGCTGCGGGCGCTGTTCGCCTACGCGGCGGACTGCGAGCCGGACGGCCAGGGGCGCATCCTCATCCCCGCCAAGCTGCGGGAGTATGCGGGGCTGACCAGAGAGGTCGTGGTCATCGGCAGCTTTGACCGGGCAGAGATCTGGGACGCTGAGCGCTGGGCCGCCGTGGAGAACGACGCCTTTGCCTCCGGCGAGCTGGAGAGCGCCATGGCGGAGATGGGCCTGTGAGCACCGTGACGCAGGAGAAGGACTACGGCCATGTGCCGGTGCTGCTGCACGAGTGCCTGGACGCGCTGGCCATCAAGCCCGACGGCATCTATGTGGACGGCACGCTGGGCCGGGCGGGTCACTCGCTGGAGATCGTAAAACGGCTGACCACCGGACGGCTCATCGGCATCGACCGGGATGAGACGGCCATTGCCGCCGCGCAGGAGCGTCTGGCGGACTACGGGGACCGGGTGACGCTGGTCCACAGCAATTTTGACCGCATCGGCGACATCCTCGCCGACTTGCACATAGACGGGGCGGACGGTATGCTGTTCGACCTGGGTGTCTCCTCCCCGCAGCTGGACGACGCGGAACGGGGCTTCAGCTATATGCACGACGCGCCGCTGGATATGCGGATGGACCGGACGGCGTATCTCACCGCCCGGGAGGTGGTGAACAGCTGGAGTTATGAGGAGCTGCGGCGCATCCTGTTTGAGTACGGCGAGGAGCGCTACGCGCCGGCCATCGCCAAGCGGATCGTACAGCACCGGGAGCAGCAGCCTATCGAGACGACGCTGGAGTTGGTGGACATCATCAAGTCCGCTATGCCGCCACAGGCGCTGCGGGAGAAGCAGCACCCGGCCAAGCGGAGCTTTCAGGCCATACGCATCGCCGTCAACGGCGAACTGGACGCCCTGCCGCCCATGCTGGAGGCGGCCGCGGCGCACCTGAACACAGGCGGGCGCCTGGCGGTGATCTCCTTCCACTCGCTGGAGGACCGGATCATCAAGAAGACCTTGCAGGAGCTGGCCACCGGCTGCATCTGCCCGCCGGAGTTCCCGGTGTGCGTATGCGGCAGGAAGCCGAAGCTGAAGCTGGTGAGCCGGAAGCCCATCGTATCCGGCGAAGAGGAACTGGCGCACAACCCCCGCGCACGCAGCGCCAAGCTGCGGGTGGCGGAGAAGGTATAACAGCAAAGCATCGGCGGAAAAGAACCACATCCGGCGAGTTATTTTTCGCCGAGACGCGGCGCAGACGTGCAGCCATACTTTGTGTATGGCAAGCGGCTGCAACAAAGTATCGGCGGAAAAGAGCCGACGGAGAAAGGAGGGAGTTTTACATGGCCAACTATCGTCACGGCGCCACCTACGGCAGCCTGGCATATGATCTGGACGCGCTGGCGCGGGAAAAGCAGCTGGACGAGGCCGGAAAGCTCCCCCAGAAGAAGGTACGGCCGGCGCAGCCGGAGGTACAGCCGGTACAGCGGCGGCAGAGCGCGGCACGGGCCGCGGTGCGGCCCTCCCCTGTTCTGCTGCTGGGAACGGTGCTGGTGGTGGGCATGGTCATCGCGCTGATGCTGTGCTATGTGAAGCTGACCGGCATTTCCGATAATGTGTCCTCCATCAAGCGGGAGATCTCCGCCCTGGAGGAGGAGCACGTGGCGCTGCTGACGGCGTATGAGCGCACCTTCGATCTGGCCACCGTGAAGGCGGCGGCGGAGGCGGCGGGTATGTCCAAGCCCAGCAGCGGCCAGATACAGTACATCGACCTGTCCGGTGCGGACAGCGTGGAGGTATACGCCGCGGGCGGCGCGGCGGCGCTGAACGGCTTTACCGAAAAGGCAGAGTCGCTGTGGGCGTATGTACTGGAATATTTCCGCTGAGGGAAAGTATAGTATAAGCGCGAGGAGTAAGAAGGCGACTTCTTGCTCCTTGCTTGGTCTATAACAGCAGGGCGCGGCGGCGCCGGAGCAGGGTCCGACGGCAAAACAGGAGGCACTATCGTGGCAGAAAACCAAAATTCCAACCGAAAAAACGAGAACGTACGGCGGGCCAACCGGATCATTCAGACCCGATCCTTTGTACTGATGATCCTGATGGGCGTCGTGATGTTCGTGCTGCTGTTTTTCCGGCTGTTCGACCTGCAGATCACCCGGCATGAGGAATTGCAGGGCAAGGCTGTGAACCAGCAGACACGGCGGACGGTGGTAACGGCTAACCGGGGCACCATCTATGACGCCGGCGGCAACATTCTGGCGATCTCCTCCAGCGCGGAGACCATCATTCTCTCCCCGCTGGAGATCGACAACGCGGTGAACGACACGAAAAATCCCGTCAGCTGGACGAAGGAGTCGCTGGCGGCAGGGCTGGCGGAGATCCTGGGCAAGGACGCCTCGGCCATCCGGAAACGGATGGACAACGTGAAGTCCCAGTATGAGGTCATACAGCTGCGGGCGGACGAGGACACGGCGGCCAAGGTGCGCTCGTATGTGGACGAGAACAAGATCGCGGGCGTACACCTGGTGGCGGACACGAAGCGGTACTATCCCTACGGCTCGCTGGCGGCGCAGGTCATCGGCTTCGTGGGCGACGAGAACACGGGGCTGTATGGGCTGGAGGCCTATTACGAGAAGGAGCTGGAGGGGCAGAGCGGACTGGTCATCTCCTCCAAGGATCAGGCGGAGAACGATATGCTGTATACCTATGAGCAGTATTTCGCCGCCAAGAACGGCAGCGACCTGACGCTGACGCTGGACACCACCATCCAGTACTATCTGGAAAAGGGCATCGAGAGCATGGTGGATAAGTTCTCCGCCGCCAACGGCGCCAGCGGCATCGTGATGGACGCCAAGACCGGCGGCATACTGGCCATGGCGTCGTATCCCAACTACGATCTGAACGACTTTCTGACCGTCAGCGACCAGACGCTGCAGGAGCGTATCGAGCGCGGGGAGAGCACCGTGGCCGATATGCAGCTGCTGCAATGGCGCAACAAGGCGCTGAACGACACCTACGAGCCGGGCTCCACGTTTAAGATCCTGACCCTGTCTGCGGCGCTGGAGGAGGGCGTGGTGGATAAGACCACCACCGTCAACTGCGGCGGCAGCGTCAGCATCTCCGGCTACACCATCCACTGCTCCAACAAGAACGGCCACGGCCTGCAAACACTGGTGCAGTCGGTGGGGAACTCCTGCAACCCGGCGTTCATCAACTACGGGCTGCGGATCGGCAACGAGAAATTCTATGAATACATGCGCTCCTTCGGGCTGATGAACACCACGGGCATCGATCTGGGCGGCGAGGCCGTGGGCGTGTTTGCTGCGGACAGCAGCTTCACCCAGCTGGATCTGGCCTGCTACGCCTTCGGCCAGAACTTTACCGTGACGCCCCTGGCGCTGATCGCGGCACAGGCGGCCTGCGTCAACGGCGGGTATCTGCACACGCCGTATCTGGTGGAGCGCATCACCGACAGCGACGGGAACGTGACCTACCGCCACGACGACACGCCGGTGCGGCAGGTCATCAGCGAGCAGACCTCCGCCACGGTGCGGGAGTGTCTGGAATACGTGGTGGCCAGCGGCACCGGCAAGAACGGCCAGGTGGCGGGCTACCACATCGGCGGCAAGACCGGCACGGCCGATAAGGGCCAGACCGGCGACGTGGTGGTGTCGTTCCTGTGCTTCGCGCCGGCGGACGACCCGCAGGTCATTATGCTTATTACCATGGACACCCCCAGCCGCGCCACGGGGACCTACGTCTCCGGCGGCAACATGGTGGCACCCACCGCCAGTACCGTCATGGCGGAGATCCTGCCCTATCTGGGCGTGGAGCCCAGCTACTCCGCAGAGGAGCTGCTGGGCATGGACACCACGGTGCCCAACGTCATCGGCATGAGCGTGGAGGAGGCCAAGACAAAGCTGAAGGACCGCGCGCTGAGCTATAAGATCGTGGGCGACGGCGAGACCATCACTGACCAGACGCCGGCCGGCGGCGCCATCATCCCCGGCAAGTCCAGCGTTATTCTGTACGTCGGCGAGGAGAAGTCCACGGACAAGTGCGTGGTGCCGCATCTGATCGGCAAGACGCCCTCAGAGGCTAACACCACCGCCACGGCGGCAGGGCTGCTGATACGGTTCTCCGGCACCACGGGCAGCGAGTCCAGCTCCGTCCGGGTGCTGAGCCAGTCCATCGACGAGGGTACGGAGGTGGAGGCCGGCACGGTCATCACCGTGCAGCTGGGCGACACGTCCGTGACGGACTGACGCCACACGTTTTGCGCCCAACAGAGCACACGGTTCCCTTTTGTCCGCGGACGAAATGTGGTAGAATAGTGTGTATACCATTATGCACAGATGCAAAGGAGAGTTGATGATGAAACTGCGTGAGCTGTTGAACGGGCTGGATATTCTGGAAACAAACGCCGAGCTGGATAGCGACATCCGGGAGGTACGGTACGACTCGCGGCTGGTGGAATCGGGCGATCTGTTCATCGCCGTCACCGGCGCGGAGACGGACGGACATAAATATATTCCCATGGCACGGGAGAAGGGCGCTGCCTGCGTGCTGTGCGAGCGCGCGCCGGAGGACGGCGCGCCCTTCGTCCGGGTGGCGGACAGCCGCCGGGCGCTGGCAGTGGTAGGCGGCAATCGCTTCGATCACCCCGCACGGGAGATGACCATGATCGGCATCACCGGTACCAGCGGCAAGACCACCAGCACCTACCTCATCAAGAGCATTCTGGAACAGAAGGCCGGGGCCAAGGTGGGCCTGATCGGCACGATACAGAATATGATCGGCGACCGGGTGCTGCACACCGAGCGCACCACGCCGGAGTCCTTCGAGCTGCAGAAGCTGCTGCGGGAGATGGCCGACGCGGGCTGCACCCATGTGGTGATGGAGGTGTCCTCCCACGCACTGATGCTGGACCGGGTGTACGGCATACCCTTCGCGGTGGGCATTTACACCAACCTGAGCCGGGACCATCTGGACTTCCACAAGACCATGGAGGCCTATTGCGACGCCAAGGCGCTGCTGATGCGGCAGTGCGACGTGGGCATCTACAACGCCGACGACCCGTGGACGGAACGACTGATGGCCGATGCCACCTGCCGCCGGCGGTTCTCCTACGCCGTGAACGGTCAGGCGGACCTGATGGCGAAGAACGTGGCGCTGGAGCCCGGCAGTGTGGATTTTGACGCGGAGGCGGACACGGAGTGGTGCCACGTCCACGTGGGCATACCGGCGCTGTTCACCGTGTACAACACGCTGGACGCCATGGCCTGCTGCTGGAACCTGGGCGTGCCGCTGGCGGAGTGTGCCGACGCACTGGCGAAGAACCACGGCGTGAAGGGCCGGATGGAGATCATCCCTACGCCGGGAACGGGCTACACCGTGCTGAACGACTATGCCCACAAGCCGGACGCGCTGGAAAAGGTGCTGCAATCCGCCAAGGCCTTCGCCAAGGGGCGGGTGGTGGCGCTGTTCGGCTGCGGCGGCGACCGGGATAAGACGAAGCGGCCCGTGATGGGTGAGATCGGCGCAAGGCTGGCAGACTTTGTCATCGTCACCAGCGACAACCCCCGGACGGAGAAGCCGGAGGCCATTATCGACGACATTCTGGTGGGACTGAAGGGCTATGACACACCCTATGCGGTGATCCCCGACCGGGTGGCCGCCATTCACTACGCCATGGACCACGCCCAGCCGGGCGACGTGATCGTACTGGCCGGCAAGGGCCACGAGGATTACCAGGAGATCGACCACAAGCACTATCCCATGGATGAACGGGTCATCGTGGCCGAGCACCTGAAGGAAACGCAGAAATAAAGAAAAGACCTCCGCGCGGCGCGGAGGGAAGGAGCAAGATAGTATGGGAATTATGGAGATCGTGCTGCCTGTCGCGGTATGCTTTATCGTCACCGCCATCGCAGGCAAGCTGCTGATACCGGCGCTGGTAAAGCTGAAGGCGGGACAGTCCATCAAGGAGATCGGGCCCTCCTGGCACATGACGAAGCAGGGCACCCCCACCATGGGCGGGCTGATGTTCATCATCGGCATCGGCCTCACCATCGTCGTGTTGGGCTGGCAGCGGATGATGGCCGGCAGCTTCGTACACCTGTATGTGTACCTGTTCGCGCTGGTATTCGGCGTTATCGGATATATCGACGACTATCAGAAGGTGAAGCACCACCAGAACACCGGCCTGACCGCGCCGCAGAAGTTTATTTTGCAGCTGGCGGCGGCGGTGGCGTTCCTGTGCCTGATGCGGTACGAGGGGATGCTGAGCCCCAACCTGTATATTCCCTTCTGGAACACCCACATCGTGCTGCCGTGGATCGTGTATCTGGTGTTCGCGGCCTTTGTGATCGTGGGCACCGTCAACGCCGTGAATATCACGGACGGTCTGGATGGACTGAGCAGCAGTGTGACCGTGCCGGTGGGTCTGTTCTTCCTGGTGATGGCGGTGATCTGGCCCGGCTTCGAGCAGCTGGGGCTGTTCTCCGGCGCACTGGTGGGCGGTCTGCTGGGGTTCCTGCTGTACAACCACTATCCGGCCAAGGTGTTCATGGGCGATACGGGGTCGCTGTTTCTGGGCGGCGCCGTGGCGGCGCTGGCCTTCGCCTATGATATGCCGCTGGTGCTGATCCTGGTGGGCATCGTGTATATCTGCGAGACACTGAGCGACATTATCCAGGTGGGCTATTTCAAACTGACCCACGGCAAGCGCATCTTCAAGATGGCGCCGCTGCACCATCACTTCGAGATGTGCGGCTGGAAGGAGACCAAGGTGGTAGCGGTGTTCACCGCCGTCAGTGTGATCGGCTGCGTCATCGCCTATCTGGCCGTGTACCAGCGCTTCGGCTTCTAAGGCTTCGCACTATTTTCACAGGGAAGGAGGGAGACTATGACACGGGAGGAACAGCGCGCCCGGAAGGCCCAGCAGGAACGGATGCGGCAGGTGGAGCGCCGGCATAAGGAAGCCGCCCGCGGGCAGATGGATCTCCCCTTCCTGATCCTGACGCTGCTGCTGACGGTCATCGGCCTGATCATGCTGTTTTCCGCCAGCTTTCCCCGGGCCTATTATGACACCGGGGACGGCACCTACTACTTCAAGCGGCAGGCCGCCTTCGCGGCGCTGGGTCTTGTGTCCATGTTCGTGGTCAGCAAGATCAACTATCAGCGCTGGCGCGGCGCGGGACGGCTGCTGGTGGGGCTGGCGCTGTTCCTGCTGATACTGGTCATCATCCCCCACAACCCGCTGGCCATCACCTCCAACAACGCCACCCGGTGGCTGGGCATTAAGGGCGTGTTCCAGTTCCAGCCCTCGGAGATCGCCAAGTTAGCGGTCATCGTCTACTTCTCTGACACCATCTCCAAAAAGCGGGAGAAGATGCTGACCTGGCGGCAGGGCATCCTGCCCTATTTGGCGCTGCTGGCGGTCATCGGCGTACTGATGATGCTGGAGCCCCACCTGTCGGGCACCGTCCTGATCTTCGCCACCGGCGCGGTGCTGATGATCGTGGGCGGCATACAGGGCTGGCTGGTGGCGGTGGGCGTCGGCGGCATCAGTGCACTGGGCTTTCTGTTCATCAAGCTGGCGGAGGCCGGCGTCATCAAGTACGGCGCGGCGCGTATCGAGATGTGGCATAACCCTTGGGAGGACTACTACGGCGACGGCTACCAGCTGGCGCAGAGCCTGATCACCATCGGCTCCGGCGGCCTTTTGGGCGTGGGGCTGGGCCGGGGCCGGCAGAAGTTCCTGTACCTGCCGGAGCAGTACAACGACTTCATCTTTTCCGTGATCTGCGAGGAGCTGGGGCTGATCGGCGCGTGCGTTATCATGCTGATCTTCTCCATGCTGATCCTCCGGGGCTTCTGGATCGCGCTCCACGCCCGGGACCGGTTCGGCGCGCTGCTGGTGGTGGGCGTGATGACCCACCTGGCCTTGCAGACATTTCTGAATATCGCCGTGGTGTCGGGCTTCGTGCCCACCACGGGCATCTCCCTCCCCTTCTTCAGCTACGGCGGCACGGCGCTGTGTTTGCAGCTGGTGGAGATGGGCATCGTGCTGAGCGTATCGCGACAGATACCGGCGGCACGGGCGGGATAAAAGCGCAGGATTTGACAACATTCCGTATTTTATTGCAGGAAAACTACTATTCGTATCAAAATATAGAGGTCGGACCGCCGCGGCGGTTCCAGGGAGCAGCAGAATGAGAGTGATATTTACCTGCGGCGGCACCGCGGGACACGTAAACCCTGCCCTTGCGTTGGCGGGGTATATGAAGGAGAAGGCCCCGGAGACGGCCGTGCTGTTCGTGGGCACGCCCACGGGCATGGAGCGCGAGCTGGTGGCCAAGGCGGGGTACGACTACGCCGCGGTGGAGGTCAGCAGCTTTCAGCGGAAGCTGAATGCGGCGGGCATACGCCACAACCTGCACACGGTGCGGGTGCTGGCGTCCTCCGGACGGCAGGCGCGGGCCATCCTGCGGGATTTCAGGCCCGACCTGGTGGTGGGCACCGGCGGCTATGCCAGCTATCCCATGGTGAAGGCGGCGGCCAAGGCGGGCATCCCCACGGCGGTGCACGAGAGCAACATGGTGCCGGGGCTGACCACGAAGATGCTGGAGAACTATGCCGACGTCATCATGGTGGGCTTTGAGGACTGCCGCCAGCACTACAAGCACCCGGAGCGCATCGCCGTCACCGGCACGCCGGTGCGGGGGGACTTCTTCCGGCTGAGCCGGGAGGAGGCCCGGAAAAAGCTATGCTTTGACGACGAGGCACCCCTTGTGGTATCCTTTTGGGGAAGCCTGGGCGCCAGCCACATGAACGAGTGCATGGTGGACTTCTTCCGCCGGGAGGACGCAGAGGGCTATCCCTTCCGCCACATCCACGCGGTGGGCAAGGGCGGCTGGGAGGCCATGGAGCAGAAGCTGCGGGAGCTGGGACTGCCCAAGTCCGACCGGTTGGACGTGCGGCAGTACATCTATGACATGGACGTGGTGATGGCGGCGGCGGACGTGGTGCTGTGCCGCGCCGGGGCCTCCACCATCAGTGAGCTGACGGCGCTGGGCAAGCCCACGGTGATGGTGCCATCACCCTACGTCACCAACAACCATCAGGAGAAGAACGCGCGGCTGCTGGAAAAGCACGGCGGCGCAGTGGTCATCACGGAGCCGGAGAGCACCGGCGACGGGCTGTACAAGGCCGTGGAGGCCATCCTCTCCGATAGCGAAAAACGCATCTCCATGGCCCGGGCCATGAAGGAGCTGGGTATCCCCGACGCCACGGCGCGCATCTACGACACGGTCATGGCGCTGGTGCGGAAGTAAGGGAGTCACCCCTCTCCCCTGTCCGTTCATACAATGGCATAGCTGTTGGATGGACGGGAAAGGGAGGGCACATGAGGTATATCACCATAGAGGGCGGCACGCCGCTGCGGGGCGAGGTGGCGGTGCAGGGCGCGAAAAACAGCGTACTGCCCATTCTGGCCGCCACGCTGCTCAGCGGAGACGTGTGCCGCATTGAAGGCTGTCCGCACCTGAGCGATGTGGACTCGGCGGCAGATATCCTGCGGTACTTAGGCTGCGCTGTGCAGTGGGACGGAGACGACCTGCTGGTGGACAGCACCACGCTGACGCGGTGCGACATACCCCAGACACTGATGCGGCGGATGCGGTCGTCCGTGATCTTTCTGGGGGCGATACTGGCGCGGTGCGGCTGGGCGGAGTTGAGCTATCCCGGCGGGTGCGAGCTGGGGCCGCGGCCCATCGACCTGCACCTGGCGGCCCTGCGGGCGCTGGGGGCGGATATCGACGACGCAGGCGGGACCCTGCGGTGCCGGGCGCGAAAGCTGACCGGCTGCCAGATCGTGCTGGCCACGCCCAGCGTGGGCGCCACGGAGAACGCCATGCTGGCGGCCTGCGGCGCGGAGGGAGAGACGGTGATCTGCAATGCGGCACGGGAACCGGAGATCGCGGACTTACAGGACTTTTTGTGCGCCATGGGCGCGGAGGTGCGGGGCGCGGGCGGCTCGGTCATCACGGTGTCGCCGAGACGCAAGCTGCACGGGTGCGTGCACCGGGTGATACCGGACCGGATCGTAGCGGCCACCTATCTGTGCGCGGCGGCAGCCGCCGGCGGAGAGGTCACGCTGCGGAACGCGGAGCACCGGCACCTGGCTGCGGTGACCACGGTATTGGACCAGGCGGGCTGCGGCGTCCGCTGCGGCGAGGGGTACATACAGTTGGTGCGGACAGGGCCGCTGCGGGCCGTACCGCCGGTGCGGACGGCGCCGTATCCGGGGTTCCCCACCGACTGCCAGGCCATACTGATGGCGGCGCTGCTGCGGGCACAGGGCACCACGGTGTTTGTGGAGAATATCTTTCAGAGCCGGTACCGGCACGTGCCGGAGCTGGCGCGCATGGGCGCAGACATCCGGACCGAGGGGCGGGTGGCAGTGGTGTGCGGCGCGGAACGGCTGCACGGCACGGAGGTCGTGGCCGCCGACCTGCGGGGCGGCGCAGCCCTGACGGTGGCAGCCCTGGGGGCGGACGGATGGACCAGAGTATCAGAATGTGAACATATTGAG
>OLRO01001906.1_pt1 | contig 10969 bp, 10 predicted proteins | sample 1673131 | NCBI WGS metagenome assembly OLRO01 (sample SAMEA3136757, study PRJEB25190) | human gut metagenome | biome: human gut; feature: human-associated habitat; material: faeces | place: Austria | collected 2013 | reverse complement strand
AAATACGAAAACAAAATATACCAACACTTTTTATTCATAATCATTATGAAAACCAATTATTTGACAGTGTGGAGATGGAGGATGCCAGAGCTGCATATGAGCTGACAAAAATACTGATTGAGCACGGACACCGCCGGATTGGCGGTATATTCAAATATGATGATATGCAGGGGATCGAGCGTTATAAGGGTTTTATCCAGTGCCTCTCCGATTACGGGGTAAAGTTTGATGACGATTGTGTCCGCTGGTATTCGACCAAAGATATGGATGAAAAACTTGGGAAAAAGGGAATGCTTCATATGTATCGCAGAACAAAAGACTGTACGGCAATGATTGTGTATAATGACGAGGTTGCCGGTTATTATATGGAGTTTCTGGCAGACCGTGGACTTTCCGTTCCGGAGGATGTTTCCGTAGTATCTTTTGATGATGCGGAGCTGCAGCAGGAACAGAAAGTGAAATTATTGTCAGCAGTGCATCCGAAGTATCAGCTGGGACGGATTACCGCCAAAAATCTTTTGCGGATGATGGAGGATGAGAACTGGCAGGAAAGAAATTATTCGTATCGTTTTCCGGTGAAGCTAAATGACGGAAATTCCGTGCGGGCGATCGATAGGAGATAAGGATGAAAAGACATCTGTTTTCTTTTAAAAAATAGAAAGCAGATGTTTTTTTGTTGAAAAAATATGGGATGATTGACAGGAAAGAAGCCATTAGAGTATCATAGGCTTAGCAATGGATCAGGGAGTAGAAAAACGTGACAACATTTGAAATGCTGCAGGAACTGCTTGCGCAAAATGAATTTGAACTTTTGTTGCCGGAGGATCATACAGCGAATACAACAGAGCAGGATATCCGGTTGGTTTATCAAATGAATGATACTGTGGAGAGTTTTCTTGTTTTTCGGAAAGCAATCTTCACAGGCACATACAAAAAGGATTATGAAGGGAAACTGGATGCCTCTTATGACCGGGATCAGGACCGATATGTGCTTGGAGTACGGCAGGGAGACAGTGTTATTACCCTGTTTTATCAGAAGCTGGAGCTGGAAGTAAATCTATATAACTATGGAGAGATTGCACATTTCTGGGTTCCGCGATATGAAAATCTGCGTCAGCTGGAATTTCGGATTGCAGTGCTGTGGGACAAGTATACCTATTTGGGGGAAAATTACTGCAGTGAGGGGGAAAAGCGCCTGGTCCATCTGGCGGATGTCCCGGCGCTTAATTTCTGCTCTTACTGTGCTGCACCGGAGCCGTATATGGTGCCACATGAGATGCCGAAAGGGTCTTTCCTGCAGGGCCTGGATGTGATGGAGCAGTTGGCGAAGCAGGCGAAAGACTGGCTGCTGGTTGGCTGGATTCGCTTTTATCGCAGACATCCGTCAACAATTGTAACCAGGTGGGTGGCACACGTCCTGCACCATAGCATTCATTTTGGCTTTGTGAAAACACTTACGGAAACGATCAAAAAGGAGACGGCCATCTATCCGCGACGCCTGTTCGGAAAAAGCGGAGAGGAACGGCTGGCACTGTGTCTGAAAAAAGCAAACGCACGGAAGGAAGAACTGGAAAAGACGGGCGCATATGTAGAAATTGTGCGGCAGGAGCCATTTACAATTGCAAAAGATCAGCTGGATTTAAAGGTGTATCTGCTGGTCAGCCGCCAGGGGATGGTAAACCAGAAGATTCAGGTGGAGGAAATAGAGTAGTAATATGGCGGCTATTTTTGTGGCTTATTGTTATCTTTGCCAAAGGTATATCCACGACCAAAGCAAGTTAGGCCGAAACTTACCACTGCTATAAAGTCGACAATACTCATGGCTTAGCCCTCCTTTCCAGCGGATTTCTATGTAATCAGAGAGTAACAATAACGAATAAAAAGACAATCAGGTTAGAATTTGATTGAAAGACTTTTTCTAAAATGATAGTATAGATACATGGGAAACTAGAGAGCCGGGCGGCTTACCCTCTTTTTCGGAGGGGCTAACCCTCCAGACGAAAGAAAGGAGGGCGTTGCCAATGTATGTTACATATTCTGATTTGATTCAGATAGGGATATTCATTTGCGCCCTTGTTGGATTGTGTTACACGATTTTCAAGGGAAAACGAAAATAGCCGCCATTACTCGCAATAATGACGGCTGTTGTTAAAACAGATTTTTAATTATTGGGGTAAGCCGCTTCTCTAGCTTTCCCTTTTTCTATACATAGAATAACATATCTTTTGAATCTCTGCAAGGAAAAGTGTGAATCGATTCATAATTTGTTACTGTTCACTCAGCACCTGAACACCATGCTGTTCAGGTACACATTTTCCCCCTTTTTGTGAAATGAGTTGACTTCATCACACAGGTGTAATATATTGAAGAAAACATATCATTTTCGGAGAGGGGGAATTTTTATGTGGATGTTACTGGGGATTCTTGTAGTTGGTGCGCTTGGAGGCGTATGTATGGCTGCACTCCGCAATGTGAGCGGGGATGTCGGTGGAGGCATGGGCAGAGATTATATGGAAAAAGAGTGGGGAATTACAGAAAATAAAAAAGAGTAGAAAGACAAGATGGGATTATTAGAACAGATCAAAAAACCGAATGCAAAAGCATTTACACATAGCGGAAAATTTCATGCGGATGATGTGTTTTCGGCAGCACTTTTATTTTATATAAATCCGGAAATTACGATTTTACGTGGAAATCGTGTGCCGGATGATTTCGATGGGATTGTATTTGATATTGGCAGAGGGCGGTATGATCATCACCAGAGAGACAGCCGTGTGCGTGAAAATGGAGTACCGTATGCCGCCTTTGGCCTGCTCTGGGAAGAACTCGGAAGCGGAATCTTAGGGGAAACGTTAGCGCAGCGGTTTGATGAAGAATTTGTGCAGCCGTTGGATAACAATGATAATACCGGAGAAAAGAATGAACTTGCGACACTGATCGGAAACTTTAATCCGGTGTGGGACGCACAAAAAAACATACAGAAGGAAGAAGAAAGCATATCTGCTGAGCCTGCGCTGACTGCGGAAGAAAAATCCCGTGGTCTGACCAAAGAATTTCAGCGGGCGGTACAGATGGCAGGAATGATTCTGGAAAATAAATTTGCGCGTTATCGTGCGGATGCACGGGCAGATGCACAGATCGAGGAAGTATTAAGTGCACGGGAAGATCTGACAGATACAAGGATTCTTGTCCTTTCCGAATTTGTTCCGTGTCAGAAACGGCTGAAGGAGACAGATATCGCGTTTGTTATTTTTCCGTCGAATCGTGGCGGATATTGTATCCAGCCACAGAAGAAACCGGATTCCATGAATTACAAATGCAGTTTTCCAAAGCAATGGCTGGGGCTTGAAAATGAAGAACTGCAGGAGGCTACAGGGCTTGCCAGCGCAGGGTTCTGCCACAAGGGCGGATTTCTTATGACGGTTGGAGACGAGGCGGATGCCATCAGGGCATGTGAGATCAGTCTGGAAGAATATGAGCAAAAGCCGGTGATCGTGTGTCTGTGGGATGCCGGAGAGGCACAGGAGACAAAAAATTGCGAGAGAGAAGAAACAGAGCATATGCTCAGGCAGATTCCGGATATGACCGATGCACAGATCTGTCACATGACACTTCCGCATCTTCCGGATCTGGAAGAACAGGGCATGTATGCGGAAGTTGCGATGGAAAAAGAAGACTGGAAAAAGTATATGAAAGAGTTTGTAAAACAAATACTCGAATGTAAACCGGAAGCGGTTTATGTTACGGCAGATCTGTTTGCAGCTTATCCGGTGGTGCATGCACTCCGCAAAAAACACATGCCGGTACTGATGCGCGCAAAGAAGGAAGGAAAGACCCGCATCGTGCGGCTTCCTTCGGGATCGTAGACCAGAAAGAGAGGAAGAACAATGGACGAGTCAGGAAACCACAAACAGGCAGAACAGAGGGAGAGAATCCGGTGGATCGTATCGATTTTGATTCCCCTTTTGTGTGCACTTCTGTCATTTTGTGTGATTGCAAAATACACCTCATCTCCAACTATGAAGATAAATGCACACGCGATTCAGTCACTGGATGACAAAAAGACAACTGCATTGGAACTGACGGCAGCGGCAACAGCTGCTTCTGCCGCAATTACGCTTATTCCGGGAGATGCCGGTACTCCGATTGCGGATAAACTGGCCGATCTGAGTTCGTATTTTCTGATAGTTGTCTGTGCGATCTATCTGGAAAAATATCTGGTTACCATTACGGGGCTGGCAGCATTTAAACTGTTGATTCCGATCGGATGTATTTTGTTGTCGCTTTGTTTTGGATTCAAAAAAGATCTGGGCAGGACCATTGCCTGTAAGCTGGTTTTGTTTGGGCTGGCTGTTTATCTGGTAGTTCCGGTAAGTGTCAGGGTTGCGGATCTGATTGATGCGACATATGGAGCTTCCATGGAAAATACCATTGCATCGGCAAAGCAGGCGACGGATGAGATCAAAGGCGAGGCAGATACACAGAGTCAGGAGAGCAGTGGTTCTGATACTGGTGGGAAGAGTAGTTTCTGGTCGGGACTGGTGGACAAAGTTGAGGATACCGTCACCGGAGCAAAAGTAAATCTGGAAAATACACTGAACCGGTTTATAGAAGCGATTGCGGTAATGCTTGTGACTTCCTGTGTAATACCGATTCTTGTTCTGTTGTTTTTTGTCTGGCTTGTGAAACTGGTACTTGGGGTAAATATTACGTTGCCACAGATCGGAAAAAAGAAGAAAGAGGGAAAAAGAATATGAAATTACTGATGAAACAGCGTGTTTTTTCATGGACGGATACCTATGATGTTTATGATGAGGCGGGAAATAAAAAGTATTTTGTAAAAGCAGAATTGTTTCGGCTGGGGCACCAGATCCATGTATTTGATGTTTCCGGAAATGAAATCGGTATGATCAAGCAGCGTCTTTTTACGCTTCTTCCTTCGTTTGATATTGTGATCGGTGGACGTGAATTTGGAAATATTCAAAAGGAATTTACGTTTTTCAAACCGCATTATGAAATTGATTATAACGGATGGCGTTGTGAGGGAGATTTCCTCGCCTGGGATTATGATGTGTATGCGGGCTGCAGTTCAGTCGTGCATATTTCAAAGGAACTGTTCCACTGGGGAGATACCTATACGATTAATATTTTAAATCCCGAAGATGAGATTCCGGCACTGATGCTTGTCATTGCAATTGATGCAGCGAATTGTACACAGGGAAAGTAAAAAAGTTGGAATAACGAATCGGTCGTTATTCCAACTTTTTCATTTCTTTCATTTATTTGCAGGCTTTCGGAAGTGAAAATTTAGTTGCCTTGTTGAAGTTTTTGTATGTAACAGATGTCTTAATCTTGGAGTAGGACATATCGGAATCCGCTACAAGAGAACTAAGATACTCGTTCATGAAGTCTTTCATGTCGATCGTCTGTTTTACCGGATAATAGGTCTTCTTATCAATCCAGAGAGAGATGGTAATCGGAGAAAGAGAACTGTAATCAGAAGATGTTCCCTGTGTGTTATCTCCGTTAAGTCCAAGTTGTGCAAGAAGACCGGCAATATCTTCGCCCTTCAGCCGTGCCTGAATCTGTACGGTTGATTTTCCGTTGACGGTTACGCTGTTTTTGACAATTTTTAAATCCGAATACATATCTGTGGTCTGTACAGAACTGAGCATATCGGAGTAGTCAGACAAATCCAGTGTTGATTTTTCATAGGTTTTGTTATCCGTAGAGGTGTACTGCAACAGTTTGTTGCCTTTTTGTTTTGTGTAGGAGATTACTTTTATTTTTGTGTCCTTACCGTTGGAAGGGATTGTCATCGTCATAACGGTTTTGGTTTTCAGCGGACTGGCAAAAGCAATCGTTGTTGACGTGGTTTTGGTGGATGTGGTTTTTCCCTGAACCGACATGTCCATATCCATGTTCATTTTCATCTCATAGGATTTCAATTTTTCTGTGGCTTTCGCCATTTTGTTGATGTACTGCTTGGCAGAAAGGGTTGCTGCCGCTACAGGAGTAGTGCCGGCAAAAGCGCATACTGCCATAACTGCGGTAAGCACAGCTGCCAGAAATTGTTTCTTTAACTTTTTCATAAAATAAAACCTCCATATTTTTTATTGATATGGAGGTATCGTATCATCTAAAGATGTTTTTCGTCAATAAGACCTTTTTCCTACATTTGCTTTATTTGGAATCCATTCGTGTCACAATCATGTGAATGATATATGGAACAAGGATCACCGGAATGGCAAGGTAAGCCAGAAAACTGTAAGCTTTCTGGATCAGTATCAGAAGCCCGAACTGTGCGATGCCAAAATCTATCAGACAGCAGATCAGTGCGATGATAATCTCACGGGAGGAGATGCGTTTTCTGGTGTTTATGTCCGGAGTTTCTGCTTTTGGTGTCCCGGCAGATACATCATTTTTGCCGGACAGGGTCCGTTTTTTAAGTCCGTCGGATACACGTTTCACCATGGCGGCAACCATATTTACGGCGGTGGATACGGCACCGAGGATAATCAGAATGGAAATTAATGGTGTCATAAATCCTTTTCCAATACCGTTTTGCACCATAAGCAGTGTCGGTACGCTGGTACCTGCCATATCCGGGCTTGTGGAAACGGTCATAATTCCAAGACAGACCATCGTCATCATCAGCGCGTTGATGATAAAGCCGAGCCCCATGCTTTTGACGGCATCGCCCGGTTTTTTGAATACTTTGGCATGCTGGACAAATACCGCAATGTTTGCCAGCTGGAACGTTCCGTAAAGGAATGCGGAGTAAAGTGCCTTCCCGAATGGTTGTGTGGATGTTGTCATCTGCTGTGCGGCTGCGCGGATGGCAGACCATCCGTGGATGATATTCGGAATGTATACAATCAGAAGCCCGGCAATGATGCAGATGGAAAGCACGGAGGCTACCCGGCGCACCAGGTCGGTGCCGAAAATGGCAACGACAAAGATAAAAATGCCGATGATCAGGGTACACAGCAGATACGGAAGTCCTGTCAGTGTACTTAATGTTGCACCGCCGGTTGCAAAGGCAACAGCGGGAGCGACACACATGACGCAGATATAGAGCACTTCAAACAGGTTGGAAAAAACTGGGGCGAATTTTCCGTAAAAAGCATTGTTGTACGAGCGGTAATCGTATACTTCGTGTTTTCTGGCAAAGCGCATGCCGTAGGCAAAAAAGATACCGTTATAGAGCATGGCAAGTGCAGGCATGATCAGACACCAGATGCCGAACCGTACATAGTAACTGTAAATCTGGGCACCGGAGGCAAATCCGCCACCGAAATGCGTGGTGAACCAGACAAAGGCAACACCAAAAATGTTGGAATAGGTGCCGGTGCCGGCAGAAGATTTTTTATTCATTTATCAGTCTGCCTCCCTCCCGTTCTTTCAGCTGATTCATTGCAAGGACCAGCATTTCTTTTGTTACTTTATATGGGTAATGTCTGATATCGGACATTTCCGGGATGCGGTCCATACTTTCCTCCCACTGTTCTTCCGTAATCTCAATCTGTTCCAGGGAGGTCGGAAGTTGCAGCTGTTGGTTTAAGGTATAAATTTTTTCAAATTCTTCGTACTGCTGGTCGACAAGCAGTGCTAACAGAACGCCGAATCCCACGACTTCTCCGTGCAGATGCTTTTCTTCAATGACCGGATAACTGGTCAGCGCATAAAAAATGGCATGTGCCAGTCCGCTGTTATAATCCGGGGTGAAATCTTTCGTCAGGAAAATGGAGGCAATTCCGGTTGTCACGACGATGGCAAGGACAACCTGCTCCACATCGTAGGTACATAATCCTTTTTTATGATCCTCGAGTGCTTTGGCACCGTATTCCAGAAGCGGATTGCGGCACATGACACTTAATGCTACACCAAGGGAGGTGAAATGTTCCAGCTGTTCCCCACGGGAAGAGATGGTTGCCTCATAGTATTTGGCATAGGTATCGCCAATGCCCGCCCACATATACTGTGCAGGAGCTTTGGCAATGATTTCCGTGTCGATAAATGCGTGCATGGCAGGCCGTACAAAAAAGTTTGGTTTTAAGAATGTGCCGTCCTCGTTGTACATGATGGATACCGAAGTACAGGCTGCACAGTTGGAGGCGATGGTCGGGAACGTAAAGACCGGCTTATCATCAGTGATACACAGACATTTTACGGTGTCTAGTGCTTTTCCACCGCCCACACCAAAGACCATATCGGCTTTGTGATAGACGGGAAGCTGTCGCAGTTTTTCCACGGTTTCGTAGGTACAGTCACTGCCGTACCGTTCGACACCGATGATTTCTAAGTTTGTTTTTGCTACATAAGTGCGGATCTTTTCTTCCGCTGCTTTAAGTGCGCGTCTGCCACCGATCAGAAGCACGGTTTTTCCGTAGGATTCACAGACAGGACCGATTTTATCGTAGATGTGATCGCCGATGGAATAGCTTGGCAGATGCACTTCGTAATTTTCTAATTTCATAGGTTCTCCTTTATTTTCAATATATACACAGTTTATACCAATTGCCTGTTACTGTTCAATAGACACTTTCAAAGTTTTGCTTCGTTCTGAAATGAAAATGTAAAATACACTTGACATACAATGTAAAGTGCACTATACTTCGTGGTGTAAAGCAAACTTGACAAAAATTTCCGTGAGGAGGGGAAGCATGAAAACAAGAATTCAGGATCTGCGCAAGGAGCTGGGAGTGACCCAGAGCGAGCTTGCAGATGCTGTGGATGTGACCAGACAGACGATCATATCCCTGGAGGGAGGCAGATACAAAGCTTCTTTAGTGCTGGCACATAAACTTGCACAGTTTTTTCACGTAACCATTGAAGAATTATTTATATTTGATCAGGAGGATGAAAACATATGAAGGGATTTTGTTTATTTTCAGGAAGTAAAGTGACAAACAATGAGAAATTCCGCAAGCAGCTGCAGGCGAAAAATAAATGCCTGCTGGGATTGATTCTGCTTGGCATAATCAGTGCGGCAGCCGCTTATTATATGGAATTTTCAGGAAAGATGAAAGTAGACGATTATATGCTGGGTGTATATTGTGGGATCGGTGTGGGGCTTATATGTTCTGGAATTGTTTTTTTGATCCGCAATAAGCGTCTGATGAAAGACGAAGGGAAATTAAAGGAAGCAAGATTGCAGGTGACGGATGAGAGGAATATTGAGATTGGGTCGCGTGCATTAAGGATGGCAGCGTTTGTGCTTCTGATTGTAATGTATCTTGCCTTTCTTTTTGGAGGATTGTATGATCCGATGATCAGTAAGCTGATGTCGTGTATGATCTGTCTGTTTCTTATTGTCTATGCAATTGCATGGAGAGTACTGAACAAGCATATGTAGAAATGAGGATATATGAAAACAGAACGAAAGAAAATTCGTCCGGATTATTATGATGAATTCAGCTGCATTGCCGGCCAGTGTCCAATTACCTGCTGTCAGGAGTGGAAGATTGCGGTGGATGCGGATACAAACCGCAGATGGAAGAAAGTTCTTCCACCGGATACGATGCCGGGATGCGCTAAAAGCCGGTCGTTGGATCAGGCATCTGGAGATTCAAAAAATTGTGGGAAAAATCTCAGCACTTATACTTGTATGAAAGATGGAATCCGGGTTATCCGGCTGGACGAGGAGCATCGATGCCCATTTCTTGCCAAAGACAAACTGTGCCATCTGGTTTTGGCGTATGGGGATTCGATTCTCTCGGAAACCTGCACGACATTTCCACGGGAAGTGCACCGGTTTGCAGATCATGAAGAAGATACATTGATGCCGGGATGTCCGGCGGTGATTGATCTGTGGCGGCATAAAGAGATTACGTTTCCATCGGTCGTGCACAGCAATGCAGACATTTCAAGTGAAAACACGTGGACAAATGTGTCGGAACATACCATGTGTGTGGAAAAAGACGAAAATAAAATGGCGTTTCTGATCCGGGAACATATTCTGGCGTTACTGGGGGATCATACGGTTTCTATCGAGGAGGCTCTGCTGGAAAGTTTTTATATTCTGCTGGAATTGTATAAAAATCAGCCCATCACACCGGAACTGGTGGAAGAATATTTTTCTCCGGAGACACTGCAGCAACTGCGCACCGCAATCACACAGGCAAAGAGCACAATCTCTTCGCTGGAAACCTGGGAAGAATGCAATGAACTTCTGCAGGATCTGGCGGTCAATTACCGGAAAGAGGGACTGTATGAGAAGTTTTTGACACCAGTGATTACACAGGCAGAATATTATTCCCAAATTTTCGGAAGGCAGGGAATCCATGTGGGAGAAGATATGGATGCCACTAAGGGGGAAAATGAGGCAGGACAGCTTTGGGATCGGTGGAGACAGTTCCGGAATGCATTTGCATCGTATGAACTGTTGCTTCGTAATTTCCTCAGAAACGAAGTGTTTTCGGATCTGATTTTGCCGGAGAATTTTGAGACGGAACCGGAAGAAGCTGATAATCTGGAGCACATGGTGCTGCAGATGCAGTGGATTGCGATTGCGTATGCGGCAATCCGGCAGAGTCTGTTTTTGAAATGGTGTCTGGATGCAGATGGGATACCGGCAGAGGAGGCACTCGATTATGAGACGGTGCGGGAGTATATGGTGGTGATTTCTCGTATGACCGGGTATGAGGATGAGGATATCCGCGAGTATCTGGAGAATAGTTTTGCGGAACTTATATGGGATTGGGGATATTTTGCATTGATTATTTAAAGTGCTGGTTAACTGCGTGGTCTGGGGTATTTGGGGTTTGGCAGGAGGGACGGATTTGTGGGGGAGTTGGTTTGGGTATAAGGTTTCTCGATATGACGGAAGAAGGGGGACATTCTCTTTCTCCAGAAAAATTTACAAGTTAGCTCTGGCGTTGGTTTCAGGTACGTGGAGTAAAGTTTTTCAGTTTACGCAATTCACTATGGGTTGTGAGTGCCAGAGCAAGTTGCAAATTTGTTCTTC
>OLRO01001905.1_pt1 | contig 10983 bp, 11 predicted proteins | sample 1673131 | NCBI WGS metagenome assembly OLRO01 (sample SAMEA3136757, study PRJEB25190) | human gut metagenome | biome: human gut; feature: human-associated habitat; material: faeces | place: Austria | collected 2013 | reverse complement strand
TGAAACAGGCAAGGGCGGTATAAAGCTCAGGGCAAGGTATGAATACGATAAATCGGCAAACTGTATTGATGTACTTTCAATTCCGAGCACAACCACTTGCGAAGTTATTATTGAAAAGATTATTGACCTTGTAAAAGCAGGAAAAATAAAGGATATTGCCGATGTTCGAGATGAAACGGGTATTGACGGTCTTAAGATAACGATTGACCTTAAGCGCGGTGTCGATCCCGACCGACTTATGGCAAAACTTTACCGTTTTACAACGCTTGAAGATTCATTCTCCTGCAATTTTAATGTACTTATCGGCGGAGTGCCGAGGGTGCTCGGTGTTAAGGCTTTGCTTGAAGAATGGATTGCATTCAGAATTGAATGTGTAAGACGAAGAACATATTTTGACAGAAACAAAAAAGCCGAAAAACTCCACCTTTTAAAGGGTCTTGAGGCTATTTTGCTTGATATTGACAAAGCGGTTAAAATTGTAAGAGAAACAGACGAAGAGGCAGAGGTTGTACCAAACCTTATGATCGGATTTGGTATTGACGAGGTTCAGGCAGAGTATGTTGCAGAAATAAAACTTCGTCATCTGAACCGTGAATATATTTTAAAGCGTACGGCAGAAATTGAGGCACTTGAAAAGGAAATTGCCGAACTTGACGAAATTCTCAAGAGCAAGACAAGAATTAAAACCATAATTGTAAAGGAGCTCAAAGAGATTGCCGAAAAATACGGTCAGCCACGAAAGAGTATTATAATTTACGAAGATATCGTAAGTTATACGGAGGAAAAGGACGATGTTCCTGATTACCCCGTAAATCTTTTCTTTACAAAGGAAGGCTATTTCAAGAAGATTACTCCGCAGTCGCTTAGAATGAGCAGCAACCATAAGCTCAAGGACGGCGATGAGATTGCCCAGACCTGCGAATTTTCAAATAATGGCGAATTGCTGTTCTTTACCGATAAATGTCAGGTTTACAAAGCAAAGGCAGCGGATTTTGCCGATACAAAGGCAAGCACACTCGGCGACTATGTACCTGCAAAACTCGGTATGGACGAGGGCGAAAACGCTGTATATATGGTTGCAACAAAGGATTATAAGGGTATTCTGTTGTTTGCGTTTGAGAACGGTAAACTTGCAAAAGTGCCGCTTGAGGCTTATCAAACAAAGACAAACCGAAAAAAACTTACGGGCGCTTATTCCGATAAATCACCGCTTGCGGGAATGGTATTCTTTACAGAGGATAAAGAATTTTTGTTGAAAGCGTCATCAGGCAGAATGTTGCTTATTCATTCGGGTGCAATTAATCTGAAAACAACCCGTTCGACACAGGGCGTGGCGGTTATGAAACTCAAAAAAGGTCACAGACTGTTTGAAATTTCGGAGTATGTTGAGGGAACATTTGCAAAGCCGCAGAGATACAGAACGAAAACACTTCCTACTCTCGGCGCTATGCCTGCAAATGAAGATTCAACCGACGAACAGCTTACGCTGATTTAACTGTATATTTCACCTTTGGAAATATATCAAAAAAATTTAAATTTTTTCAAAAAAATCTTGCAAAATCTATAATTTTATGTTAATATAAATTAGTTAGTTTTTGTATTTGGAACTTATTATACATTTATATTACAGAAAGGAACGGTATAATATGGGCGTTTGGGGTATTGTTCTCTGCGTGATTGCCCTTTCGTTCGTCACGGCGCTCAACTGGACCCCCATCAATTACACCACTATTTTTGGCCTGCAGGGGCGCTACTGGCTGCCCGTGCTGCCGCTGGTGCTGGCGCTGGTGCACCACAACCGCACCTTTGCCGTGCAAAAGCCCGCAGAGCGCAAGGCGGTATTTGCCATGCTCTGCCTGACATCGTTCGTCATTCTGCAAGGCGCGGGTTTGTACGCGACCTTCCAGATGCCGTCATAAATTATCATTTTATACGTTTTGTATAATGCAGAAAGGAACATTACCATGACTGTTACCCGTAATACCATCATTGCCGAAATCCTGCAGAACGATCCTTCCCAGGGCTGCGTGCCCATCTTTTTGAACACGGGTATGCACTGCCTGGGCTGCCCCGCCTCTCGCAACGAGACCGTGGAGGAGGCCTGCATGGTCCACGGCATCGACGTGGACAAGCTGCTGGCACTGGTGAACGAGGAAGCCAACAAGCCCATCGCCGAGTAAACAAAAAAACAAAGCCACGCATACGCAAGCGTATGCGTGGCCATTTGTGTAGGGAAATATGGAGAGACGACTGCAATTACAACCGCGGCTCCAGCTGCTGGCGGACATGACACCGACGGGCTGCCGTCTGGCAGATATCGGCACGGACCACGGGTATCTGCCGGTGTATCTGCTGCAAAGGGAGCGTATCCAAAGCGCTATTGCCGCGGACATCGGCGCAGAGCCTCTGGCGCACGCGCGGCGGACTGCGGAGGAATATGGCGTGGAAGGTATCAGCTTCCGCCTGTGTGACGGGCTGGCCAATATCTCTCCGGAGGAAACGGATACAGTGATCATCGCCGGCATGGGCGGAGAGACCATCATCGCCATCCTGGAAAGTGCACCGTGGACGAAGGACGGCGCGCATACGCTGCTGCTTCAACCCATGACAAAGGCCGCAGAGCTGCGCCGATGGCTATCCGTAAATGGGTATACCTTTACAGATGAGCGACTGGTGTGGGACAAGAATTACCTGTATCCGGTGCTGCGCGTGAACGGCGGCGTTTGTCCGGCGCTGACTGAATTACAGACGCTGACCGGTGTTCTGCTGGACGGCGACCCGCTGTATGCGGACTATCTCACCCAGCACGCCGAAAAGCTGCTTCATATCGCGGAAGGTCTGCGCCGCAGCGGCAGAGAGGACGCTCTGCACCGAGCAGAGGCCGCGGAAGCATTGGCACAGCAGATAGAAGAAAAGAGGAAAACCCTATGACAACGGTACGGGATATCGAACAGTATCTGTACGCCTGGGCACCGCGGGAATTGGCGGAGAGCTGGGACAATGTGGGTCTGCTGGTGGGTGACCCGGAAGCGGAGGTGCACCGCGTTCTGGTCGCGCTGGACGTAACGCCGCAGGTGGTGGCCGAGGCCATCGAAAAAGACTGCCAGCTGATCGCTGCACACCATCCGGTGATGAACTGTGCGTGGAACCAGGTGCAGACAGTCCGCACCGATGACCGGCAGGGAAGGGTACTGACAGAGCTGATACGCCACGGCATCGCCGCCATCTGTATGCACACCAATCTGGACGCGGCGGCCGGTGGCGTCAATGAGGTTTTGGCGCAGAAGCTGGGCCTTTCCGACCTGAAAATGCTGACGGAGGAAAAAATAGGGCGGATCGGCACGTTAAAATGTGAAATACCCCTTGTGGAGTTCACCCATTCTGTGATAGAATTATTAAAATGCAATGGTTTGCGCTATGTGGACGCGGGACGGCCGGTACACCGGGTGGCGGTGGGCGGCGGCGCCTGCGGCTGCTATATTCCGCAGGCTATCGCCGCAGGCTGCGACACCTTTGTGACCTCCGACCTGAAATATAACGACTTTTTAGACACGGAGGGGCTAAATTTGATCGATGCGGGTCATTTTCCCACGGAGAATGTGGTGTGTCCCGCACTGCGAGACCGGTTGGCAGAGGCATTCCCCGCAGTCGACGTCTTATGTTCGACCTCGCACAGCCGCGAGATCATCCAATACTGCATAAAGGAGAAGTAAACCATGTCAGGACATTCCAAGTGGCACAATATTCAGAAGACCAAGGGGGCGGCCGACGCCAAGCGCAGCGCCGCATTCACCAAGATCGCCAAGGAGATCATCGTGGCCGTCAAGCAGGGCGGCAGCGGCGACCCCAACAACAACTCCCGCCTGGCCACTGTTATCGCCAAGGCCAAGGCAGCCAATATGCCCAACGACAACATCAAGCGCACCATCGACAAGGCACTGGGTTCCGGCAATACCGATAACTATGAATCTGTCACCTACGAGGGCTACGGCCCCTGCGGCGTTGCTGTCATCGTGGAGGCGCTGACCGACAACCGTCAGCGCACTGCACCCGAGATCCGCCATTATTTTGACAAATTCGGCAAGGGCATGGGTGCTCAGGGCTGCGTCAGCTGGTCCTTTGACCGCAAGGGCGTGATCGTCATCGACAACGAAGAGGGTGAGCTGGACGAGGATACCGTGATGATGGATGCACTGGATGCCGGCGCCGAGGATATGCAGGCCGACGGCCCCGTGTTTGAGATCACCACCGATCCGGACAGCTTCAACGACGTGGTCAAGGCGCTGGAGGAGAAGGGCTATTCCTTCGAGAGTGCGGAGATCGAGATGGTTCCCCAGAACTACATTGTCATGACCAGTGAGGACGATGTCCGCAGCATGACGAAGCTTCTGGATATGCTGGATGACAATGAGGACGTGCAGAACGTCTGGCATAACTGGCAGCAGGATTGATTGGAGAACATACGAAAGGCGGCCGCGAGGCCGCCTTTATCTATGGGGAGAGTGATTATTTGACAATAGAACGGATCGAGCGTGATGGAAAAGCGTGTGCCGCGATACGCGGCACAGAAAAGGTCATCATCGATGCACAGTCTGCGATGGAGCTGTATAAAAGAGACAGGGCAGACGCCCTGTCTCTTTGCATATATCACAGTGTCCGGACGCCGTCCATGATGATGGCGCCGGCCAGGGCGGCCATCTCTTCCGGCGTCTCCTTTGCACCGCCGGAGAGCCACTCCAGTGTCAGCGTCAGATTGCCGGAGACAATGAAGGAACAGAAATAGTCCAGACGGTCGCTGCTCCCGGAACAGAACCGGGCCAGGAAGTCACGCAGGAAATAACTGCGTAGGATGCCGCAGATACGCTCGGTATACGCCCGATCGCCGTTGGGCCCCAGCAGCACCAAACACAAATCGGCGTTGTCCTGGGCGAAGCGATACAGCTCCGTCAGGTAGGGAAACGCATCGACTTCGCCGGTGGAGTAGGCGTATTTCTTACAGACCAGGATCAAACGCTCGGCCATCTCGTCCTCCAGCCGCTGCAGAAGATCGCTGACGTCCTTATAGTGGATATAGAAGGTCCCGCGGTTGATGTCGGCACGCTCAGCCAACTCGCGGACGGAGATGGATTTGGAGGGCTTCTCAGACATGAGATCCATCAGTGCCTGCCGCAGCTGCCGCTTTGTCTTTCTGACGCGCCGGTCAATACCTCTCTCTTCCATACCAATACCCTCCGCACTCTTTTTGATCTGCCGAATAGTTGACCTTGTGTTGATTTTAGCACAAAAAGGCAGAAAGAACAAGGCTTTTTTACAAAACCGCCTTACTTTGCGGAAGATCAGGCACTTCTAAACCACGGAGACAGCGCATAGAAATAAGGCAACAGACAGCATTCGGAGGATGGCATTATGATGGAGACAACGTCTATTTATCAGGATATGGCTCAGCGTACCGGCGGCAGCGTGTATATCGGCGTTGTGGGACCGGTCCGCACGGGAAAATCCACCTTTGTCAAACGATTTATGGAAACGCTGGTGCTGCCGCACATCGAAAACAGCTACCGGCGTGACAGGGCACAGGACGAACTGCCGCAAAGCGGCTCTGGGCGCACCATTATGACGGCGGAGCCGAAATTCGTTCCGGAGGAGGCCGTGGAGCTCCGGCTGGCGGAGGGCGCGGCCTTCTCGGTACGGCTGGTAGACTGCGTGGGGTATATGGTGGACTCCGCCGTAGGGCAGTTTGAGGACCTGTCGCCGCGGATGGTGATGACACCCTGGTTCGATCACGAGATCCCCATGACCGAAGCGGCGGAGATCGGTACCCGCAAGGTCATTACCGACCATGCCACAGTGGGTGTCGTGGTGACCACCGACGGCACGATCACGGATATTCCTCGAGAGGACTACCGCGAGGCGGAGGAACGCGTCATACGAGAATTGCAGGACATCGGCAAGCCCTTCGTGGTGCTGGTAAATTCTGCCCAGCCGGAGGACCCCAGGGCAGCTGCTGCCGCAGCAGAAATACAGACACGGTACGGCGTGACCTGCCGCTGTGTCAACTGCCTGACACTGACGGAGGAAGACATCGGCGATATCCTGCGGGATCTGCTGTATCAGTTCCCCTTACGGGAACTGGATGTTTTTCTTCCCGAATGGGTAGATGCGCTGCCGGGTGAACACCCCATCCGCAGCGGACTGTACCAGGAGATCGGCGAGGCTGCATCCCAGCTGACACGTATCTGTGCACTGCCGCCATGCTTGGCAGCGCTGTCCCAAGGCGAAAATATTGAGAGTGCGGCAGCCAGCACTATTGATCTGGGCAGCGGCGTGGCACAGGTGGAAATACGGCTGCCGCGGCGTTTGTTCTTTGAAACGCTGAGCCAGCGCAGCGGCTTGCAGGTGGCAGACGACGGCGACCTGATGCAGATCATCGGTGAGCTGGCGGAGGCAAAACGGGAATACGACAAGGTGGCGCCGGCCCTTCGATCCGCCAGGGAGACCGGTTATGGCATCGTAATGCCCGGCGTGGAGGAGCTGAATCTGGAGGACCCGGAGATCGTGCGGCAGGGAGGACGCTACGGCGTGCGGATGCGAGCCAGCGCGCCATCCATACACCTGATCCGGGCGGACATCGAGACGACGGTTTCCCCCATCGTAGGCAACGAGAAGCAGTCAGAGGATATGGTAAACTATCTGCTGCAGGAATTCGAGGGCGATACGGGAAAGCTGTGGCAGTCCAACATCTTCGGCCGCAGCTTCCACGAGATCGTAGGAGAGGACCTGCAGGCAAAGCTGAAGCGTATGCCGGCAGACGCTCAGGCAAAGCTGCGCCAGGCGCTGGAACGCATAATCAACGAGGGCGGCGGCGGACTTATCTGCATTATTCTGTAACACCGGATATATTCTCCATAACAGAGCAGCCGGGCAAACGCCTGGTTGCTCTGTTTAAGGCGGTATATCATAAGAAACTGCACGTTTACAAGGTTTGAAACGTATGGAACATTTGGTTTAGATTTCATTGTTTTTTGAATTTTTCGGTAGAAAAACAGGTGTAAAACCTCAATTATTGTGAAATATTTTTTACTTTTATAGTGACAAATTTATGTAAGCTGGTATAATGTACTTGGAACAAATACGGCCGCCCCGGGCGGTGGAACAAAGGAAGGACAATCACATGGGAATCAAGATTGGTATCAATGGCTTCGGCCGTATCGGACGGGTGGTGCTGCGTATACTTGCGGACGATCCGGAGCGCTTCGAGGTATGCGGCATCAACCTGCGGAAGGCGGACGTGGACTACATGGTCTATCTGCTGAAATATGACTCCGTGTTCCGGAATTTCCCCGGAATTGTGGAGCACGCAGGCGGTGACCTGATCGTCAACGGCCGCAAGATCAAGGTATACAGCGAGTCCGATGCCGCCATGATCAACTGGGCAGACTGCGGCGCGGAGTACATCATCGAGTCCACCGGCGCCAACAACACCACCGATAAGGCCTCCCGCCATTTCAAGGGCGGCGCCAAGAAGGTCATCCTGACGGCCCCCGCCAAGGACGATGCCACCCCTACCTTTGTCTTCGGCGTCAACAGTGATGAATACCGCAGCGATATGCGCGTCATCTCCAACGCCAGCTGTACCACAAACTGCCTTGCGCCGCTGGCCTATGTCATCCACAAGGAGTTCGGTATCGAGCAGTCCCTGATGTCCACCATCCACGCATCCACCGCCAAGCAGAAGGCCGTGGACTCTCGCGGCGGCAGTGACTGGCGCACAGGCCGTTCCATTCTGAACAACATCATCCCGACGACTACCGGCGCGGCCAAGGCCGTGGGTCGCGTGATCCCCTCCCTGAAGGGAAAAATGACCGGCATGGCCTTCCGCGTACCAACCGCAGACGTATCCGTGGTGGACCTGACGGCGCGGCTCAGCAAGACGGCATCGTATGCGGACATCTGCTACGAGGTCAAGCACGCCTCCGAGACGTATATGAAGGATATTATCGGCTATACCCGCGACCAGGTGGTATCCACCGACCTGATCGGCAATCCCTGCCCCTGCATTTTTGACGAGACAGCGGGTATTTCTCTGGATCAGGACTTCGTGAAGCTTATCGCCTGGTATGACAACGAGTGGGGTTACAGCAACATGGTAGTGCGTATGCTGGAGCATATGCACACCGTGGACGAAGCGGACGCCTTTATGGCGCAGGAATAAGCGGCATATATACGATCTCCCCCGGCCCTGCCGGGGGAGATTTCTTGCGTCCGTACCCTTGTCAAGCGGTTCGCCGCGTGGTATGATAGCACCAGTAGGAAAGGTGGATAGGGAGGAGGACATATATGCTTTTGGCCATCGATATCGGCAATTCAAATATTTCCGTAGGGCTGTTTGACCGGGAGAAAACGCTGAAATTTCTGGCATCCATAGACACGGACAGCCGCAAGACAGCAGACCAGATCAGCATTGATCTGATGAATTTGTTTACACTGTACGGCTGTGATATCCACGATGTCAGCGGGGCGATCTTATCCAGCGTGGTACCGCCTATGAACTTCATGATGGAAAAGGCGCTGACGCGCCTTCTGGGCAAGCCGCCCATGGTAGTTGGCGCAGGCATCAAGACCGGGCTGAACATCCGCATGGAATTCAACAGCCAGCAGCTGGGCGCGGATATCGTGGCTAATGCGGTGTCGGCATTGGAAAAATACCCGGTGCCCATCATCATGATCGATATGGGTACCGCCACCATCATCTCCTACATCTCAGAGAAGCGCACCTACGAGGGCGGACTGATGTTCCCCGGCGTGCGGCTGTCGCTGGATGCGCTGTCCCATCATACGGCGCAGCTGCCCAATATCTCGCTGGAGCACCCCCGGCAGCTCATCGGCAAAAACACCGAGGACTGTATGCGAAGCGGCATCGTCTACGGCACCGCCGCCATGCTGGATGGGGTCATCGACCGTATCCGTGAGACGCTGGGCGGGGCGGAGCCCTCTATCGTGGCCACCGGCCCAAACGCACCGGTGATCGCCCGATACTGCCGCAACCACGTGGTGTACGACAAATATCTGCTGATGGAGGGACTGTACGCCATCTATCAGAAAAATGCAAAATGACATACGCGCCCTCCGGCGATACCGGAGGGCGTACCTTTATGTAAAAACAGCTGGAAAGCAAAAATACTTTCCAGCTGTTTATGTATAACGTTTTTACTTAGCAAGCACCTTTTTCAGCTTGACAAAGCGGGGCAGAGAGTCCTGCTTGGGCAGCTCCGGCTCACCCTGGATCAGCGGCAGCGCATACTCGATGAACTGGTGGTTCACGCCATTGCCCTCCTCATTGATCCACTCGCGGGGAATTTTCTTCTCCACGTTGGCGACCTCCACCAGCGGGACAAGCTTGGTGCGGCAGGCATACTTCCCGTTCTGGATACCGCGCTCGAAGCCGATCATGCGGCCGTTGATGCCGTTGACCGCGTTCTCCACGGCCACCTTGCCAGCCATGTAGGACTCTTCGATATCCGTCTCGCTGGCCAGATGGGCGGCGCAGCGCTGAAGCAGGTTCAGCTCGATGCCGCGGACCTTGGCGCCGGTCTCTTCCTTCAGGACCTCCGCTAGAATGGTGGCCAAACCACCCAGCTGAGCGTGGCCGAAGCCGTCGTTGGCGGCCACCTTGGCCTCGGAAACGAAGCCGCCGTCCTCATAGTGGATACCCTCAGACACGGCCACAATGCAATTCCCAGTAGTATTGTAGACCTTCTTGACGTCTTCGATGAATTTGGGCATACTGAAATCCGTCTCAGGCAGATAGATCAGATCCGGGCCCGCGCCATATTCGCTGGCCAGGGCGGAAGCTGCGGCCAGCCAGCCGGCATGACGGCCCATGATCTCCACCACCACGATCATGCCCTTGTCGTACACGTGTGCGTCCTGATAGACCTCCATAATGGAGGTAGCGATGTACTTGGCGGCAGAGGCGTAGCCGGGGCAATGATCCGTGCCGAACAGATCGTTGTCAATGGTCTTGGGCACGCCCATAACGCGGCACTCATAGCCCACAGACTGCATATACTGGTTGATCTTATTGCAGGTGTCCATGGAGTCGTTGCCGCCGTTATAGAAGAAATAGCGTACATCGTGCTTCTTGAAGACCTCAAGGATACGCTTGTAGTCCGTATCATCCAGCTCCGGATCAGCAATCTTATAGCGGCAGGAGCCCAGTGCGGAGGAGGGGGTATACTTCAGCAGGCGCAGCTCCTCGGGATCCTCCTGCCCCATGTCGAACAGCCGATCGTTAAGTACACCCATGATGCCGTGCTCGGCACCCAGCACCTGGGTAATGGCGCCGGACTTCAGCGCCGTGTCGATCACGCCGTAGGCACTGGCATTGATAACGGAAGTGGGGCCGCCGGATTGACCGATAATACACGCGCCGCGCAGTTCTTTCATATTCGCATACCTCCAAAAGCGGAATTTTTGTGTTTACAACGGGTATTTTACCATGTAGAATAGCCGTTGTAAACAGTTTGTGCTTGCAAATCCGTAAAAATATGATACAATAGGAACGTTCCATACAACAGGTGCATACTTGCAAAATTTATCATAAAGGAGACTTTGACATGGCACTGGTAACTTCCAAGGAAATGTTCGCCAAGGCTTATGATGGCGGCTACGCCATCGGCGCGTTCAACGTCAACAACATGGAGATCGTACAGGGCATCACCGAGGCCTGCCAGGAGGAGCGCGCTCCCGTGATCCTGCAGGTCAGCAAGGGCGCCCGCGCCTACGCCAACCACACCTATCTGGTGAAGCTGGTGGAGGCGGCGGTAGCGACCTGCCCCGATATCCCCATCGTGCTGCATCTGGATCACGGCCCCGACTTTGAGACCTGCAAGAGCTGCATCGACGGCGGCTTCACCTCCGTGATGATCGACGCCTCCTCCAAGCCCTTTGCCGAGAACATCGCCCTGACCCGTCAGGTGGTGG
>OLRO01001904.1_pt1 | contig 10983 bp, 7 predicted proteins | sample 1673131 | NCBI WGS metagenome assembly OLRO01 (sample SAMEA3136757, study PRJEB25190) | human gut metagenome | biome: human gut; feature: human-associated habitat; material: faeces | place: Austria | collected 2013 | reverse complement strand
TTCAAAATGAACACGACCACATCTTGTGGATGGTTTCAAACCAATCCACAAAATCAGTGAGATTTGTGACAGAGAATATCATGTTTCGCAAGGTGCGTCAAGATGATTTTGAAAAATTTATGACGGTAAAGCATAAGAAGTCTTACTATTTGGCTCAAATTGAAGTCTACTTGACTTTTTTATTGAAGAGATGTCCGTTTTATGCTGCTGCATCTGTAACAGCCTGACGATAAGCACTTGCAGCGTTGTTATTTTATTCAACTGGCTGGGGGATAGTCCTCTGCATCGGGCGAAGTATTCCTCAGTACGGTTTCCACCGCGCACAGAGCAATCTTGGCAAGATTCAGCGTGGTATGGGGATTCATGGCGGTATGCCTCCGTCTATTTTTCTGTGTATAGAATACCACATAAACAAAAAGAGAACGGACGGTCGTTTCTGTTTACGAATTGAGCGCCTGCCACAACGCATCTGAAGCATCAAACACTGCCACGCTGTACCCGGCAAAGCGGCTCTGGATATCAACAGTCTGGCTGCCATCGGCGGCAGTGTTGTAGCTGCCCAGTTCCAGCCCGGAAAGGGCGGGCTGGCTGCGCCACGGGATAAGCTTTGTCTGCCATTCCGCGCCCAGCTTTTCGCTCAGTGCCCCATAGGCCTGTTCGAAGCCCTCCGGGTCATCCAAGATCCAGATTTTGCTCTCGCCGTTGGCAAGGTCGGTGTTCATCTGGGTGGCACCGGCCATCTGACCGTTCATGTCGGTCAGGGCGGCATCGGCGCTCCATGTGTAGTTGTTCACCTGCACCACCACAGTCCCGTCGCCGTTGGCGTCCTCCGCATAGTCTGCCAGCGCAGTCTGCAGGCGCTGCACGGCCTCGTCCGGCAGGGCCTCCGCCGTGACTACCGCCACGGTGTAGTCCGGGTCTACGGTAGTCAGCAGGCCGTGCGCCACATACGCTACGCCCACAATGACCATTGCCGCCACCGCCACGATGCCCCAGTTGTAATACCACCAGTTGGCGCGGGAGCGCTTTTTCTGCTCCTGTGCGGTCAGGGGCTTATCCGGCGCTGCCGGGCGCGGGATGCTGCGCACCTCTACGCCGTATTCCTGCCGCAAAACCGGGAACAGGGTCTGCATCGCTGCCAGCCCCGGCAGCCAGAAGCCGAACAGCACCGCCCAGAACACGCTGACCGGGAACAGCAAGATCATGCCGCCGATGCCCGCCAGCATGAGAACGCCTGCCAAGACGCAGCGCGCCGGGGCGGCAGCCAGCAGCCTGCCCGCCCGGCGCAGCAAGCTGTCCGGGGCGGGCAGTTGCAGCGGCAGAACGGCAGCGCAAAGCGTAGCCAGAACCGCCAGCACCAGAAAATCCAGCGCCAGAAAAACGAGAATGGCAAGCCCGGGGTAATACCCCTGCTGCGCGGCGGCTTCAAACACAAAGGCCGATACAAAGCACAGCAGCCCCAGCACCAGCGTGCCAATGCAGCCAAAGCCGCAGGCGGCTTTCCAATGGGCGGCTAGGGTCTGCTTTGCCCGGGGCAGCCACTGGGAGGGGTCGTTCTGCAAGCTGCGCAGAGCGCAGTCTGCCAGCAGCACCATGGCAGGGCCGGTCAGCAGACCGGTGACCGCACTGCACACCACCGTCAGCGGCAGGGAGAGCAGGGTCACGCCCAGCGAGACCCCCAGTGCGGCAGGCAGGCAGAGCACGCAGACCATCAGGTTCGTGCCCAGCAGCTGGCCGAGGTCGCGGCCGACCATCTGGCAAAAGCGTGCAAAGCCTTTTTTCTCCGGCTCGTTTGGGCCTACGCCGTGGCCGTCCCGCCCATAAAGGGCATTGTAGATGCTCATTTTACTTCACCTCGGTGCCAAAGGCTTCGATTTGGGTCAGCGCCGGGAAGGGGGAAGTCCCCTCGGCCTGAATCAGATCCTTCAGCACAAGGCTGCGCACCCGCTTGGGCTCAAAGGCCACGCTCTGGGGTTTGGCGCTTTTCACCAGCGGGATGTCCAGCTGGCTGCCATCAGAAAATTCCACCGTGGCCTTTACCCAGTAGTTGTCGTGGGGGAAATCTGCCCGCTCGGTGATGCGCAGCTCATCCAGCAGTACTTCCCGGCCAAAATCCAGCGTCAGGGCTGCGTTCGGGTCGCGGTTGATGCCCCAGCTCTGGTAGGGGTACTCGCCGTGGGCACTGTTTTCAAAAATGCCGTCGATGGCGTTGCGGGCGGCAAACACTGCCTCGCCGCGCGTTTCTACGTTGGCGCTGGCGTGGGGGTAAAAGCCGGTGTCGCCGTGCTCGTCATAGCAGTTGAAGGCCAGATTCCGCCGGGCGGCAATCTCTTCCGGCAGTGCCAGCCGTGCCCGGATAACGTGACGGCTGCCCGCAAAGCTCTTGGGCGAGTAGGTGATGGCCTGCTCCCCGAAGGGAATGTGGAAGTTGATCTCCCGCTTGACCACATACACAAGGGCTTCGGGCATGGTGTCCTCGAACTGGATGACGCAGTACTGCCCGGGATGGTCGATCTCCAGCGCCACCCGGTCGCCGGGCTTGTAGCAGTTGGTGTAAACAAGGGATACGGCGGTGTCAGCGTCACAGGTCATCAGGGTGTGGCCGGCTTCGTCCAGAATTTTCAGCTTGATGGTCTCCATGGCAGTTCTCCTTAGTACAGTTCGAGGTTCAGCATTTTTTGGAAATGCAGGGTGATCTTATAGATCGTTTCCGGCCATGCGGTGCGCAGGCGCGGGTCGGTGATAGGCACCGCCGTAACAGCAGCCGTTGCGGCGTCCGGGTCAAAGCGGATGCCGCCCAGTGTGCCCACCGCAAAGCCGTCCGCAGTGGGGACGGGTTGCTGCTCGGTGAGCAGGGTCAGGTCTACTGTGCCGGGATAGTCTGTTTCGTCCCGCAGGGTGATGCCCTGTTCGCTGACGGATACGCTGCGGCGGTAGGTGGTAAGCCCCGGGATGGGAGGGTACGCGCCCGCCAGTTCGCCGGTGATGCTGTTTTCTGCGGTGCACACCTTCCGGGCAGCGTATTCCGCGCCGGGCAGCTGCTGCACGCCGTCAAAGGTGGGCAGGTTGTGCCATGCGCTCTGCATCGTCCAGATCTCATACCGCTGGGGGCTGAAGGTCTTTTTGGTGTAGCTCTCCACTCCGATATCGATGAGAAACGGTCTTCCGTCCTTGTACACGGTAATGCTGCCGGTATCGTTGTGGTTGTGGCTGTCGCCGTTGGAGCCAAACTTTGCACCCAGCACCCAGCTGCCCTGCCGTGCGGCATAAATGCCTACACTGGGGTACCATACTGCAGAACGATGCTGGGGAACTGCGGCGTATTCCATCAGTTCCTGCTCGGCAAAGGCGGTGGTCAGCCGGTACCACAGGTTGATGTGGGTGCTGCCGTCCGGGTTCTGCAAATGGTCGGGGTCGGCATCGGCACGGAAGTCTGCCGCCGCAAGGGCCTGCAAAGCATCGCTGCCCACAGCCTGCCCAAAGCGGTATTCCCGCGCACCGCACCGCCCGGCAAGGGGGCTGCAATCGCCAAAGTTCAGGTAGTAAGGCCCTTCCACATGGACATTGCAGATGTACTCCGCGATATTTTTGATCTTTGTTTCTCTGAATAGCGGGCGGAAGGCCTCCGGCGCAACGTTGGATAAAATTTCAAGACAGCCCCACAGGGTCAGTCCGGCGTGGCGATAATACTGCGCACCCTCGTTGCAGCAGCCGTCCGCGCCGTAGTCCTTCAAAAAGCAGTCGAGGCTGTAGGCTGCCTGCTTGACGGCAGCTTTTCGCTGCTGCTGGGTGGTGGGCAGCAGAAAAACGGTGAGCAGCACATTCTGAGTGCACCAGCTCGTCCAGTTACACATAGGCTCTTCGCCGTTGCCCATCCACCAGAAGTGGCTTGTAAAATAAGGCGTCAGGATGCGGGCGTCCAGCTCCTGCTCCATCCGCGCCGTGATGCCCGGCGCGGCAGTATCCAGCTCATCGGGCAGTAAGTACCGGGTCAGCGCCAGCAGTGCGCCGGTCTCGGCGGCAAACAGGTCCACGATGGGGCGGGTGGTGTCCGGCAGGGGCAGCTGCGGGGTGTCCCGCACATAACTGTTGTGGGCGGGCAGCTGCCATGCACTTTCCTCGCAGATCGCCCATACGGTATCGGCAATTTCATCCAGAAAGCGCCCTTTGTGCTCCACACACTCGGCACTTACCAGCGCGCACAGCCGCGCCCGGCGGGAAAAGTAAGCCGTCTCCCATGGGGTGCGCCGCCCAGTGTGGGTGAAATCCAGCCAGAGCGAGAGCGGCAGGGGCGCAATGGGCGTTTGCAGCGCGGCTTCCCCCGCCTGCAAAAAGCGCTGCTTTGCCCGCAGGGGCAGCCCCTGCCATGCGGTGTGCTCTTTGACAGGGGGAAAGGGCCGGTAATCGGGAAGAAATTCCGGCAGATGAGCAAGCTGTTCCTGTATCATAAAAGCCTCCGATTTTAAATACTTTGCTGGTATTCCCGCGGGCTGAGCCCCGTGACCTTTTTGAATACCTTGGAAAAATAGAAAGCGCTCTCGTACCCCAGTTTCTCAGCGATCTCGTATACTTTCAAATCGCCCTGTTCCAGCATCTCTTTTGCCGCAGCGATGCGGGTCTCGGTGATGTACTCCACAAAGCCGCTGTCGCCGTATTTGCCGAACAGCTGGCTGAGGTAGTTGGGCGAAAAATTGAATACAGCCGCCACATCGGCCAGCGTCAGTTTTTCCGAAAGGTGATTCTTAATATACTCCTGCACCTGTGCCACCACCTGCATCTTCCCGGCGGTGGCGTCGCCCTCGTTGACCTCCACGAACTGGATGGGCTGCTCCACCGTGAGCAGGGGCTGTAGGTGGGCGTTTTCCCGGCAGCGGCGCGCCAGCCCCAGCAGGGAGCCGGTGGGGCGTCCTACCGCCCAGAGCAGCCGTACCGTGAAATAGTTGTATAGAATTTGGCTGGCGCGTTCCAGCAGCGGGCGCAGTACCGTCCGGTATTTTTGGCACTGGGCATCGGTCAGGCAGAAAAGCACATTGCAGCGCATGACATCCGCCCCGGTCACATAGCAGGGCAGGTAGTTTTGCAGGGTGGTCTCCAGCATCCGCCCGCAGGAAAAACTCAGCTTCAGCTGCTGGGCGGGGGTAAGGGCGGTGTTGGCGATGATCTCGCAGCTGGCTACAAGATAGGCGTCGCTTGCAAGGTTCAGCTCCATGTGCTGCAAAGGCTGCTCCAATGCGGCTTCGTCCGGGAACAGCCCGGCGTACAACCGCACGAAAAAACGCTCCTGATAGCTGCGCACACTCTCAGCAAGGTTTTCCTGTGCCGACAATTCGCCCAGCAAAGCGCGCTCCTTTTTTACCTTTTCGGCGGCCTTGGCAAGGGCGGTTTGCAGGTTTTCGGGGGTCAGGTCCAGCTTGACCAGATAATCCACCACTCCGGCACCCATGGCCTGCTTGATGTAATCAAATTCTTCAAAGCTGGTCAGCATGATAAAGGCGGGCAGGGCGCTGCGTTCCCGGCAGGTGCGGGCAAGGGTAAGCCCGTCCATCACCGGCATTTTTACGTCGGCAATGACGATATCCGGCTTCTCCCGCTCAATGAGTTCCAGCGCCAGCTTTCCGTTGCGGGCGGTGCCGCAGACGGTATAGCCCAGCTTTTCCCATTCCAGCATCCCCTGCAGGCCGATGAGCACCAGCGGCTCATCATCCACCAGTAATATCCGCAGCATGGCTGTCTCCTTTCTGTTGATAGGGCAGCCGGATGGTGACCTCGGTGCCCACGTCCTCTTCACTTTCAATGGTCAGGCCGTAGCCCTCGCCAAAGGAATACCGGATGCGGCGGTTCACGTTCCACAGGCCGACATGACGGAACTTTTCAGCCTTTTCGGCACCCTCGGCGGGCTCGTCCAGAAGGTGAGCTACCTGCTCCGGCGGCATGCCCACGCCGTCATCGGTAATGCGCAGCAATACGTCCCCGGTATCCGGGTCGGTGGAGATATCCAGCAGCACGCTGCCGTGGCCGCCCTTTGGCTCCAGCCCGTGGAAGATGGCGTTTTCCACCAGCGGCTGCAAGGTGAACCGGGGGATCATGCAGTCCCGGCAAAGGGTCTCGCTTTCAATGCGGGAGACCTCAATCTCCAGGTCGCCGCCGTAGCGGTACTGCTGGATGGTAAAGTAATCGTTGAGCAATGCCAGCTCCTCCTGCAAAGGCACCAGCTTCTGGGTGCCTTTGGAGATGCTTTTGGTCAGCCGTGCAAAGGCGGTGACCATCTCGGCAATGCCGGGCGCGTGCTGGATGGTAGCCATCCAGCGGATGCTGTTGAGGGTGTTGTAGATAAAGTGCGGGTTCACCTCGTTTTGCAGCATCCGGTATTCCAGCTCCTGCTTGCGACGTTCGTCCTCCACCCGGCGGGTCATCAGGCTGTCCACGTTTTCAGCCAGCTGGTTGATGCCCCGGCCGATGTCGCCCAGCTCGTTGTTCCACTCCACCGTGCGGTCGGGGGCAAAGTTGCCGCTGCCCACGGTTTCGATGCGCTTTTGCAGCGCCTCCACCGGGCGGGTGATGACCCGCTCCAGCCAGTGCTGCATCAAAAAGCTCAGTCCCCAGATGATGGCAGTGCCAAGGGCGACCAGCCACAGGTACACGCCGTAGTGCAGCAAAAAGGTATTTGCGGGCAAAAGCTGCACCAGCGCCGCGCTGCGGCCGTTCAGCGTTACCTTGACGACATAGTAGTTTTTGCCGTCCAGCTGCACCTTGCCCTGCCATGCGGTCTGCTCTGTCACGCCGTTATTGCTGCCGGTGCGCAGGGTGTAGTCCACCTCCCGCAGCGGGTTTTCAATCTCGGTCAGGCTGCCGTTTTCGATCTGCCACAGGCGGCTGCCCATCTCCCAGTACAACGCACTGCCGTCGGTCAGGCTGTAACCTGCTGCCGGGTCGGTGATAATGGCGGTATCCAGCGCAAGGTAGGTGCTGCCCCGGTGCAAGGTGCCCTTGCCGCAGCGGACAGGCTGGCTGATGGCGATGCAGCTCGGACTGCCGGGCAGCAGCGGGTCGGTGGCGAACTGCATCCCGTACCCCTTGGTGAGAAACTGCTTTACGCTGGTGCGGTTGAGCGCCGCCGAGGAGTTCAGCGGGCCAAACTGCAAATGCCGGTCGTTCTCATTGGTAACAAAAAAGCGGAGGATATGGCTGTACAGGGTGCTGGAATAGTATTTTTCCTGCATGGCTTCGTAGGCGGCAATGGTCTGGGTGCCGTTGATATTTTCCTGCGAGATGTACCGCCGCACGGTGCTGTCAATGGAAGCCCAGTTCAAAAGAGCATCGGCGCTTTCCAGACTGGTCTCGATGGAGGTAGCCACCAGCCGCAGGTTGAACTCTGCCGCCTGCAGGGAGTTGGCGCGCACATATTGGTTGGAGAGGGTGAACAGCGCCGCGCCCACAGCCAGCGAGGTAAGGATGGTAAAAAAGCGCATCCCCCACACGATCTGCCGCCGCAGCGGGAAACGATGGCTGCTCTTCATAGCGGAGCCTCCTTTCCGGTAATATTTTGCATTCTTTCCTTTATACAGTACTGATTCCGGCGCGGTTTGTCAACGACTTTTTTCATGAAAATTGTGTACTTTATACGCTTTTTTCTTGTGCCATGGATGTAAACTGTGCAAGAGAACAAGAAAGTGCAGACTCCAGTGTAAGAAAGTGCATCTTTTTTTAAAAGATACAGAAAAACTGCAACTCTTCCCGGAATTTTTCCATTCCGGTTTTTGCGTTTGTGCGGTATCCTAGTGTCAACAAAAGCGAGCGGCTCCCCGGCACGGGGGAGGCCGCTGCACAGAACAAACACACTGCCCTGAAGGAGGACACACTTATGAAAAAGATCTCTCGTCGTTCGTTCCTTACCGCTGCCGCTGCCTGCGGCGCTGCTGCTGCTCTGAGCGCCTGCGGCGGCTCTTCCGCAAGCTCCACCGCTGCTTCCTCCACTGCCGGTTCCACCGCTGCTTCCGCAGCCGCAGGCCCTGTTACCCTGCAGTGGTCGGTGTGGGATAAGGAGTCCACCCCCTACTGGCAGGCCATGGCCGACGGCTACATGGCAAGCCACAAGGACGTGACCATCGAGATGGTGGATCTGGGCTCCAGCGATTACATGACCGTTCTGGCTACCCAGCTGGCCGGCAGCGCCGATCTGGATGTCGTGACCGTCAAGGATATCCCCGGCTACGCAAACCTGATCAATTTGGACTACCTCAAGCCCCTGAACGAGGTACTGACCCGCGACACTGGCGATTTCAACGGCACCATCGAGCAGCTGACCACCGACGACGGCAACTTCTACGCCGTGCCCTTCCGCAGCGACTTCTGGGTGCTGTACTACAACAAGGATCTGTTCGATAAGGCCGGTGTGGAGTATCCCTCCAATGACCTGACGATGGAAGATTACGATGCTCTGGCACGCAAGATGACCAGCGGCTCCGGCGACACCAAGGTCTATGGCTGCCACTACCACACCTGGCGCTCCGCCGCTTCTCTGTTCTCCATTCTGGACGGCAAGAACACCATCATCGACGGCAAATACGACTTCATGAAGCCCACCTACGATATGGTCATTGCCCAGCAGAAGGACGGCATCTGCATGGACTACGGCTACCTCAAGACCTCTTCTCTGCACTACTCCGCAGCCTTTGAGAACCAGCAGTGCGCAATGGTCAACATGGGCAGCTGGTTCATTTCCACGCTGGAAGCTTACATGAAGGATGCTGAGACCAAGTTCAACTGGGGCATCGTCAAGTATCCGCACCCCGCTGGTGCAGAGGCTGGTTCTACGCTGGGCACTGTGACCAGCCTGGCCATCAACGCCGATTCTCCCAAGGCAGAGGCCGCTGCCGACTTCATCAACTGGTGTGTCTCTGAAGAGGGCGCACAGGCCATTGCCAAGACCGGCACCTTCCCGGCCTGCGGCTCCGCTGCTACCGCCGAGATCATCAAGTCCACCGAAGGCTTCCCCGAGGACAGCAACTCTGTGGATGCACTGACCACCAGCAACGTTTATCTGGAGATGCCCTACACCCAGTACGCATCTGATATCGAGACCATTCTGAACGCCGAGCACGATGCTATTATGACCATGAGCGAGACCGTGGACGAGGGCATCCAGAACATGAACGATCAGGTTCCCGCAGTTCTCGGCTGATAAAGCGTTTTCCGCAATGGTTTGCGGTTCTCCTTCTTCATTGTTTTCAATCCCCATTCATTTTCCGATGACGAGCATCGGAAAAAAGCCCTGTCCGAGCGGGGCGGGTATGCACAGCGCCCGCCCCGCTCATTTTTTGGAAAAACTGTTATACTTCCGGGAAAGGAGGCTCTTTTATGGCGAGTGCTGCTGTCCAGAATAAAACTCCCCGTAAAGTGCTAAAAAAATCGACCCGCGATTCCCTGATCGCGTATTCCTTCATTGCGCCAAACTTCATTGGCTTCTGCGTGTTTACGCTGGTGCCCATGGTGTTTGCCATTGCGCTGGCTTTCTGCGCATGGGACGGCCGCCACGCCATCGAGTTTATCGGTCTGAAGAACTTTGTAAAACTCTTTACCACCGATAAAATTTTTCAGGCGGCGCTGAAAAATACCATCGTCTACGTCATTGGCACGGTGCCGCTGACGCTGGCCTGCTCGCTGGCCATGGCTGTGCTGCTGAACCAGAACGTGAAGCTGCGCAACTTCTTCCGCACCGTGGCGTTCTTCCCTTACGTTGCTTCGCTGGTGGCGGTGGCAGCGGTGTGGAACATGATCTTCAACCCCTCCATGGGCCCCATCAACATGATCCTGAACCAGTTCTTTGGCGTGGCGGTGGAAAACCTGCCCCGCTGGGCTGCCGGTAAGGACACCGCTATGATCACGGTCATCCTGTTCAGCGTGTGGAAGAACATGGGCTACTACATGGTCATCTATCTGGCCGGCCTGCAGGGCTGCAACCCGGACCTGAACGAAGCCGCCGAGCTGGACGGTGCAAACCGCTGGCAGCAGTTCTGGCACATCACCCTGCCGCAGCTGCGCCCCACCACCTTCTTTGTGGTCATTATGCTCACCATCTCCGGCTTCAAGGTCTACGACCAGATGTACATGATCACGCAGGGCGGCCCCGGCCTGAGCACCACCTTTATCATCCAGTACATCTTCGACAAGGGCTTCAACCAGATGCAGTACGGTTATGCTTCGGCCATTTCCACCGTTGTCATGATCATCTTTGCCCTGATTGCCTTTGCCCAGTTCAAGGTCAATAACGGAGGTGAAACCTGATGAAAGACAAGCACGTCAGCATCCCAATGACGATCCTTTCTCTGGCAATCGGCATCATCGTGATTTTCCCCATTATCTGGCTGGTGCTCAGCTCCTTCAAACCGTCCGGCGAGCTGTTCACCTACCCGCTGCATATGTTCCCCTCCGCCCCGACGGCGGAGCATTATAAGTCCGTTCTGGACGGCGGCTTCATGGGCTATGTGAAGAACAGCCTGTTTCTGGCTGTGGTTGGCACCCTCATCACACTGCTTATCAGCGCCATGTGCGGTTATGCGCTGGCCATCTACCGCTTTGAGATCAAGTACGTCAACCTCGTGTTCGGCGTGTTCCTGCTGGGCACCCTGATCCCCGGTGAGACGCTGACCGTCCCCCAGTTCAGCGTTATCAGCGCCATGGGCCTGTACAACAACATCTGGGGCGTCATCCTGCCTGTTGTCACCACCACGACCGGTATCTTCATGTACCGCCAGCACTATATGTCGCTGCCGCTGTCCCTCGTTGAGGCTGCGCGTATCGATGGTGCCAGCGAGTGGAAGATCTTCTCCAACATCATGCTGCCTCTGGGCTCCAACGTCACCATCACGCTGACGATCTTCAGCTTCATGTGGCGCTGGAATGACTACATCCTGCCGCTGCTGGTTTTGTCTGACCAGAAGAAGTACACGATCCAGATTGCCATCAAGAACTTCATCGGCAACA
>OLRO01001903.1_pt1 | contig 10987 bp, 9 predicted proteins | sample 1673131 | NCBI WGS metagenome assembly OLRO01 (sample SAMEA3136757, study PRJEB25190) | human gut metagenome | biome: human gut; feature: human-associated habitat; material: faeces | place: Austria | collected 2013 | reverse complement strand
AAAAAGCTGAAGGGCATGCCGGGCCACGTGAACCTGATACCCCTGAACGACGTGGTGGAGAGCCCGTATAAGCCCAGCAGACGCATCGGCGCTTTCCAGCAAAAGCTGGAGAGTTTGGGTGTTACCGCCACGGTCCGCAGAAGCCTGGGCGGCGATATCGACGCCTCCTGCGGCCAGCTGCGGCGGAAGGAACTGCAGGAACGCGGCCAACTGTGAGACATGGACTCTTTACGGAATAAAGGATGTGAGCGACTATGAAAATGTGGGGGATCACCAATACCGGGTTGGTGCGGAGCGAGAATCAGGACGCCTACGCCGTGTTCGAGGCCGGCGCATTCCACGCGGCCGTGGTGTGCGACGGTATGGGCGGCACCAACGGCGGACAGTTGGCCAGCGCCATCGCCGTAGCCCGGTTCGAAAAGGAGCTGCGCGACAGCCTGCGGGACGATATGGACATCCCGCAGCTGCGGCAGGCAATGCTCAGCGCTATCGCCTGCGCCAATGACGCCATCCGGCAGGAGGCGGCGCGGAACGCGGAGTACCAGCACATGGGTACCACGCTGGTGTGCGCCGTGGCCCGGTCCGACATGGCGATTATCGGCAACATTGGCGACAGCCGTGCCTATCACATCACGCCGGAGGGAATTTTCCAGATATCCCGCGACCACTCGGTGGTGGAGAATATGGTGGCCAAGGGCGATCTGACGCCGCTGGAGGCCAGAACACACCCCAACCGCAATCTCATCACCCGGGCGCTTGGCCCGGATATCCACGCCAAGGCGGATACCTTTGAGCTGCCCTGGCACAAGGACGAGTTCCTGCTGCTCTGTTCCGACGGACTGGTGAACACCGTCTCGGATCAGGAGATGCTGTTTGAGGTCCTCCACGACGGGGACGTAAATGAATGTCTTGACCATTTGCTGCAAATATCGCTTCAGCGGGGCGCACCGGACAACATCACGGCAGTGCTGCTGCTGAACGGGGAAGGGAGATGACCACATGGATCAGTATATCGGAAAAATGCTGGACGATCGCTATGAAATACTGGAACTGATCGGCTCCGGCGGTATGGCCAATGTCTATAAGGCCCGGTGCCACCGGCTGAATCGCCTTGTGGCCATCAAGATACTGAAAAGCGACCTGGCGGACAACGCGGATTTCCGCCGCCGGTTCCACGATGAGTCCCAGGCGGTAGCGCAGCTGAGCCACGCCAACATCGTGTCGGTGTATGACGTGTCCACCAATCCGGACCGGGAATACATCGTCATGGAGCTGATCGACGGCATCACGCTGAAGCAGTATATGGAGCGCCGTGGCCGCATGGATTGGCGTGAGTCCCTGCACTTCATCACCCAGATCATGCGGGGCCTGAGCCACGCCCACAGCCGCGGCATCATCCACCGTGATATCAAGCCCCAGAACATCATGGTCCTGCGGGACGGCAGCGTGAAGGTGGCTGATTTCGGCATTGCCTGCCTTGCCAACCAGGGGCAGACACTGACCCAGGAGGCGCTTGGCTCCGTGCACTACATCTCGCCGGAGCAGGCCCGGGGCGACCGTATTGACGCGCGCTCGGATATCTATTCCGCCGGCGTTGTGCTGTATGAGATGCTCACCGGACGCCTGCCCTTTGAGGGCGACAGCGCCGTATCCGTGGCCATCCAGCACCTGAGCTCCGTGCCCCTGGCGCCCCGGGATATCGATCCCAGCATCCCCGAGCCGCTGGAGCTGATCTGCATGAAGGCTATGAACAGCGACCCCAACAAGCGCTACGCCTCGGCGGATGCTATGATCGAGGACCTGGAGAAGTTCCGCCGGGACCCCTCTGTGGATATGGACTATATCCGGCAGGAGCTGACTGCCCCTGCCGCGGATACCGAGCCTACCATGCCCCTGCCCACGGCGCAGGTGGCCTCCGCCGTAAAAAAGCACACCGGCGAGCTGCGCCGGGAACGCGAGGAGGAAGAGGAGCCGCCCCGCCGGGATAAGAAGTCTATTGCCATCATCGCCGGGATCTTTGCCGCGGCGGTGCTGCTGGTGGTGCTGCTGTTCAAGCTGATATTGGGCGATTTCGGCCCTGCCGGCAGCAACAAGAGCTACCCCGTGCCCGATATCCGCGGTAGGACCGTGGAGGAGGCCCAGGAGATGGAGGGCGTAAAGGATATCTTCCTGATCGAGGTACAGGGTACCCGCACCACAGAGGAATACCAGCCGGGGCAGATCGTCGAGCAGGATCCCGCTGCCGGCCGCACCCGAAAGAGCAATCTGGTCATTCAGGTCTATGTGGCCGCTGAGCCGGAGAAGGTGCCGATGAAGGACCTGGTGGGCATGGAGTACCGCCAGGCGCGCGTGCTTCTGACCGATATGGGCCTGGATCTGAAGATCACCACGGAAACCGTGTCCTCCGACAAATACGGCGCGGACGCCGTGATCGAGACAGTCCCTGCCGTCGACGAGCCGCTGGTGGCCGGACAGACGGTGATCCTGCGGGTCAGCACCGGTCCGGAAACGGTGACGGTGCCTACCTTCACCGGTCAGGATATCGCCAACGCAGTGCAGAATGCTCAGGACCTGGGCCTTACCGTGGGCGAGATCACCTATGACGCATTCAGCTTTGCACCCCAGGGCCAGGTGATCGAGCAGGGCATCAAGCCCACCAGCGAGGTTCCCGGCGGTACAAAGATCAGCTTCACTGTCAGCGGACAGAAGAACAGCGACGACGCCACAGCGGCCCGGGTGGTGGAGTTTACCATGCCCAGCGATATGGAGGGTATGATCAAGGTGGAGTTCGAGCAGGACAGCGTGACCCTGGACAGCCAGTACATCAACGCCTCCATGGGGACGGTGACATATACCTTCACCGGCAAGACTGGGACCAGTTCTAACGTCTGTGCCGTCTTTACCAGCATGAACACCGGGGCCACCAAGGTCTCCGCCATTCAGGAGATACGCTTTTGAGCCGGGGGCGCATTGAGAAGGCACTCAGCGGTTTCTACTATGTAAATACCGGAGCCGAGACGCTGCAATGCCGCGCCCGCGGAAAGTTCCGCCGGGAGGGCATGAGCCCGCTGGTGGGCGACTGGGTCCAGGTCCGCGACCTGGGCGGGGGCGAGGGCTTTGTGGAGGCTGTGGAGCCGCGCCGCAATGTGTTTTCCCGTCCCGCCGCCGCCAATATCGATCAGCTGGTCATCCTGGCTTCCGCCGCCATCCCTGTGACGGAGCCGTATCTCATTGACCGCATTGCCGCCATCGCCGCCCTGAAGGGCTGTCAGGTGCTGCTGTGTCTGAACAAGTGCGATCTGAACACGGCGGACGAGTTGTATGACATCTACAGTCACTCCGCCCTGCCGGTGCTGCGTATCAGCGCCGAGACAGGGGAGGGACTGGCGGCGCTTCGCGCCGCCATCGCCGGAAAGCTGAATGCCTTTACCGGGAACTCCGGCGTGGGGAAGTCCAGCGTGCTGAATCGGCTGCTGCCGGAATTGCATTTGCCGGTGGGCGAGGGCAGCAAGGCTCTGGGCCGCGGCCGCCACACCACGCGACATGTGGAGCTGTTTGCTTTGGGCGGCGGCACCTATGTGATCGACACACCGGGTTTTTCCTCCTTTGATACAGAGGAAATGGACCTGGAGCTGAAGGCGCACCTGCCGGAGACGTTCCCCGAATTTGCGCCCTATGTGGACCAGTGCCGCTTTACCGGCTGTACCCACACAAAGGAAAAAGGGTGCCGTGTGCTGCAGGCTGTGCAGGACGGTGATATCCCCGCCAGCCGCCACAGGAGCTACCTGCGGCTCTATGATGAACTGAAGGACCTGCGGGCCTGGCAGAAGAAGTGAAAAAGCGGAGTGCGATGCACTCCGCTTTTTGCGCTTCATATACTGGAGCAGGGGGAGGGATATACGGTGCGAAGATGGGGCGGCTGCTGCTGGTTGGGCATTTGTGCGCTGGGATTGGGACTGGGTATCCTGATCGCGGCGGTGTTCCCGGTGGGCTGCTTAATGTTCCTGGTGTCGTTTTTGCTGATCGCCTGCGGCATCGCGTGCTTGAGGGACAGGAGGTGAAGGCATGAGGATCATCGTCTGGCGGGCGCCCCGTGGGATGCGGGGACTGCTGCGCCGGCTGTTCGGCGTGGCGGCATAACCGCCGGAGTTCACACATAGAATGGTCACAAACCATAGGAATGTGAGGGCTGGAACGATGGAATGTGGCTTGCAATGGAAGGATATCACCTGCTGGGATGAGGTGCCCCGGCTGACGCTGACCCACGAGGAAACGCTGGAGGCAGCCATCCCCGATTACTGCCCGGACATGGGGCGTGTGGTGGAGGCCTCGGGCACACTGTGTTTGCGGTCCATCACCGCCCGCAGCGGCAGTCTGGAGCTGAAGGGCACTGCCCGGGTCACGGTGCTGTATACATCAGAGGAGAGCGTGGGACTGCGGAGCCTGACCCAGGCGGTGCCCTTTGTCTGCACGTCGGAGAACCGTCCACTGGCGGCCTGCCAGGTGCTGTGGGCCGCCGGAAGGCTGCTGCTGTGCGAGGCCCAGGCACTGACGCCCCGCCGTTTGTCCCTGCGTCTGATGCCGGAGTGGACGGTCTGCGGCTATACCTGCACCACCGTACAGCTGTGCTGCGGCGTGGAGGAGGACCCCGCCCTGCGGCTGCGCCGCCGGGAGCATGAGCTGTACATGACCGCCGCCATGGCGGAGCGTGAGTGTGCCGTCGCCGGTGAGGTCACGGTACCGGCCGGCCAGCCGGCACCGGAGGACCTGCTCCTCTGCCGCCTGTACCCCCAGGTCGCCTCCTGCCAGCTGGTGGGCGCCAAGCTGCTGGTAAAGGGCGAACTGACCCTCTGTGCCCTGTATCGCTGCCAGCAGCAGAAGCTGCATACATACACCGCCGCTGTGCCCTTCTCCCAGATCGTGGACAGCCCGGCCGGCGGTGAGGAGGGGGATGTTGCCGCCCGGATGCAGCTGATCTGCGGCGAGGCGCGTCTGCTGCGGACCGAGGAGAGCAGCGGATTCTCCGTCTCGGCGGAGCTTCGGCTGCTGCTGCGTATCACGCGTAAGGAGACGGTATCCTGCGTTACGGATCTGTACAGCACCCACTGCGGCACCAAGCTGGAAACAACAGAACGGTCCCTGCCCCTGGCGCCGGAGCGCCCCGTGCGGCAGGAGGCGGTCCAGCATCTGGATTTCGGCCGTCAGCGGCCCTTCGTGTTCGTTACGGATACCGCCTGCGCGCCCTCCGCCGGAGAAGACGGTACGCCCTGCGCCGACGTGCGTATGCGTCTACTGTATCTGGACGAGGAGGAGGCCCCGGCCGTCACCGAAAAAATGGCGCAGCTGCCGCTGGGAGAGGGAGAGGTCTGTACCCTGTGCGGCGCACCGGAGGTAGCCTTCACCGGCAGCGGTTGTGATCTGCGGCAGGCGGTGGCGGTATCGCCCGCCGCCGCGCCCCGTGAAACGCTGTCAACCGTCAGTGCGGTGCAGTGTCTGCCTGAGCAGGAAAATGCCCGCCGGCCATCTCTGGTCATGCGGCGTCTGGCGCCGGGAGAGACTCTGTGGGATGCGGCAAAGCAGTACCGCACCGACGAGGAGCTGATTCGCGCGGTGAACCAGTTGGAGGAGGGAACGGTACCGGATAAAATGCTGCTGATCCCCCGCGTTCGGTAAATTTTCGTTGACTTTCCGCCGCCGTTTGGGTAGAATTGATCCTGCGAGTACGCTGGATAGTCGCGGGGGCAGGGCGAAAGCCCGTCCATGAGGAAAGTCCGGGCTCCACAGGGCAAGGATAGCGGGTAACGCCCGCCGAAGGCGACTTCAGGAAAAGTGCAACAGAGATATACCGCCTGCCGGCTCCGTGCCGGCGGGTAAGGGTGGAAAGGCGAGGTAAGAGCTCACCCGACGGCGTGTGAAAGCGACCGTCGCTGTAAACTCTATCCGGAGCAACACCGGTATGGGAGCATAGGCCGGCCCGGCTGCTCCCGAGGTGGCTTGAGCGTACCGGCGACGGCACGCGTAGATAGATGACTATCAAAACAGAACCCGGCTTATAGGCATACTCGCACGCTTATAAGGGGGCCGCAGCGTAAAGCGCTGCGGCCTTTTTCATGTTTTGTACAAATCAGACAAGAAAAAACAGAATAATTTGGAACACAAGACTATTTACATTAGTTCGGTAAAGTGGTAAATTGGTAGCGTAGTAAACAGAGCGCCGGCAGACCGGCGGAAAACAAGGACAAAGACCGGTATCCCGGCAAGAAAAGGAGAAAGACAATGAAAAAGATCATCGCATTGATTTTGGCCATGGTGATGGCACTGTCGCTGGTGGCCTGCGGTCAGACCGCACAGGATGACAAATCCAAGGATGATGCCAATTCTACTTCCGCAAAGACCTTCATCATGGGTATCGACGCGGAATATCCCCCCTTCAGCTATCTGGATGCGGACGGCAACTACACCGGCTTTGACGTGGAGGTCTGCAAGGCCGCCTGTGATCTGCTGGGATGGGAGCTGCAGATCTTCCCTGTGAACTGGGATCAGAAGCTGGTGCAGCTGGACGCCAAGGAGTGCGACTGCGTTTGGTCCGGCATGACGATCCTCGACTCCATGAAGGAGGCCGGCTATGTGCTCTCCACGCCTTACTATGACAACACGCAGGTGATCATGGTCAAGGAGGGCAGTGACATCAAGTCCTCCGCTGATCTGGCCGGTAAGGTCGTGGCGGTCCAGCTGGGTACCTCCGGCGAGGCGCTGCTGTCCGAGGGCGGCGATTTGGCCGATCTGGCGGCGACCTTTGGCAATCTGATGACCTGTGACAGCTTCCTCAAGTGCTTCACTGAGCTGGGCGGCGCCGCCGTGGACGCCGTGATCGTGGATAAGCCCGTGGCCGTTTCCTATGCCGCCGAGAACGCCGGCTTCACGGTCCTGGATGAGGGCCTGGGCGCTGAGCAGTACGGCATCGCCTTCCGCGCCGATGACGCAGAGCTGTGCAAGACCATCGAGGGCGCCGTGGCGCAGTTGGTCGAGAACGGCACCTATGCCGAGATCGCTGCCAAGTACCCCGACATTCAGAACAACCTGACGCTGCTGGGCTGATCCCGCGGGACGACTGACTGAAAAACATACCGGCTCCCGGAGGCGGCTTCGCCTCCGGGAGCGTGTGTGCGTGAATTGAGGATACGATATGACCTTACTGACAATGATCGTGAAGATGGGCGAGGGACTTTCCAAAACCTGCGCCATTTTCTCTCTGACGCTGCTGTTTTCTCTCCCCCTGGGCATGATCGTTGCCCTGCTGCGTATGAGCAAGAGCAAGATCATCTCCGGCATTACCCGCTTTTTTATCTCCATTCTCCGAGGAACCCCGCTGATGCTGCAGCTGCTGGCGGTGACCTACGGACCGTATTACCTCTTTGAACTGCCCGTGTCCCGCAATAAACTGATCCCGGTGGTGATCGCGTTCGCCATCAATTATGCGGCGTATTTTGCGGAGATCTATCGCGGTGGTATCGAGTCTATGCCAGTTGGGCAGTATGAAGCTGCGGAGGTGCTGGGATACACAAAGGTCCAGACGTTTATTCACGTCATTCTGCCGCAGGTTTTCAAGCGTATCATGCCCAGTATCACCAACGAGGTGGTGACCCTGGTCAAGGATACGTCTATGGCCTTTACCGTTTCCTATCAGGAGATGTTTACCATCGGTAAGCAGATCGCGAACTCCGAAACCAGCTTTGTACCGTTTTTGGTGGCAGGCGTATTCTACTTTGTGTTCAACGCGGTCGTGGACTTCGTCATGGGCCGGGTAGAGAAGCGCATGAGCTACTACCAGTAAGGAGGGGCGCCATGAAATTATTGCAGATGAACCACGTGAAGAAGAGCTTTAATGACGAGACGCTGCACGTGCTGAAGGACATCAGCCTCTCCGTGGAAAAGGGAGAGGTGGTGGCCATTATCGGCCCATCCGGCAGCGGCAAATCCACGCTGCTGCGCTGCGCCACGCTGCTGACCGAGATGGACTCCGGCGAGCTGATCTACGGCGACATTCAGGCCGTACACAACGACGCGGACGGCAAGGCGGTCTATGCCGATAAGGGCGAGCTGAAGAAGGTACGGGAAAAGTTCGGCCTCGTGTTCCAGAGCTTCAACCTGTTTCCCCACTATTCGGTGCTGAAAAATCTCATGGATCCCCAGATACGCGTGCTGGGCCGCGACAAGGGCGAGGCGCAGCAACGCGCCCGCAAGCTTCTGGAAAAGATGGGGCTGTCCGACAAGGAGAACGCCTATCCCTGTGAGCTTTCCGGCGGACAGCAGCAGCGCGTGGCCATCGCCCGGGCACTGGCGATGGATCCCGAGATACTCTTTTTTGATGAACCGACATCGGCGTTGGACCCGGAGCTGACCGGCGAGATTTTGAAGGTGATCCGCGATCTGGCGGAGGAACACATGACCATGGTCATCGTGACCCACGAGATGTCCTTTGCCCAGGATGTGGCGGACCGCGTGATCTTCATGGCCGACGGCGTTATCGTGGAGGAGGGTACGCCGGAGGAGGTCATGGTGAACACCCGTGAGGAGAGAACGCGCCAGTTCCTGGGACGGTATCAGAGATGAGGGAGCTGCGTGTTGTCCGGGCAGACCCGGCCGGGAATATTACGCTGTTTGTCCTGACGCCGGTGGAGAAGGCGGAATGTGCCGCTGTCGCCGCCAAGCTGCTGGCCATCGAAGCACTGAAGGCGGAGCAGGTGGGGTTCATTTTTCCTAACGGACATATGGAAATGGAGGCCGGCGAGTTCTGCGGCAACGCCTCCCGGGCGTATGGCTATCTGCTGGCGAAGCAGCAGGGGCTGAAGGGCCGTCACACCATGCGGCTTTCTGTCAGCGGGTGCGATCATCCGGTGGCCGTGACCGTAGATATGGATGCCGGTACGGCGTCCGCGGAGATGCCGCTTCCGAAGCTCGTAGAGCAAGTGGAGGTTGCCGGCACGGCGGGAACGCTCGTGCATCTTGGCGGTATCGCACACCTGGTGGTCCAGGGTGTCGCGCCCAGCCGGGATTTCTTTGCGGCAGCAGAGCCGATCTTTGCGGAAGATCCGATGTTGGAGGCCTATGGTGTGTGCTTCATCGAGGGTGAGCGCATGACGCCGCTTGTAAAGGTGCCCGAAGCGGGTACGCTGGTGTTTGAGGGCAGCTGCGGCAGCGGCACGCTGGCCAGCGCCATCGCCCTGAGCCGGGGCTGTGACGGAGACTTCTCCGTTGCCCTGCGGCAGCCGGCGGGAACGGTGTATGCGTCTGTTACAAGACAGGCAGGTGTCGTCACCGCGGCATCCATCGGCGGCTCGGTAGCGCTGGAAGCGCCCATCACAGTCGCGATCTGAAAAAACGCATCCTCCGGGGTGCGTTTTTTTGTTGTACAATCGGTGCCAAAGAGGTATAATGAACGGAGCAATACTGTGCCGGATGGAGGAGTATAACATGACGTTGCATGAATATATAGAGGACATGCGCGGCAAGCGCATAGCAATCATCGGCATCGGCGTCAGCAACACGCCGCTGCTGGAGCTGCTGCTGGCGGAGGGCATCCGCGTCACCGCCTGCGACAAGCGCAGCCGGGAGCAGATGGGCGAACAGGCGGAGCATCTGGAGCAGTTGGGCTGTGAGCTGCATCTGGGCGCGGACTATCTGAAGGACTTGGACGCGGACGTGATCTTCCGCACACCGGGGCTGCGCCCGGATGTACCGGAGATATCGGCCTGTGTTCAAAAAGGTGCCGTTCTGACCAGTGAAATGGAGGTTTTCTTCCTGATCTGCCCGTGTCCGATCATCGCTGTCACCGGCTCTGACGGCAAGACGACGACCACCACCATCATTGCCGAGCTGCTGAAAAAGGCCGGAAAGCGTGTGTGGGTGGGCGGCAACATCGGCCACCCGCTGCTGTGCGAGGCGGACGGAATGCTGAGCACGGATTTTGCGGTGTTGGAGCTGTCCAGCTTCCAGCTGATGACCATGACGCAGAGTCCGCACATTGCGGTCGTCACCAATCTGGCGCCCAACCATCTGGATGTGCACCGGGACATGGCGGAGTATGTGGCGGCCAAGGAGAATATTTTTACCCATCAGAGTCGGGAGGACATTGCCATTTTTAATGCGGATAATGCCATCACAGCAGAGCAGTCCACCCGCGCGCCCGGCCACGCCCGCCTCTTCAGCAGGCAGGGTGAGGTTGCCGACGGCGTGTTCCTGCGGGGCGAGGACGTTGTCTGCCGCAGCGGCGGTCATGAGCGCATCGTGATGACCACGGGGGACATCAAGCTCCCCGGCGTACACAATGTGGAGAATTATATGGCGGCCATCGCCGCCGTGGACGGCCTGGTGCCGGACCAGGTCATCCAGACCTTTGCCCGGGAATTCGGCGGTGTGGAGCACCGCATCGAGCTGGTACGAACCTATAAGGGCGTGCGGTATTATAATGACTCCATTGCCTCCAGTCCCTCCCGTGCCATCGCGGGGCTGCGGTCGTTCAGCGAGAAGGTAATCATGATCGCCGGCGGCTATGACAAACACATTCCCTTTGATGTGCTGGGGCCGGAGATCGTGGCGCATGTGAAGCTGCTGGTGCTCTGCGGTGCCACAGCGGATAAAATACGCGCCGCCGTGGAGAATGCGTCGGGGTACCGGCCCGGCCACCCGGAGATCATCGACGCCGCGCCTCTGGCAGCGGCGGTGCAGGCCGCCCGCGATCGGGCACAGCCCGGTGATGTGGTGACACTGTCGCCGGCCTGTGCATCTTTTGACCAATTCAAGAACTTTGCCGAGCGCGGCGACTTTTTCAAAGCCATCGTGAACGGCTGGGAGGAATGAGGAAAAGCCGTGGCGTCATAGACTTCCGTAGTAAGCGCGTCATACAGCGCGTCTATGGGAGGTGACGGCATGGGCCGGCTGCGGTATATACGATTGACCCGGCGGCAGCGGGTGCGTGTGTGGCTGG
>OLRO01001898.1_pt1 | contig 11013 bp, 9 predicted proteins | sample 1673131 | NCBI WGS metagenome assembly OLRO01 (sample SAMEA3136757, study PRJEB25190) | human gut metagenome | biome: human gut; feature: human-associated habitat; material: faeces | place: Austria | collected 2013 | reverse complement strand
GGGCTTTTTTGACCAGTGCTTTTGTCTCGGGCAGGTCAAAGCCTACCTCCGGGTGGCGGTGCAGGGTGCGCCGCCATGTGCGCAGCTGGGTTTCCAGCTCCTTTGCGGATTCGAGCAGTTTTTCTGGTGTGATCATTCCAAAATCAACTCCCTCTATTTTATCAAAAACCTCCCAGACCCTGCCTTATGGCAGAGCCTGAGAGGTTTTTTACTTAGTTTTCGTTCGTCGATGTGCCTTCCGGGTGGTACTTGGCGCAGGTGCACTTTTTCCACTTCAGGCCGCTGCCGCAGGGGCAGGGGTCGTTGCGGCCAATTTTGATGACACGCACAGGCTGGCCGTGGGGTGCACCCTTGGCACCGGGTGCACCGTTGCCGGGCACAAAGCCTTCGCCGGTGGGCTTTGCCACCTGCTCACGCTTGGGGGCAGCACCGGCCTGACGGATCTCGATGGTCAGCAGCATCTTCACACTGGACTCACGGATGGAATCCACCATCTGGTCGAACATGTCAAAGCCCTCGATGCGGTACTCCACAACGGGGTCCTTCTGGCCGTAGCCGCGCAGCGCAATGCCCTGACGCAGCTGGTCCATGTTGTCGATGTGGTCCATCCACATGCGGTCCACGCACTTGAGCAGGCAGATGCGCTCCAGCTCACGCATGATGGGAGTACCGTAACGCTGCTCCTTGTCGGAGAGGATCTTCATGCCGCGGTCATAGAGCTGGTCGGCAATGCCCTTGCGGGAGATATCGTCAAAGTCGGCCACGGTGTAGTGGAGGTCTTCCTCGGTGGTCAGCCAGCCCAGATAGTGGCGGCGCAGGGCACCAAAGTCCCAGTCGTCCTTCACATCACCGGCCAGGAACTGGTCGCAGCTGGAATCGATGTTCTCGCGCAGCATCTTGTGCATTTCGGTGCTGATATCCTCGCCATCCAGCACCTTTCGGCGCTGACCATAGATGATCTCGCGCTGCTGGTTCATCACGTCGTCGTACTTCAGCACGTTCTTGCGGATCTCGAAGTTGCGGCCTTCCAGCTTTTTCTGGGCGCTTTCCAGCGTGTTGGTGATCATGCGGTTCTCGATGGGAGTGTCCTCGTCGATCTTGAGGGTATCCATCAGGCTGGAGACGCGGTCGCCGCCGAACAGGCGCATCAGGTCATCTTCCAGGCTCAGGTAGAAGCGGGAAGCACCCGGGTCGCCCTGACGGCCGGCACGGCCGCGCAGCTGGTTGTCGATGCGGCGGCTCTCGTGGCGCTCGGTGCCGATGATGAACAGACCGCCTGCAGCGCGCACCTGCTCAGCTTCGGCATCGATCTGGGGCTTGCACTGGGCGTACAGCTCATCGAAGCGCTTGCGGGCAGCAAGGATGTTGGCATCCTCGGTATCGCCGTGGCCGTTGGCTTCGGTCAGCAGCATTTCCACTGCAGCCGGGTCGGCATCCTCGGGCTTTTCCGGGTTCAGCAGGTTTTCGCAGAAGTGTTCCTTGCGCATCTGGGCCTTGGCCATGAACTCGGCGTTGCCGCCCAGCATGATATCGGTACCACGGCCTGCCATGTTGGTGGCAATGGTGATGGCACCCTTTTTGCCGGCCTGCGCCACGATCTCAGCCTCGCGCTCGTGGTTCTTTGCGTTCAGCACGTTGAAGTCGCGGGTGTATTTCTGCAGCATCTTGGCAAGGGTCTCACTCTTTTCCACGCTGACCGTACCCACCAGCACGGGCTGGCCCTTTTGGTGGCATTCCAGCACCTGCTGGATAACGGCATTGTATTTGCCGTTGACCGTCTTGTAGATGGCGTCCGGATAATCGATGCGCTGACGGGGGCGGTTGGTGGGCACCGTAACGATGTTCAGGCCGTAGATCTCGGTGAACTCGGTGGCTTCTGTCTTGGCGGTACCGGTCATACCGGACAGCTTTTTGTACATGCGGAAGTAGTTCTGGAAGGTGATGGTAGCCAGCGTTTTGCTCTCGGCGGCGATCTTCACGCCCTCCTTGGCTTCGATGGCCTGATGCAGGCCTTCGTTGTAGCGGCGGCCGATCATCAGACGGCCGGTGAACTCGTCCACGATGATGACCTGACCATCCTTGACCACGTAATCGATGTCCCGCTGCATCACGCCGTAAGCCTTGATGGCCTGATCGATGTGATGGGCAAGGGTCATGTTCTCGGCGGCGGCAAGGTTCTCGACCTTGAAGTAGGCTTCCGCTTTCTTGATGCCGCTGGCAGTCAGGGTACAGGTCTTGTGCTTTTCGTCCACGACGTAATCACCGTCGGTCTGCTCGTCGGTAGAGACCTTATCCTCCAGCTCTACCACCACGCTCTTGCGCAGGGTGCGCACAAAGCGGTCCACCTGTGTGTACAGGCTGGAGGAATCCTCGCCGCGGCCGGAAATGATCAGGGGCGTGCGGGCTTCATCGATCAGGATGGAGTCCACTTCATCGACGATGGCATAGGCGTGGCCGCGCTGCACCATGTTGGCCTTATAGGTCACCATGTTGTCGCGCAGATAGTCGAAGCCGAACTCGTTGTTGGTACCGTAGGTGATGTCGGCAGCATAGGCGGCGCGGCGTGCATCGCCGTCCATGCCCTGTGCGATCAGGCCGACAGAAAGGCCCAGCCAGCGGTAGAGCTTGCCCATCCACTCGCTGTCGCGCTTGGCAAGGTAATCGTTGACGGTGACAACATGCACGCCCTCACCGGTGAGGGCATTCAGGTAGGCGGGCAGGGTAGCCACAAGAGTCTTGCCTTCACCGGTCTGCATCTCGGAAATATCGCCGCGGTGCAGGGCAATGCCGCCGATGACCTGCACAGGGAAGTGCTTCATGCCCAGCACGCGCCATGCGGCCTCGCGGCAGACGGCAAAGGCATCGGGCAGGATATCATCGGTGGTCTTGCCGTCGGCCAGCTGCTGCTTGAACACAGCGGTCTGTGCCTGCAGGTCGGCATCCGGCATGGCGGCATATTTTCCTTCCAGAGCCAGCACCTGCTTGGCAATGGGGTTGATCTTTTTCAGCTCCCGGTCCGAGAAGCTGCCAAAGAGTTTTTCAACAAGGGACATTGGTAACACCTCATAGATCAAATTCGGGAAAATGCTTCCCGGAGATAGACATAAATACACACATATATGATACACCAAAGCGGCAGACGCGTCAAACCTGCAAGGTTATTTTAGCCGGATTTTGAATGAATTTTCTGTAAATTTGCGCTGGAAGGGGGTTCATAAAAGGAAAAGATATGTGGTGGAGGCGAACAGCCTCGCCCTCTCCGGCTGCTCCCGCTGGTCGCATCCACCTCCCCCAAAGTGGGAGGCCTTGGCAATCCACGCAAAGTTTCCGGTTTCGCCAGAGGCTCCCCCTTTGGGGGAGCTGGCGAGCGAATGCGAGACTGAGAGGGCGAGCCAGCTAAAACAAAAAACACCTCTGATTTTTGCAAATCAGAAGTGGTCAGATGTACATTATAAGGCTTCCAGCAGCTGCGGCAGCTGTGCCAGATCGTCGATGACATTTGGGCACACAGCCTCGAGCCGCGCGCGGGACTGGTGGCCGCCGGTGTAGAGCACGCATTTTGTGCCAAGGGCCTTTGCAACTTCGGCATCGTGCTGGGTGTCGCCCACCATCACGCAGGCAGCAGGGGCGATGCCGCTTTGTGCAAGCCACTGTTTGCCCACCTGCACTTTGCTTACGCCATAGATGTCTGCAAGGCCGAGCAACTCAGTAAAATAGCCCTGCAGGCCCCGTGCGGCTACCTGCTCGATCAGGTAGTCCCGGCGGGAGGCAGAAAGCACGCTCTGCCGCCAGCCCTGGCGCGAAAGTTCGGCCAGCGTTTCGGCAGCGTGTGCAGAGGGGAAACAGGCATCCACGCCTGCGTTGTAGTGCGCCATAAAGCGCTCGGCCAGCTCTGCATAAGGGTGCTTTGCAAAGTTGAAACCGGCGCGGATGTAGTATTCCTCAATGGGAAAACCGAAAATTTCCCGGTAAGCGGCAAGATCGTACCGCTGCGGATAACCGTGGGTCTCCAGCATCCAGTTGAGACAGCTGTGGGTGAAATCAACATCATCCATCAAAGTGCCGTTCCAGTCCCAGAAGATCATTCCGTTTGCCTGCATGGAAACCTCCTTGCGGTCATTAAGCTGCAAAAATTTTGCGCAGGGCCTTGCTGCTCTCGATGATCTTCACCAGCAGCACACCCAGAACGGTGCAGCTGATGAGCTCGCCGATACCTACGGAGATGCCGTTGGTGATGCAGGCCAGCCAGATGGGAGCGCTGGAGGTGGGGTCCGGGAACATGACGGCGATCTCAATGCCGATGATCACGGCATTGAACAGCACCGGCGGCAGGGAAGCCGCCACAGCCAGACCCTTGATGCGGATGTTCCGCAGCTTGTAGGTGACAAGGCAGGCCAGCAGGGTGGCAAGGGTGCCAAAGATGACATCCACGATGGTGGAGCCCAGCAGGTTTGCCAAAAAGCAGCCCAGTACCACACCGGCAATGTACTCGGCACCGAACACCGGCAGCAGGCAGAGCGCCTCAGCCACACGCACCTGTACCGCACCATAGGAGAGCGGCTGCAGAGCCATGCAGAGAACAACATAAATGGCTGCGACCACGCCGCAGCGCACCAGTTTACGGACGGAAGGATTCTGATTCATGATAATACTCCAGCGGGATGATTTTGACCGCACAGGGCCGCCAGCCCCTGTGGGTTTGGCCCGGCATGGTTCGAGACACGCCGGGGAGCCTAAAATCCTAAGTTGCTCTGAAAGGATGCCGCACAAAAAGCACAGCAAAAGGCAGTATAGCATAATTTTTGGCAGATTGCAACGAATTTTCGCAGAATCAGGTACAGATGTAGTTTTTGGTTTGGACCCTTCCGGTGAAAAAGAGGTTCCGAAAAGCCCGCAGGCTTTTCGGAACCTCAAAATAAAAATAAAATTACCGCTGAAATAGCCAGAGCGAAAGCGGAGGCTATTAAAATCGTGTGTTACCCTCTGGGGTGTCCGGTGTATACCAGAGCCACCGTGTCGGGGCCGGTGTTGGCGGAAACGACACCGCCCAGCTCAAACACCAGCAGCGGCGGCTTGCCAAAGGCCTTGCGGCAGGCCTTTTCCAGATCGGCGGTCTGCGGGATGTTGGTGTGGCCGATCATATAATCAAAGTTCTCCACCCCTTCGCTGCGCTGTTTGCACAGCTCCACCATGGCGGGCACCACCTTGTCATCGCCGCGTACCTTGGCTTCCACCTTGGTCTTGCCGTCGATCAGGGTGATGATGGGACGAATGCCCATCAGCTCGCCCATAACAGCAGCAGCGGCAGAGATACGTCCGCTCTTTTTCATCTGCTTCAGGCTGTAGGGGCCCAGAACGATCTCCATGCAGTCCATCTGCTTTTCAAACTCCCGGATCACATGGCTGATCTCTGCACCGTTCTTCAGCTTGCGGGCCATTTCGCACAGATACCAACCGAACACCATGGAATAGGTGTGGGGGTCCAGCAGATGGATCTTCAAGTGGTGCTCCGGGCGCTCTTCCCGCAGCATCCCCTGTGCCATGAGGGCGTTATTGTAGGTGGAAGAGCCGGATTTGTTGATGGGTACATGAATGACATCCGTATAGCCCTCGTCCACGTACTGGCAGTATTTTTCGCAGAACTGGATGGGGGTGATGGCGGCAGTGGAGGGCACGCCCTTAGCGGCACGCATCTTATCGTAAAATTCGGTGTTGGTGCAGCTTTCACGCTCCACGTAGTCCACATTGTCCAGCAGGATGTGGAAGCTCATGATGTCGATGCCGTATTTTTCGGCCATCTCCTGCGGGATATCGCAGGAGGAATCGGTCAGGATCGCAATCTTGCTCATAATGTCCCTCATTTCCATTCGTAGTCTCGTAAGTGTCCGTGGTCCAAAAGCTCCGGAAAGTCCCACTGGCGCAGCACTTCATACACGCCCACGGCCACGCTGTTGGAAAGGTTCAGGCTGCGGCAGGTGTCGCGCATGGGCATTCGGATGCAGTGCTCCTGATTGGCGGCAAGCAAGGCTTCGGGCAGGCCGGCATCCTCGCGTCCGAACACGAGGTATGCACCGTCCGGGTAGCTCACATCGGTGTAGCGCTGCGGTGCCTTGGTGGTAAAATAGTAATAGGGGCCGCTGTTTTTGGCAAAGAACTCGTCCAGACTGTCGTAATAGCTGATGTCGAGGTAGTGCCAGTAATCCAGACCCGCATGCTTGAGCTTTTTATCATCGATGGCAAAGCCCATGGGGCCTACCAGATGCAGCCGACAGGCAGTGCAGGCACAGGTGCGGGCCACATTGCCGGTGTTCTGCGGGATGCGCGGCTCCACCAGAACGATATTCAAGGTTGGCTTTTCGTTCATCGGTGTACCTCCCCTTATTCTGCCGAGCTTGCCGGGCACAGGCGCGGCAGAAGCGGCTCGAACCAGACCCCGTAGCGGGTATCCTGCGCGGCGGGCGTGTTCTGGATGGAAAGCGCCACGAACTCGGCAGCGTTGTCGGCGGCGGCACTCAGGGCGTTGCCCTGCAGCAGCGAGCCGATGAGCACCGCACCGTACAGGTCGCCGGTGCCGGGGAAGCTGCGGCTGATGTGCAGCTTTTTGATGAGGAAGCGGTCTTTTCCGCTGCCTGCACAGCCGATGTATTTGCCCAGCGGCAGGCCGGTGACGACAGCCCCGGGGGCCAGAGCGGTCAGTTCGTCAGCCAGAGCCTGTGCGGCTTCATCGGTGAGCAGCTCGGTCTGCGGCTGGCGCTGCAGCAGGATCTGTGCCTCGGTGTAGTTGGGCAGGATCAGATCGGCAGCACCGCACAGTGCACGGATGCGGTCGATCAAAGCAGGCGTTACGGTGGAGTAAGCCTTGCCGTTGTCGCCCATGACCGGGTCAACGATCTTTTTGGCTGCGGGCCAGAGGGCAAAGGCTTTTTCGGCCAGTGCCACCTGATCCTCACCGCCCAGATAGCCGGTATAGATGCAGTCAAACTCCACGCCGAGCGCATGGTAATGCTCCAGCGCCTGTTCGCCGTAGGCGCAGCCGTCCAGCCGTGCAGGTGTGCCAAGCCCGCCTGTGTGGGTGGAAAGCACCACCGTGGGCAGGGCTACCGGCTGCACGCCCATGACCGACAGCACCGGCAGGATCACTGCAAGGCTGCAGCGGCCCATGCCGGAAAGATCGTGGATGCAAAGGACTTTTTTGGGTTCAACAGGGTGTATCAAATAAGGAACCTCCTTACCAGTATGCGGAATGAGCAGTGCGCTTTTTAGCCGGGCACACCCGCCCATTAAAACATCGTAGAACAGTATACCACAAATTTCTGCATAAAAAAAGCGGATACCAGATAGTTTACAGGAAATAATAACGCCGGAGACCGGATCTTTTTCACCGAAAGGAGTTTTACTATGAAACATGAATCCACCAGTTCTTCCGGGATGCTGCTTGGCATGGCCGCGGGGGCGGCACTGGGTGCCGTGGGCGTGATGGCCGCCACCCAGAACCAGCGCCAGCTGCGCCGCACCACCCGCAAGGTGATGAAGGGTGCCGAGAATGCTGTGCTGCAGCTGGACAAAATGGTTGGCGACTTTGTGGAAAAGCACATGGAGTGATAAAAGCAAAGAACGGCGTTCCGGTGGGGAACGCCGTTCTTTGCTTGAAAAAGCTTACTTGTTCCAGATGCACATGCGGGCCGAGGTGTTGATCTCGCCCAGCACGCTCAGATCCATCTGAATGTTGCAGGTAACGGTGAGTGCCTTGTTCACATCACTGCCGGTCAGCACCGAGGCGGGCATGTTCTTGATGGTGAGCACGCCGGTGCCCTTGGCAACATCGCCGGAGACGGTGCCGGTGTAGGTCACATCACCAATGGTCAGGCCGGACAGATAGCCGGTGACACCCATCTTGCTTACCTGCTGGATGGGCAGGGTGAGCGTGTAGGTGCCGTTAGACTGGCGGGTGAGGGTGACATCACGGCTGGCATCGATGCCGGTGTTGGCCATGGATTCCTTATCGGATTTTTCTTTCCAGAATTTAATGCCTACGTTCAGGCTGGAAGCAGCGCTTGCACCAAAGGTGAACATGCACAGCAGCAGCACTGAGAGCAGGGCGGCGCTTACGCGCTTATAAGTGTTCGTCATGAATGATCTGCCTTTCCTGCCACAGAGGCGGCGTTGAACAATTGCGGTAATACCGGTTTGTCAATGCTAAAATAGCATGGCTGTGCAAAATTGTCAATCCGCTTCGTGAAGCTTTCACAGAAATGTTGCACATTGATAAAATATGGTGGGCGAAGATGACGAAGAACCGCCCCTCCGGCAGGAGAAGCGGTTCTTGAAAAATCAGCGCTTAAAGTTCAAAGTCGGGGTCGTCCTTCAGCACGTGGATCTCGCTCATAAAGGGGCTCTGCTCCGGGTCGGCGAAGGGAGCTTCCTTGACGTACTTGTTCAGCTGGATGGCCGTGCGTGCGGGGTCGGCAATGGTGCCTGCGCCGCCGATGCAGCCGCCCGGGCAGCCCATGCCTTCCAGCAGGTAGCCGTTGTACTTGCCGGCCTTGGCCAGCATGAGCAGCTTCTTGCATTCGGCAAGGCCCTGTGCGGATGCGATCTTGACATCCATATCCGGGTGCCATTCCTTGATCTTATCGGCAACAGCCTTGGCAACGCCGCCGGACTGTGCAAAGCCGCGGCCTGCAGCGGAAGCGTGGATCAGATCCTGCTCGTTGGGATCGACTTCCAGATTTGCCACATCGATGTGACTGACTCCTGCATATCTACGCTCTGCTTTGGCTTTCGGCCAGCAGGCAACTTCCACACATTCATAGCCAATCTCTGAAACCGTATCGATCATTTTTTTGAAATCATAATCTTCCAGTATTGCACTGACTAATCCTATCTTCACTCTAATTCCTCCTCATCTACGCGAACGGTTCTTCCAAGTTCGCTTGATTTCAGACTTCCGAAAATTGCTTTCATTGCACTGAGTACGCTTTTCCCCGGAACAGCCGGTTCTGTATCATTTTCTACAGATTCTACAAAGGCATCAATGATTCCTGATTTTGTCTGATTATCATTTGTCTGAATCTGATCAATATCGTAGAACACTTTTCCTCCATCTTTGCGGATCAGTTCGATACAATATTTCGGGTCATGATAAATCTTGAGCATTCCTTCTGTTCCATAGATGATCGTGGAATTATCCTCCTCACCATAATACGTCCAGCTGGCTGTCATCGTTCCGATGATTCCGCTCTTCATTCTGTAAATGCAGATTGCATTGTCATCTACACCGATCAGATTTCCATAACCGGAATAACGTCCGCTCTGCATATTGCCATCAAAGGAAAGCTGCGGAAGGACATTTTTGACATGCTCCATATCCTGAAACATCTGCATGTTTGTCTCTGTCAGCATCGTGGAGGTATCTGTCTGACTCGACGAGGAATCCATATCCCCGCCTCCGCCGCCGCTGATCATAATCTGTGTCACCGACCCCATACTTGCATACTCATCCATGATCATCTGCTTCATACCAAATGCCAGAGAGAGCATCGCCACGATGGAAGTCGTTCCGATCAGTACGCCGAGCACGGTAAGAACGGTACGCAGCTTTCTGCGCCACAGATTCCCCATGCTCATGGTCATAAGATCATAGAAGCTCATCGTCCATCAACTCCTCTTCTTTTTTCTTGCGTCTTTTCTTCACGAGCACCCGAACAATGACGATAATCACAATAACTGCCGCCACGCCAATGGCAATCTTTGCAGCAAGCGGAAGCCCCTTCTTTGCCTGTACATCCTCTGTATCCCCTGCCGGAATATCTGCATCGTCCATCTCTTCAGTTACATATACATTTGTCTTTTCGGTATATTTCTTCGTCTCACCGGAAGCATTCTCATACTTTACGATGATCGTGCATGTGCCATCACTGTCATCTGCGGTTGCCTGATCACCATTCAGCGTCACAGTAGCATAACCGGTTGCTCCGGCTGCAATGTTACCAACAAAGGATTTCTCACAGGAGATTTCCTTTCCTTTACAGATTACAGATACATTGTTCAGCGCACTTCCGCCAAGGTTATTGATAGAGAAGGACAGATCTCCTGTGCCGCCTACACTGAGCATATCCGGCGGAACCACATCTGTCAGACTGATACGATCCTTCTGTACGACAGGGATAGAAACATGATCCTCTGCATTATAGCCGTTTGCTCTGCCATCTTCATACTCTGTCTTTACGGTTACCTGATAAGATTTGGAGCTTAAGCCGGCTGCCGCCTTCATCCAGAAGGAAACCTTTGCCGCAGACTTGGCAGCGATGCTGTCCAGATATGCTGTACTTGCACCACTCAGTGGCAGAAACTCGCCGTTCTCCGTAGACATAGTCAGCTTGATATTATGTACTGCCTGGCTTGCATTGTTACGAAGCTCTAATGTCAGAAGAAACTTTCCGTTTGGACGCACCTGTTTCACATCCGTCGTAAAACCGGATACCATCACGCGAGGTGTGCTCTTCTTACCTTTGTCGGCTTTGTTCTTCTGTGTCTTTCCCTTCAGCTCTATATTGACGGTCTTATCCTCGGTCACTGCCTGACCGTTCTTCAGATAACCGATCCGGAATACCACACCCTGATATCCTGTGGATACGTTATTCTTCACCTTGAAATTGTAGCTGCAGGATAAATTCCTCGTGCCTGCAGAACGGATCACCTTATAAGCGTCGGTGGTACTTGCAAACGGGAAGTTGTTGTCGATCACCGGAACAACGCTCTTGATCGCATATTTCTTACTGCTTGCCACAAACGATACTGCACAGCTTCCTCCGTAAACACCATATGGAGTATTGCGCATTTTCAGGGAAATGTCTGCATCCTTCGCCTCCTGTTTCACATCCGGCTTCTCGGTTGCTTTTGGTTTCCCTGTCAGCTTGACGCTGATATTTTTATTGAGGCTGTACTCACTGTCATACGCTGTCTGGCTTCCATCGACAGCCTTTCTGGTATACACTACCGTAAAGCCAGCCA